>OKXB01003496.1_pt1 | contig 10280 bp, 5 predicted proteins | sample 1601731 | NCBI WGS metagenome assembly OKXB01 (sample SAMN04414077, study PRJEB24778) | human gut metagenome | material: faecal | host: Homo sapiens | reverse complement strand
ATAATAAGAGGGTGATTGACTTTTTTTGTAGAAAGTATTTTACTAATTTCATATTTGTTTTTTTCTTTGTCTTATTACGTTTTTGTTGACCGTAGGGGCGGACCCATGTGTCCGCCCGATAACAATTGGCAATACCCATAACTATATGCATTCGGGCAGACACATGGGTCTGCCCCTACGGTGGGGCATTACAGTTCGGTTGCGTTGATTTTCATTCCGTCCGAGAGAAAACGGAGTCCGCTTGTCGCTACGATTTCATTGGGATGCAAACCTTCGGTGATAGCTACATAGCCATTCGGTAACAAATCTCCTTTCTTTACTTTTCTTCGGTTTACCTCTTGGGTATTTGTATCGACTACCCATAGATAGTCACCTTCCGTGGGACGATGGCAAAGAGCCGTTTGAGGGACAGCCACCCCTTTGGAGGCATCTGTTGTTATAGAGGAGCGGTTCAATCTTGCTTTGCCGGACATGCCTGCCAGTAATTTTCCTTCTTTGTTAGGAAGTAAAGCGGTCAACAGATAAGAGAGGTTGTTGCGGGTGGTTCCTTTGGAAACTTCCGCTATCTGTGCTTTATATACTTTATCGGGTTGTGCATCGAATCGTACTTGTATCGTATCCAGTGCCTGCGCTGCATAGGCAATATCCTGAGTGACATAGATTTCCAGTTTAAGTTGGTCAATATCAATAAAAGAAATGCCGGGCTGGGTTGCTTTTACATCCTGATATTTCTCTATATATACCTCACCTACATAACCATTGAACGGAGCGATAAGGCGTGTATCCTCCAGTTCGTATGAAGCGGTATCGAAAGCTGTTTTGGCGGTGGTATAGTCCGCTTTTGCCTTTTCGTAGGAACTTGCCGAGATGTTGCCCTTATCATATAACTTTTGTATACGTTCGAATTCTGCCTTTGCCTGATGGTAGACTGCCTCGGCACGTTCTTTGCGGATGCGGAAATCGCGCGGGTCTATTTCGGCTATGATGCTGCCTTGTTTGTATCGGTTACCGGCATATACATCAAAACGGTCAATGGGGCCGCCCACCCGGAAGGATAACTCGGAAGTGCGGAAAGGTTGGGCGATAAAGGAGAACTCTTTGTCGTCCTGATGTGAAACGGGGACAGCTTGTGTGGTCTTTACAATAAAGTCTTGTTTCTTTTCATTGCCTCCGGCGGCACAGGAAGAAAGTAGTGCGGCGAGGCTTAGTAATAGCATAGAATGTACGTTTATCTTCATATTTTGTCTTTTAAGTTTGCGACAAAAGTAAGAAGTGTGTGGGTACTAAATAGGAAAGAAGATGCTGAAGCCGGAAAAAATAGAAACAGAAAGGGAAATATACAGATAAAGGTGGAGGTGATTTATTCTATATAAATCATCTTTTTAGTCATTCCACCATCAATCGTTATGTTTTCGCCATTGATAAAATCATTTTCTTCTTGACAAAGAAACAAGCACATTCGGGCAATATCTTCCGGTTTTCCCACCCGACCGGAGGGATGCTGTGCGTGGTCCTCGGGGCGGAGAAGCCCATACTCTTGTGTCTGTACCCATCCCGGTGAGATAGAGTTGACAGTGATATGCTGATTGGCAAGCGATAAGGCAAGTGCGTGGGTGAGCGAATAGATTCCTCCCTTTGAGGCAGCATAACCTTCACTTCCCGGTTCACTCATCAGGTAACGTGTGGAGCAGATATTGATAATCCGGCCGTATGGATTAGGAGAAGACTGTTCTTTACGATGTATGGCAAGCAGGCGGGAGGTGATAAATACAGGGCGTAGATTGATAGAAAGAATTTTGTCGAAATCCTCTACGCTCGTTTCGGTGATCGACGAAAATTGACTGATACCGACGTTGTTGACAATGATATCAATATCCTTCCAATCGGAAAGAATACGTTGCATGCAACTTTCAAGTGCATCCTTATCGCTGACATCGACTTTATGGAATATAGATCCGGTTGCTTTTGCAGTCTCTTGTCCCGCTATTTCATTTATATCACAAAAAGCGACTTGATTGCCGGACAGGCAAAAAGCTTCTACCATTGCCTTGCCTATTCCTTCCGCTCCTCCTGTTATAAATACTCTTCTTTTGGAGGTATCTGACTTTGAGGTCATTGGAGTACACGAAGCCGATTCAGCCGGATGAACTGTTGTAGATTTCTTCTTACCATATTTCTGTGCTTGTTTCCAAGCAGCCTTTCTGGCTTCATATTGTTCCTGTTGTCTTTCTATATAATTATCTGCCATCGTTCTTTTTTATTTATTGGCAAATGTAAAATATAAAATGGATAAATACAAAGAATCGACTGCTCTTTTGCGGACAAAGGAGCGGTCGATTTTATTCAGATGACGGTTCAATTTAAAACTTCGTCGGATCTATCTCTGCATATTTAATTCGTTGGCGACGCCAAGTGTAAATGGCATGCAGTTTTCCGTCTTTTCCCTGGATAATACTAGGATAAGAGTATTGGCTGATCGGACTGTCTTCCAATGTAAGAACAGGCTTCCAGTTGATACCATCTTCTGATACGGCTACACAAAGCGGAGTACGCGGACCTTTCGGAGTTCCGGGTAATGTAGAGAAATTATTGTAGATAAGTATGTGTCTGCCGTTTTTCATTGTCACAGCATCCGTTCCGGAATTATTATTCGGAACATCCAGCAGCGTTACTTTACTCCACGTATCACCATTATCGCTGCTCCATGCAGTTGCTACTTGTGCATTACGTGTACGGCAGAGTACCTGTAATCTCCCGTCTTTATGTTTCAGAATACTAGGTTGTATCGCATAAACAGGTTTGGCTCCTTCTCCTCTGATCGCTTCTCCTCCTTCCTGATCGTCCACATTCATGCCACCTTTTTTACGGTTTTGGGTGGGGACGGATAACTCGGCATCCAGTGGACCTACCATCTTCCAGGTCTTGCCTTTATCATCGGAAATCTCGAAGTGAATACGCCATCCGTTACTTCCTTCCGTACTGGAAGGACAGATGATACGCCCATTGATATATTCCGGTTTATTCTTAATAGGTCCAAGAAAACCTTCCGGAAGCGGTTCGCGTTTGCTCCAAGTCTTTCCTCCGTCACGTGAACGAACCAGCCATCCTGTCCAGTCACTCACTTTCAGACCTATTTTATAGAACAGAATCAAGTCACCTCCGGGAATCTGGAAAAGAACCGGATTCCAACAAGCTTTTCTGCGGGCAATAAGTTTTCCTTTCTCATCCTTCACAGGTGTACAAGTTGAATCGATTCCAGCCAATGCAGCTTGTGAATCTTTGAGCAAGAACACACCGTCAGCGGCAAGTTTGGGGGCAGTCCATTCTTTGGAACCTTTCGGCTTACGACATACCCAGATGCAACAATCCGGATTGCGTTCTTTGGTTCCTCCGAAGAAAGAAGCTACGAGATCACCGTTCTTCAATTCTACTATCGTAGCTCCGTGACATTCGGGGAAAGAAGCGTTTTCGTACAGGAATTCATCACTTAGAATAGCCGTATTCCGGGTGGGGATGTCTACACTGAAGTGATATTTTCCCGATCCGATCTTTTCCTTCCGTCCATCCGGTAGGTGCACTTCACCTGTTGTATTGGCAGGAAGCTCGATGTCCCATTCCAAATGAGTAGGAGTCTTTGCCCACCGACTGGTTATTTTCCCGTAGATGCTCATGTATGATGCATCCACATTGCTTAACTCCTGGATTTCAAAAGCCGGTTGGAAAACGATATGTTTATAACCGGACTTCCAGCGGTCTGCACGAATACCTGCCAGATTATTGAAACACCAAGGTAATAAATCACCTAAAAGCATCACATGATTACCGCTGTTCATTTCAGGATTGGCTGTATCACCGTTCCATAATTCCCAAATAGTGGTAGCACCTTTTTCAACCATATATCCCCAAGAAGGATATGTTTTATTGGTAGCCAGTAAATAAGCTACATCGGCATGTCCACGACGGCTCAATTCACGCAATAACCATTGTACGCCGATTACTCCGGTACTTATATGTCCTTTGTTGGTCGTAATAATAGAAGCCACGGCATTTTGGGCTACCGCATTGATCTGATTTTTAGGAACCAGTCCGAAGGCAAGTGGCAAAATATTGGCAGTAACCGTGTTGTTGCCATAGAAAATACTATCCGGATATAAGGCATGTCCCGGCACGAGTGAGGTGCTTTCTTTTACGTGTAGGAAACGGGCGTTGAATGCATCTTTCATGCGATGTTCCAAATCTTCCCATTCTTTTGCGTCAGCTTCCAGTCCTTGCAGACTTGCAAAGCGGTGCATCAGTTGCAGTACCTTTAGATAATAAGCGGTTGCGATCAAATCTCCATCAGTCTTGCGGGATGGGTCTTTACTGTGAATCAACTCCAGTGATTCGGGTGGAACACACCAGTCACCATATTTATCTTTGGTGATGATATATTCCTCTGTCATGTAGTATTCGCGGATATGAGATACCCATTTTTTGATAGCAGGATAATTCTCCTCGATCGGACGTTTGTCTCCAAAGTTAGTGAAAAGCATGTCGCAGGCCATAGGTAAAGCGGCAGGCCAAGTCACATTATCCGAGTAATAATTCCAGTATGCCGGAGCCACATCAGGAATACAGCCATCTTCACGTTGTGCTTCGCGAATGTCACGCGTCCATTTGGTGTACATGGCATAATTATCGAAAAGCATACTCTCTCCCCAACACCCCATGGTACGGTCGCCCAACCATGGCTGGCGCTCATTTCGTTGTGGACAGTCTACCGGCATACCTTTATAATTACTCCGGATTCCCCAGAATGCATTACGGATAATCTTATTCAGAGTCTCGTCAGAACAGTTGAAAGTTCCGGTATGCTCCATTTCATCTTCTACTACCTCAGCAACGAAATCTTCAGCCTTCGCATTCGGATAACCGCTAACTTCTACATAGCGAAATCCATGATAGATAAAACGAGGTGCCCAGGTAGCATCTTTTGTTTCGCGTCCACTGACAACATATACATCTGTAGAACGGGCATCCCTAAAATTTCTGGTGTAAAGTTCACCATTGCTTTGCAGACTTTCTGCGAAACGGAGGCGGATACTGTCACCAGCCTGTCCTTTAACTCGGAAACGTACCCATCCTGCCATATTCTGACCGATATCCAAGATATATTTATTGCCGAGCTTTTTAATGGAAACAGGTTTCAACGTTTCTGTGACTTTCATACCGGGCATCATTTGCGCACGCAATGTTCCCGAAGGAATGCTCACACGTTGTGCCGGCATCCAGCTTTTATCATCATACCCGGTTTGAGTCCAGTTTCCTAATTCTTTACGGGCGTCGTACTCTTCACCATCGTATTCATTATTGCTACGGATAGGACCGTCAGTTGTCAATTTCCAAGTGGTGTTTGAAGCAATCGTTTCTTTGCTGCCGTCTGCATATTCCACAATCAGATTCAACCGAAGTTTAGGATAGCCGAAAGTCGGTATCTTATACGGTTTATAGTTTTGGCGCATCGTATAGAAACGACCATTTCCGAGAGTTACTCCAATAGCATTCTCTGTTTGAAGCAACGATGTGACATCATAGGTGTTGTACAGAATCGTTTTCCGATAGTCGGTAGGAGCAGGAGCCAGAACTTGATTGCCGATACGTTGTCCGTTGATAAACAGTTCATACAATCCCATTCCGGCAATGTGTACTGTGGCTCGTTTCACTTCTTTGGTCAGTGCAAATTCTTTGCGGAGATAGCGGGCTGCCAAGCGGCTCCATTGTGTTTCGCTGTCTCCGGGAGCGGCTTTATCCAAACCAATCCATTGCCCTTGCCAATCTGCTTCATTAAACAGTCCTGTAGTCCAGAAAGCCGGAGTACTCCAATCTGTTGTCCCCTTGTTGGTGTCGATTTTCACTTTCCAATAGTAGGGAGCATTACGCTTTAGCGTTTTTCCTTGATAAGCGATCCATTGGGAAGCGTCAGATTCAATCTTTCCTGAATCCCAGATATCCCCTTTTCCTTGTTCCAATAGCTCCGGGGAAGATGCAACAAGAATGTGATACGCAGTTTGTATCACATTCTGTCCATCCGATTCGATGCGCCAACTCAATCGAGGTTGGCGCACATCGATACCTGCCGGATTTTTCAACTGTTCTGTTCGCAGGTCAGTGATACCTATGGCTGCGTATATGGACCCGGTAAAGAGCAGAAGGGAAAATAGGAATAATATAAATATTCTTTTATTCATAAGTAGGTTTTCATCTATAAATTTAGGCACGGATTACACGGATTACACGGTTTTTAGAAATATGATTGCGCAAAGCAACCGTGAAATCCGTGTAATCCGTGCCTCATAACCGAATAAATTAGATAAAACCATGGATAGAAGAAAGTTTTTGTTGTGCATCCGGTAACTCTGTCCAGTCCTTCTCCATATAGTTTTTACAGCTGTCCACTACAATCAGGATATGATCGTTTCCACTGCAGTAACCACTGTCATGTTGAAATTTGTGCACTCCATTATCAAATTCGCCGATATATTCCAGCTTGCCATCTTTCGTAGTGAACCACCAAGCGTTCTTCTTCGCACCACTGATCTTATTGAAATCAACTTCCATCGGACGTCCGGTGTAGTTGTATACCATCAGATAATCATTACCACGTGTAGCGATAGCTCGGTCATAACGTTCTCCATTCTGTCCTACGATGACAGACTGATCGGGTATACGTTCGAAGAACGGGAAAGTCAACATCAGGTTTTTCAGATACTTCATTTGATTGTAACCCGGATCATCCAGTGCTTCATACCAAGGCTTTTTAGCGCCATAAGCACCACCTACACCCGGTTTGATAAATTGCATGATAGAATTATGACCGTATGTATGTCCGAAAGAACCGGCAAATACCGACCAGTAAGCATACCGGCGTACATCATAGTCTTTCCAGAGCAATTCGTTCTCATCATGCAGGCCATGAGGAATTTCTTCGTAAATCGGTTCACCGTCAATCACGGGTTTCATTGGCTTCATAGCCAAGCTACGCTCTACGAAACGCCAGTTATCTTCTTCCGTATTTTCTTCAATAGGATAATCACCGTCTCCGAAACGTTGCCCGTAGCGGCGGTGTCCGCTTTGAAACATATTGAAATCCAACCAGGGAGCATTGTTAAACCAAGTAGCAGAAGTTGTTCTTCCACGCGGATGGAATGTCATCAGGTGATTCTTGTCGATAGCTTTGATAGAAGTGGCCAGAACTTCCCATTCGGCGGCTTTTACATCGCCACGGATGTCTCCGCCGATAAACCAGATAATGTTCGGTTCGTCCTTATAACGTTCTGCCAGAAACTTACCGTATGCTTTTGCTTGGTCAACAGTCATTTCACCCCGGTTCACAGGACTTCCCCAAATACAGACCATACCAATATACAAACCCTTCTTTGCTGCTGTACGGATAATATAATCCATGTGATCCCAGTAACCGTATACACCTTTTTGATTGATGTTTTTGAAGTTGTATCCGTCAATCATCGAATACTGTCCGTAGATATTCATAGACGGAACATTATTCAATGTTTGAACCTGAATCACATTATATCCGCGGCGTTTACATTGTTCCAGATAATATTCGGCTTCATCCCGGTTCAAGCGTTCGGGTAATAACCATCCCGTTTCGCCTAACCAAAAGAAAGGAGCACCGTTTTCATGTTTCAGGTAACGTCCCTCTTCGGAAACTACAAGCTTTCCGTTGTTCCAGGGAATGTACGTCTTTTGCGTTTTCTTCTGTGCCGCTGCCGGGATAACTAAAGTTAGCAACAGCAATAAGAGAGGAAGAATCTTGAATTTTCTCATTGTATTTTATCGTTTTTAGTTTATTGTTTTCGAATATTAGGCACGGATTACACAAATTACGCTGTTGCTAGTCATATTTCAAAAGCCGTGAAATTCGTGTAATCCGTGTCTAAAAATTATTTTTTCTCTGTCATTTTCTCATATTCAATGGCAGCCAGAATAAATGAACCGACCGATTTCGGATCATTCTCTATGATCGGTTCACTGATATAATATTCAAATGAGCCGTCACGGTATCTTTTCGAGTCTCCGCCCAATCCTGCCACTGCACAGCAGTTAGTGATTGTATAGCTACCATCTTCTTCAAGACGGGTGAATGTCTTTACCATTCCATCAAAGGCTTTCTTTGTCGGTTCGATATATTCGTTGCCAAGATATCCTTTATTGATAGCTTTGGCGAGAGTGTAGACAAACAAGGCAGTAGCAGATGATTCCAGATAATTACCTTCCCGTGCTCCCTGATCGGTCACCTGATACCAGGTTCCGGATTGAGGATCCTGATATTTCACAAGCGTTTTTGCCAATCCTTGCAAAATCTGTATAATGCTGTCGCGTCCGGCAGTTTCCTGTGGCAGGAAGTCCAGTACATCTACGATAGCCGCTCCGTACCATCCGATGCTGCGACTCCAGAAATTAGGAGAGCAACCCGTTTCTGGATTTGCCCATTTCTGTTCCCGGCTTTCATCCCATCCGTGATAATACAATCCTGTTGCAGGATCATAAGTCTTACTATTTATTAAAAGAATCTGTTTCGTTGCTTCGTCAAATAAAGCCGGTTCGTTGAAAGTGGCCCCATATTGAACCAGATAAGGAGAAGCCATAAAGATTCCGTCCAGCCACATTTGATGAGGGTATCTCAATTTATGCCAGAACCCTCCTTCACTGGTACGGGGCTGCTCTGCCATTTGTTTGCGCAAGGTATCCATGGCAATTTTATAACGTTCGTCTCCGGTCTGTGCATAAAGATCGAAAAGAATCTTTCCACCGTTGACGTTATCAATATTGAATGAAAGATATTTCATGGTTTTGATACGTCCGTCGGCATCAATCAAGCTATCCGCATAGATCTTGGCATAATCATAATATGTGCTGTCTCCGGTATGTTTCCATTCTTCCAACATGGATTTCACTACTAGTCCGTGGGTATATCCCCAACGTGGTTTCTTAGCTTTTTCAATCATCCAGGGTTCGGGGAAACGTTTCATTTCGGAGCGTGCCATGCGTTCACTCCATTTTTCCGTTTCTACTTTTTGAGGTGCTGTGCATGCCAGAAAACAAGTCGTTCCACAAGCTACCATCAGTTTTAATAAGTTTTTGTTCATATCGGTCGAGTTATTATTTTCCAATCAATACATATTCTTGTCCTGCTTTGGTAGGCAGATCATAGACATAAGTTTCTGCAATTTCCACCTTATTCAGGTTTGCCTTTTCGTTAATCAATGGTTCGGGAATAGTGGGAACGGCATAAAGAGGATTCGGGTTTTCACCTTTGGCACGCTTCAGCCCCTTGCCTGTTAATGGGTTGAGTGAACGTAAGCGACAGTTACCTCCCTTATGAGATTTCACAACCAGACGGCTTACTTTCCCGTTTTTCCAGCTCAAATCAAGTTCGAAACCTCCACGTGCAATAATTCCTTTGATAGAACCTTCCTGCCAGACGGTAGGAAGTGCAGGAAGCAGATAAATAAAACCATCGTAACTTTGCATCAACATTTCTGCAATACCTGCGGCACAACCGAAGTTTCCATCAATCTGGAATGGTGGATGCGCATCGAACAGGTTAGGGTAGGTACCTCCTTTTTTCTTTTCATTGCGCACAAGGGTCAACTGATCTGTAATCAGTTTGTAAGCATGGTCACCATCAAGAAGGCGTGCCCAGAGGCAAACTTTCCATCCCATGCTCCATCCGGTCGACGGGTCGCCGCGATGAATCAGAGAAGTACGTGCTGCATCGAATAATTCAGGAGTACGATAAGGAGAAATCTGATTGCTGGGGAATAGTCCGTATAAATGAGAAATGTGGCGGTGTACATCTTTCGGGTCATCCCAGTCGAACATCCACTCCTGTAATTGTCCCCAATGTCCTACTTGCATAGGAGCCATTTCTTTGAGACGTTGGGCCAGGTGAGTGGCAAATTCCTGATCTGTGTCCAGTATTTGAGAAGCAGATATAATTGCTGTCCAAAGATCGAAGACCAATTGGTTGTCCATGGTGCATCCGGCAGCTGTAGTGGCTTTTCCGTTACTACCCGAATGTACATTCTCCGGTGAATTACTGGGGCAGACTACCAACCAGTTGTGTACCGGCTCTTTCACCATGATTTCATCAAAGAAACGTCCGGACTCTTTCAGTATCGGGTAAACAGAACGCAGGAACTCAATATCTCCGGTGTATAGATAACGTTCCCAGAGATGCCGGCAAAGCCATGCACCACCACTGGGCCACATACCTG
>OKXB01003490.1_pt1 | contig 10306 bp, 12 predicted proteins | sample 1601731 | NCBI WGS metagenome assembly OKXB01 (sample SAMN04414077, study PRJEB24778) | human gut metagenome | material: faecal | host: Homo sapiens | reverse complement strand
CAGAACGGCATTTGAGCGGAACATTTTCTGCATATGTAGATAAGATTGTATATAGTTTTGTGCATCAGTTTAATCCCAAGACAGACTGCCTGAATATCCTGGAATGCAATGGTGCACCTGCAGGGAGTATTGCCATTGCAAAAGCAGATGACGAAACTGCACAGCTTCGTTTTTTTATGCTGGAACCGGAAATGCGGCAGCGTGGGTTTGGAAACCAGCTTATGGATATGGCATTACAGTTTTGCCGTGACAAGGGATATAAAAAAGTGTTTCTCTTAACGATCACAGCACAGGTTATTGCAAGACATGTGTATGAAACTCATGGATTTTATAAAGTCTGTTCAGAGGATAAATCGGAATGGGGAGACGGAGTAATTGAAGAACGTTGGGAGCTGGAAATAGTGGAGTAGTAAATAAAATTTATAAACCACATTATTCTTTTTTACGACTGACCTCATCCCAACAGGATTGAATATAATCGTCTTTGCTATCATTGGTAAAGTTAAAAACACTGGTATTGTGTGTGACTTTTACTTTAGGGAATTTACATTTACGTGCAGCTCTTGATGGAGATATTTTTCTGTTCTTTTGAAAAGGAACGATTTTTCTTTTCTGATTAATGGTAACTGTTTTATAAATAATGAACATCAAAAGAAAAATGACAGCCAGAACAGTTATGATTTGAATATTAGAAAGCTCATTAGTTTTCAATAAAAATTCCCCTTTGAACAAATAATTTGGAATATTAAGTGAATTAAAACTATTCGCAAAACACAAGTTTAACGAATAGTTCTTAAAGTTTACGTAATATATTTATGTTAACCAGCAATCCCCTTAGAACTGCAATTTCTTCTTTGGAACAGTCTGGCTATTATTCTTTCCTGAGTGCTCACGGACTTCAGACCGGATATCTGATACAAATTCATCCTTATCTATAAAATCAATTGACTGATATGTATTGGTATCGGCATTTGTATTTGTATTTGCGCATGACAGACGATTTGATACAGTTTCATTTATATTCGACTTTTTAATTTTATACTTCTCATGGAATTCTTGTACATGATCCATGGATTGTCTGCGTTTTTTCTTATAATGAATAAAGGTGTATCCATATACAATGATTATAAACACGACAATAACTGTTATCAGTAATTTCATAGAAACCTCTAAAATAATAAGCAAAATAAATAATAATAAATCACAAAATAATTCAATTAATCAGCACATTTGCTCGGAATCAAAAATAATCGTAAAAGGTCCATCATTTAATAAAGAAACCTTCATATATGCACCGAAAATACCATGCTGAACGTTTGGAAATTCTTTCTGACATTGTGCAATGATGTATTCATATAATTCATTCGCCAGATCGGGATTTCCTGCATTGGTGTAACTTGGGCGGTTTCCTTTACGGCAATCTGCATATAATGTAAATTGTGAAATGATTAACAAATTACCATGAATATCCTGAACGCTTAAATTGGATTTGCCGTTTTCATCCTCAAAAATTCTTAAATGTATGAGCTTATTGATCAGTTTATCCGCTATTTCTTTCGTATCGCTGTTGCAGATTGAAACCAGAACCATAAGTCCCTGATCAATTTTACCTACACTCTGTTCCTCTACTACTACTTCTGCCTGGCTTACTCTTTGAATTACAAATTTCATTTTTCGGAATCCTCTTCTTTTATAACTTCTGTATTTTCAAGTGATTCAGATCCCATAACAGGAGTTTCCGACAGGACTTCCTGTCTGGTTTCCTCATTGGGAGCATCTGCTGATTTATGAGTATCTGAGTTTTTATTCATTTGCTTAATTTTCTTCTTTGATCTCCTTGATGTATCAGGATCCAGCATAATAAATTCTTTATCTTTGATTTTGTCTACATTTAAATATTCCTGAGTTTCAGCAGGAAGACCTTTATTCTTTAATTTGTGACCAATGGTGCGTTTTACAAGTGCATAAATTACAGCCCATAAAGGAACGCCCACGATCATACCTGCTACTCCCCACAATCCACCAAAGATAGTAATGGAGAAAATAACCCAGAAGCCGGATAAACCTGTTGACTGGCCTAAAATCTTAGGACCGATGACATTACCGTCAAGCTGCTGAAGAACAAGAATGAAAATAATGAAATACAGGCATTTCAGCGGATTTACCAGTAAAATCAGTAATGCACTGGGAATTGCTCCAAGGTAAGGGCCGAAGAAAGGTATAATATTTGTTACACCTACGATCACGCTTACCAGAATGGCATATGGCATCTTTAAAATGGATAATCCAACGAAACATAAAATCCCGATAATTATGGAATCGACTATTTTTCCACTTAAGAATCCGATAAAGGTCTGGCTGGTAAAGCGAATATCTTTAATGAAAGTATTGGCATGATCAGTATTTAATAAGGCATATGCAATCTTCTTTGCCTGTCCGGCAAACAATTCTTTATTAAACAGTACATAAACAGATATGATTGCACCAATAACCACATTCCACAGCGTCTTTAAAAAGCTTAGTAGACTCAGGGAAATATGTTTCAGGATTTCCTGTGTCTGGGGAATGATAGTTTTGTTCAAAAAATTAGAAAATTCTCCGGAGTAATCATCTACAAACTGAATAAATAAATCATTCAATGTCGGATTATCCTGTAACAGTTTATTGGAGAACTGAGTAAGATTCCGGATATAATATGGAAACTGGTAGGAAATGGCAATAATGCTGCGGCTTACTTCCGGGACAATGACACTGATAAATGCATAAAGCAGTAAACTGATCAAAAGCAGAGAAAGAATGACGGAAATTACACGCATACATTTCTTCTTTTTAATCGTCATTTCCGGATTTTTCTTTGTAAATAATGGTTTGAGCATTCTGCGCTCAATAAAATTTACAATTGGCGTTAACAGATATGCAATGATAATTCCATAAATGACCGGACTTAATATAGAAATAAAAGTGTTGATCTTCGCCGAAAATGCTTCACTGCGGAATATCAGATAATAAAAACAGATAGAAGCTGCAATCACAAGAAATGCAATAATTCCGGTCATAATCATCTTTCTGTTAAACTTAATCTTCATATGTATTCTCTCTCCTGCCTGATAATATGCTTATCAATAATTGTAATTATTCAGTACCTTTACGATTATGATGCAAAAATCCATTTAAAAACGCCTCGGTCTGTACGGAATAGTTACCAATATTATTAGTATAGCATTTTTACAATAAATATACTATGGTTTGCAGCTATTTTATGGTAAAATATATGTTACAGTTTTTACGCAGCCGAACATTTGTTGTCTGGCTGTGCAAGAACATGATATATCACAAATCCCATTTACAGTATTCTTAACAAGAATATGACGAATGTTACAACAGATAAAATAAAGGAATCACTTATGACATTACAGCAAATTTTAAGTCCGATCCGTAAGGCTGTGGACGATTATCATATGATTGAAGAAGGGGATACGATTGCTGTTGGTATTTCCGGAGGGAAAGACAGTCTTACTTTATTAAACGGACTACATGCACTGATGCGGTTTTATCCGCATCCATTCCAAATTCACGCAGTTACGGTGGACCTGGGCTTTGATAATCTGGATCTGAGCAAAATTAAAGAACTGTGTGAACACATGGACATTCCTTATACAGTTGTTTCCACGGAGATCGCGTCCATTGTTTTTGAGAAACGGAAAGAGTCTAATCCCTGTTCTCTTTGTGCCAAAATGAGGAAAGGTGCATTAAATCAGGCGATTAAGGAGCTTGGCTGTAACAAGGTGGCGTACGCTCATCATAAGGATGATGTAGTGGAAACGATGCTGATGTCCTTAATTTATGAGGGAAGATTTCATACCTTTTCACCGGTAACCTATCTGGACCGGATGAATCTGACGGTCATTCGCCCTTTGATTTATATGAATGAAGCAGATGTTATTGGCTATGTCAATAAGAACCGGATTCCGGTTGTTAAAAGTCCCTGCCCTGCGGATGGTTATACCCGCCGGGAATATATCAAGAACCTTTTACGCAGCCTTAATCGTGAAAATCCGGGAGTGAAGGACCGGATGTTTACTGCTATTTTAAATGGATTTGATGACTATCTCATAGATGAATGATCAAAAATGGTGCCTTATGGAAAAAAACAAAAATTATCATGACGAACAAAATAATATGAACACTTTGAAAATGAGAGAGGTTCTTACAAATCTCCCATCTTTTTGCAAGCAGTTTTTCCGGGGAATCCAGGATTATACTTCCTCCCGGACGCGTCTTGCTTATGCTTACGATATACCAGTGGATGATATTGACGATATCATTCAGGATCTTGATGAAGCATTTAAGGCAGTTGCTGAATAATACAGATATAACATCCTTATATATTGTATAAATAAAACATGAATAAAAAGACCATCTTCCGGATTTTCCCCCATATCTGCAAGATGGTCTTTTTGTTATTGTTTACACACCGCTATCCCGCGAGGTGTTTTGGCATGAATATGCCAAAATCCCGAGACATACAAGCCAAAATTCCATTGCCGCAGGCAATCTGGAATGAATTTTGGCTACGTTACTGTGAACGGAGTGAACAGTAACGTCTTTTTTTGGAATGTTTCAATTGTATGGTTTACAGACTTGACAAATTATAAAAATACTATATAATACAGAAATGCAAATAAGTTGCAAATGTAAATGAGTTGCAAATACAAATAAAGTGCAAATATAAGGAGAACTATATGTCAGAGATTATATTAGATTCAGTAATAGACAGCATCAAGCTGCTACCCTTTCTTTTTCTTACTTATCTGTTTATGGAATGGATGGAGCATAAGACAGGTGCGGCAGCACGAAAGAGAATCCGTACAGCCGGAAAATTCGGACCGGTATGGGGTGGACTTCTGGGAGTGATCCCACAGTGTGGATTTTCGGCAGCGGCATCCAGCCTTTTTGCCGGACGTGTGATCACAGTGGGAACTTTGATCGCGGTGTATCTGTCTACTTCAGATGAAATGTTTCCGATCATGATCTCCAATGCAGTTCCTGTAGTTACAATTGTGAAAATCCTGACCTGCAAAGCGGTGATCGGAATACTTTCCGGCCTGGTGCTGGAGTATGTTTACACACATATTCTGAAGAAACAGGAACCTGATGTGGATATTCATGAAATCTGTGAAGAAGAACGCTGCCATTGTGAACATGGAGTTATTTCTTCAGCAGCATTTCACACATTAAAAGTTTTTGTGTACATTTTCTTGATTTCTCTTGCTTTAAATATTATCATTGGATTAGTCGGAGAAGAGACACTGGCAGGACTTTTTACAGGAACACCGATTGCAGGTGAACTGATCGCAGCTTTAGTGGGACTGATTCCCAACTGCGCTTCTTCTGTAGTAATCACCCAGTTATATCTGGATCATATTATCGGAGCCGGGGCGATGATGGCGGGACTTCTTGTAAATGCAGGAGTTGGGCTTCTGATTCTGTTTCGTTTGAACAGAGACAGGGTTCAGAATCTGAAAATTGTGGGAGTACTTTATGGACTTGGTGTATTCTGGGGAATTATTATTGAATTTGCAGGAATTGTTTTCTGATTAACCGAGTCTGCTCTGTCAGAAGAAGCTGATTTTAGGAGGAATGATAAAATTATGGCAGGAAGCAGTTATGCGACAGCAAGCCGCAGAAAAATACTTGAATATTTGAAAAACAGTAATGACCATACGGTTACAGCTGCTGATGTGGATGAGTATCTGAAGAAACATGACAGTGAGGTAAATATCACAACCATTTACCGCTATCTGGACAAGCTTGCAAAGGATGGAACTGTGATCAAATATGTTGCAGAGAAAGGTTGCCAGGCTGCTTATCAGTATGTAGAACCGGGACGGGGATGTGAACAGCATCTGCACCTGAAGTGTGTAAAATGTGGAAAAATCATTCATCTGGAATGTCATTTTATGGAAGAAATTTCTCATCATATTGAAGAAAGTCATGGATTTACCCTGCAGTGTAAGAATTCTATTTTGTATGGAGTCTGTAAAGAATGTAAAGGCAGTGGCGAAGACTGTTGACTGTTTCTGTCAGATGATGTAAACTGAAATACAACTGTTTGGTCAAATTGACTGCGAAGCAGTATGGTGAAGAGAAAAGACAGCGAAATTGCTGTAAGTACCGGTAAAAATAACAGATAATATATGAAATCATAAAAGAAGGCAATAATGAGAAAACAGAAGAGACAGATGTGTGTAAGAAGAATGTTATTATTTTTTCTGGCGTGTGTATTAATATGTGCAGCACCCCCGTCTGCAGCACAGGCGGCAATAATGCAGACTGCTAAGAATTCAACAGTGCAAAAGAAAAAAACATCCACGAAAACAGTTACAATAGAGACTTCAGGAGGAATCACAAAGAAGAAAGTGAAAAGCGGTGGTTCTGTGCTTCTTCCTGTGGAAGTGAATAAGAGGGGATATACATTTCTGGGATGGTCAACAGTTCCCGGACAGACCTGTAATCCAATGTATCAGGCATATCAGAAAATTCAGGTTACGAAAAATATTCATCTTTATCCGGTGAAGTATAAATGGAATCAGGAACCGGATATTTATGCAGGCGGTCTTGCGGACAGTGTGGAGAAATATGATAAGATTATTTTTGTGGGAGATTCCCGCACAGCAATGCTTCGCAGTACTCTGAAGCAGCAATGCAGTTCTGACAGTTTAAAGAAAGTTGGATTTGTATGCAAGACAGGAGAAGGGCTTGACTGGATGAAAAAATACGGAGAAAAGGAACTGCTGAATGAAATAAGCGGGATGGATGATAATGCGAAGCCGGTGGCAGTTATTTTCAATCTGGGAGTAAATGACCTGATCCACAAAAACAGGGAGTCCATCAGTTATGATTCTGTTGCGTCAGACTATGCTTCTTATATGAATGGATTATCCAGAAAGCTGACTGCCAGGAACTGTGAATTATTTTATATGTCTGTGAATCCATGTAATACGGCAATGAAATCCACGCGGAAGGAGTCTGAGATCCGCGGATTTAATAACAGACTCAGACAGAGACTGAACGGGAATTTTACATGGATCAACAGTTATTCTTATCTGATGAGATGTGGTTATACGACTCGCTGTGAATTTCGCGGTTATACAGATGATGGTGTTCATTATTCTATGAGGACTTATAAGAGAATTTATGCATATGCAATAAAACAGATCAGATAATCCTGACTGAAACCCGGAGACAGAATACTGTTCTCCGGGTTATCTGTGTGTATCAGTAAATACGAAAGTTGTAGCTGTGAAAGAGTTAAACAGTTATCAAAGGATCACAAAAGGTAACAGGAGGAGAGAAACATGAGAAGTGAAAGCTTCAGAAAAGGAGTTAAGGATGGTATTCCCATAGGACTGGGATATTTTGCTGTATCGTTTACATTTGGCATGATGGCAGTTGCTGATGGACTGAGTATCTGGCAGGCTGTGCTGATCTCATTGACAAACGTGACTTCAGCAGGGCAGTTTGCAGGACTTGAGATCATGGTAATGAGCGGCTCTTACTGGGAGATGGCACTGACACAGCTGATCATTAATCTGAGATATTGTCTGATGTCATTTTCCCTTGCTCAGAAATTCAGAAGAGATGAATCTTTGGTTCACCGCTATATTGCAGCATTTGGTGTGACGGATGAGATTTTCGGGATCAGTGCCAGTCAGCCCGGAAAGGTAAGCGCATTTTATAATTATGGTGCCATGTGTGTGGCAATCCCGGGATGGGTACTTGGAACCCTGGCAGGAGCAATTTCCGGAAATCTTCTTCCGGATTTTATGATGAGTGCACTCAGCGTGGCTATTTACGGTATGTTCCTTGCAATTATTATTCCTCCGGCAAAGCAGAATAAGGCAGTACTGGCAGTTGTCGTGGCAGCAATGCTGATCAGCACTTTGTTTAAAGTGATTCCGTTTCTGTCGGAGGTTTCGTCAGGTTTTGTGATCATTATTACTACACTGATCGTGGCAGGGGCTGCCGCATACTTCTGTCCGATAGAGGATGAGAAAGAGGAGGAGGGTGTTCATGAGTCATAATATTTATATTTACATTCTGGTAATGGCAGCAGTTACATATCTGATCCGTATGCTCCCGCTTGCTCTTTCCAGAAAAGAGATCACAAGTCCGTTTATCAGATCATTTCTGTACTATGTTCCCTACGCATGTCTGGCAGCTATGACATTTCCAGCGATCCTTTTTGCCACAGACAGTGTGATCTCGGCTGCTGTGGGATTTATTGTGGCACTGATCGCGGCATATAAGGAGAAAAGTCTTCTTACAGTTGCGTTATTCGCATGTGCTGCGGTATTTATTGTGGAAAGAATACTGGAATTTGCAGTGTAAAAGTTGATAAAAAACGGATACATAACCACAGCTGAATGGTGTGTATCCGTTTTTTGTTGCGTAATATTGTGACCGGCAGCTGAAGCAGATAAGCTGTCTGTTATTTGCTGCAGTTTCAGACAGTTTTTTATTTCAGAAAGCTTACATCAATTTCACCGTCAAATACTGTGGCAGCCGGGCCTGTCATGTAAACAAGATTCTCCTGTCTGTTCCAGAAAATCTGCAGGTCACCGCCGAGAAGTTTTACAGTGACAGGACTGTCACCGTCTACATGTCCGTTCAGAACAGAAGCGACTGCTACCGCACATGCACCTGTGCCGCAGGCAAGAGTTTCGCCTGAACCGCGTTCCCATACACGCATTTTTACAGTATGTTCATCGATCACTTCTACAAATTCAGTGTTTACACGATCCGGAAATGCAACATGATTCTCGAAAGCCGGGCCGATCTTTTCAATATCCAGATGGTCAATATCATCCATATAAACAATAGCGTGGGGATTTCCCATGGAAACAGCGGTTATGTAATAGATTTTTCCGTTTACATCCAGAGGTTCATTGATAACTTCCTCCTTCTCTGACACTACCGGAATCTGTCTGGCGGTCAGGATCGGAGAACCCATATTTACCTTAACCTGGGATACCTTTCCGTTTTCTACAGTAAGATCCAGATATTTGATGCCGCTTTTTGTAGCAACAGAAATATGTTCTTTGTTTACGATGCCGTAGTCATAGGCATATTTGGCAACACAGCGGATACCGTTTCCGCACATGGCACCCTGGGAACCGTCAAGATTATACATATCCATCTCGCAGTCTGCGATTTTGGATGGCTTGATCAGGATCAGTCCGTCGGAACCGATACCAAAGTGACGGTCACTGACATATCTGGCTACTGCGGAAGGATTTTCCACAGTTTCCTCAAAACAGTTTACATATACGTAATCATTTCCAATACCATGCATTTTTGTAAATTTCATCAGAAAAGCCTCCTTATTTGGTTAAATATTTATACACCTCTTGTATCATATAGAAAAAATGTTATGAAAAAGTGAAAATTACGAATCTTTTACCGGGAAAGTTTTTCTGTGACCTTCATGTAAAAAAACATTTTGCCCTTCCCGGAACAGTTATGTATTATACATTATATGGAAAATATATCTGTTATTCAAGTTTTACCTTGCATTTTATAGAAAGTATGTTAAAATTAAAAACAAAAATATACAACCGAAACGCATAATTATACGCTGTTGCCTGAAGAAGGTAAAAAGATGGCAGCCGTAGATATACTTTCGGATGCGAGGAGGAAAAAAGATGAAAGATCAAAAGAGATTTGCAGCTCTTGCACTCAGTGCAGTAATGGTATTTTCCATGGCAGGAAGCGTATCCGCAGCTCAGAAAGTTGAATCCAAAGATGATCTTGCAGGAGCAACAATCGGTGTTCAGCTTGGTACAACAGGTGACCTTGATGCATCTGATTATGAGAAAGATGGTTCTACAGTAGAACGTTACAGCAAGGGAAGTGAAGCTGTTCAGGCATTAAAGGCAGGACAGATCGACTGTGTGATCATCGATTCACAGCCGGCTCAGAAATTTGTTGAGAATAATGATGATCTCAAGATTCTGGATGAGCCATTCGAGGAAGAAGAATATGCAATCTGTTTAAAGAAAGGCAATGATGAACTTCTTGAAAAGATCAACGGAGCTCTGGAAGAACTGAAAAAAGAAGGCAGGATTCGCTATTACGGATTTTCCAATTACTGTACAGAGCGACTGAAACAAATTGAGAAATGTCTGAGAGATCGAAATCTTCCAGGCATCACAGCAGTCTCCAATCAGTGGAGTCTTGCAGGAATCAATCCCGGGGGAAATACCAATCCGGATCCCACACTTGTGGAGTTTTCCGGAGAGGAATT
>OKXB01003484.1_pt1 | contig 10322 bp, 5 predicted proteins | sample 1601731 | NCBI WGS metagenome assembly OKXB01 (sample SAMN04414077, study PRJEB24778) | human gut metagenome | material: faecal | host: Homo sapiens | reverse complement strand
AAGCAGCGGCGGGAGCGCGCGCGAGCCTCTTGATTTCAATCCTCGCGGGAACCACGATTGCGCGCCTGCGCGAATGTTTCTCTCACGTAGGCAAAATAGTCAGGGTAATGCCGAATATGCCGGCGCAAATATCGCAGGGCATTTCCTGCTTCGCACCGGAATCCGAGCTTTCCGACAAAGAGCTAAAAGCTGTGGAAACAGTGCTTGGCTCCATCGGAGAATACATGCAGACCGACGAAAATAAGCTCGATGCGGTGACTGCCCTATCCGGAAGCGGACCGGGATACCTTTTTGAGTTCGCGGCCGCGCTCATTGAAGGCGCAAAAAATATCGGATTTACCGAAGAGGAAGCAAAAAAGCTTACTGATAAGACTCTGCTAGGCTCTGCAATGCTGTTGTGCCAATCGCCTCTTAGCGCCGACGAACTGAGAATTGCCGTCTCAAGCCCGGGCGGAACGACTCTCGCAGCCCTCGACGTATTTGAGAAAAACGGTTTCCGCAAGACTGTTTCCGATGCGCTTAAAGCAGCCCAAGAGCGTTCAAGGGAACTTTCCAAGCTCTAAAAAAAAACTAAAATTATTCCCAAAAAAAGAATCAAAATACTTGACTTTTTATAAAAACACTGACAGCCTATAAACAACAACAGTTCAATTCGACACTTAAAATAATTGATATGAAAAAACTACTTTTAACCCCTGTTCTTGCAGTTATCCTTTCCGCTTGCACCTTCACCGAAGATGTCGCGGTTTCTTCAATGCCCGAAGGCGCTAATGTTTTTGTCAACAATGAACTCGTGGGACAAACTCCCACAACTATCAGCCTAAAAACAGATGGGGTTTACGATATCAAGCTCGTTAAAAAGGGCTATAAGGATATCAATATGAATGTCGCAACTGTTAAGGAAAATCCATTCGTAAAGTTTGGTCCCCTTGTAGACGCGGGCTATTACAAAACGTTTGAACCTTCCTGCATAGACCAAAGCCTCAAACCGGCTTTCCTCCCCGACTCAATCGGCAATGACCCCTTCGGCGAACTCAGCAAGTCTATCGCAAAGGCTGACGAAATGCGCAAGAGCGGTGAAATCTCTCCCGAAGAACATTCTTACATGATCCTTGCCATTACCGAGTTCTTCACTAAGAAACAATAAATTAAGAGACTTTTCTGGCGGCTTTCGGGCCGCCTTTTTTTTGTTTGTATTTATTTCTTTTTTAATAAGTGCCCACGCAAACCACGTCAATGGGAGTCGAAAATAAATTGAATCTACATTTGGGCTTGGAATTTTGCCGCTTAACTACATAATATTTGTAGGATTTATATCGAACACATACAGTTGTCGTAATGAAAATAAAAATAATTACCTTTTTATTTTTAACATTCTGTGCGTGTATATTGCGCGGAAGTGTAATTCCATATGAATTGGGGGACGGCGCGCTCGCAGAAAATGTCCGCATATTTAATTCGGACGACACAGAACTTTATAAGAATAAAATCCCCAATTCGGAAGCTGAGGAATTTATGCTAAAAAATGTTCCCCGCTTCGATTGTCCGGACGGATTAATTGAAAAAGTCTATTACTTCCGGTGGTGGACATTCCGAAAACATTTGCGCAAAACAGAATCGGACGGCTGGGTCATTACAGAATTTATGCCAGACGTTTCATGGGCAGGAAAACACAATACCATATCATGCGCCAGCGCTCACCATATGAGGGAAGCGCGATGGTTGCGCAACGAAAATATCGCAAAAGACTACGCGACTTTCTGGTGTTTTTCGTCTGACAAACCACGCGCGTACTCTTCTTGGTTTGCAGCCTCCGCTCTCGAAATTTACGCCAGCACAGGCGACATTGAATTTATAAAGCGCCTGTATCCAAAATTGAAGGAAAACTACGCCGCATGGCGCAAGAGCAATTTTGACAAATCAAAAGGCCTTTTCTGGACGACCGATCTCGCAGATGGTATGGAATTGTCGGCATCGGGCTCGCTGCATCCATTTTGGAAGGGATACCGCGCCACTATAAATAGCTACATGTATGCCGAATGCGAGTCCCTTTCAAAAATTGCCAATATGCTTGGCTATAAGAAAGAATCAGAGCTGTATGCCAATGAGTCGCTAATGTTAAAAAACAATATAAATACTCTGCTCTGGGACGACAGCGCAAAATTCTATAAAGTTCTCCCCAAAAGCGGAGACGCCACAATATTCTCGCCCCACCGCGAACTCCACGGCTACACCCCGTGGTACTTTAATATCGCCCCAGAGCAATACGCGCAAGCTTGGCTTCAAGTTAAAGATGAAAATGGATTCAAAGCCCCGTTCGGCCTCACAACTCTCGAGCGCCGCAGCCGCCTGTTCAGCGTAAACTATGTCGGCCACGAATGCCAATGGAACGGCCCCGTATGGCCATACTCTACATCGATAACGATTTCCGCAATGGCAAATTTCATACGTAGCAATCCTCCAAAAATACTCGATAAATCCGATTTTTTCGACGCTCTAAAAACATACGCAGCTTCCCATAAAAGAATGCGCGAAGACGGGAAAACCGTCTTTTGGATAGACGAAAACATAAACCCCTTTAACGGAGACTGGATTTCGCGCACAAGATTAAAGAAGTGGAAAAACGGTACATGGGACGAAGAATTTGTCGAACGCGGCAAAGACTACAACCACTCCACCTTCGCCGATCTAATTATAAACGGACTTGTCGGCATACAGCCGCAGCTTGGCGGAGACTTGCTAATAGAGCCTCTCGCGCCCGATTCATGGGACTATTTTGCATTGGACGGCATTCCATATAGAGGAAAGTTTATATCAGTCTTATGGGACAAAGACGGTTCGCGCTATGGTAAAGGAGCCGGCTTTGCGGTATTTTCCGACGGGGTGGAAATCGCCCGCACAGACATTCCCTGCAAGCTAAAAATACGCTTTTCAGACAGTTTGTATACTGGAAACAAAGGCAATTAGTTTGTGTAAAAAATTCATAAGAGATGCCTGAAAATTTTATAAATTGCGCGAGCGCAAAACCGCAAAATTTTTATATTATATCATGATACAACTTATCTTTTATAAATTTATTTTAAAAATCCCGATAATCGTTTTTACGTCATTTTTTTATTAAAAAAAGATATAGATGATAAAATTTTCAAAAAAATTTCGCCGCAACGCTGAAAGATAAAATTTTATAGGCGGCAAATACGGGTATTTTTTTATGTTCCCCAAGGTGCAAACGCTTGCTAAGAATTTACGCGGATTTATCTCAAAATAGCGCGATAAACATCAAGCGCTCTAATCTCGCACGAATGAGAGAACGCCCAATTCGATAAATCTATTTCAAAAAAAAGCGGAGACAAAATCTCCGCATTTTTTAGGCGCACCTCCGCCTTGCTAACTAAACAACTAACGTCTCCTGCGGAAAACCGCCATAGACAGCGCTATCGCACCTATTAACACTGCCAACTCCGCGGGTTCCGGAACAGATGTAAACGACACTTGCAATACTTTGCCAAGTCCGTCTTCGCCGGCAATCCACTGGAAATCCGCATACGTGTCCAAATTCGCGGCATAAAAATCGTCGTTAGCTTCGTCAGAAAAACCTGTTGTTTCTCCGTCCACGTATATCAAATCAAACCATATGTCTTTATCTACGAGACCGATTGTATCAAAATTGTTGAAATCCATCATAATTTTCCCAGCTCCGGATTTCAGAAAATCGCCCTTTATAGTTATAGTCTCGGGCGTCTCCATAGCTATCGCCTCGTCCGAATTGATAAAACTTATTACGCCCCCATTCCACTCTGCGGACGATACGGTCATATTTGTTATAGCCCCTATCTTTCCGCCGTTAATTGTAAGCTTGCCGTGCGAAGCTCCGGAAGCTGTACGCAATACCAGAGTACCGCTCTCAACCTGTATGTATCCGTTAAATGAATTGTCGCCGGACAACACCTGCTTGGCGCTTCCATTCATTACAACATTCATAGTCGTCGTTATCGCGGGTTTGTCGTCGCTGTCGTCTGCCGTTACGGGATTTGTGACCATTCCTGCAAATTCGGCGTCGGCGGCATTTTTTAGCACAAGTGTGGAATTTAAACCATTCGCGCCCGCTTCTGCTCCCGTAGATATCATTGCTCCGCTGTGTGTGCCACTTAGACCTCCAAACGCATAAAACTGCTCCACTCCGTCTTTTCCGACACGCCCCAAATCCAGCCGCGAAGTGAACCCTGAAAAATCAACTATTCCGGATACGACAGATTGCGGAGTCGCGAATGTCGTAGCAGCCCCAACAGTTGCCAGCTGCACGCGCCCGGGATTTCCTTTAAAAATAATATCTTTGCCTATTTCTATAGAGTTTACCCCGTCGCCTCCAATTCGTAATGCATTCCATACGGAAGTGCCAATGCCGTGCATATTTACAGATCCTCCAACGTATATATCTGTTCCAGGATCACTGCCAATATACGCCACTGCTCTAGATGAATATGTAAGGTCTTCTTTTATCGTCAAATCGTGGCCGTTTGTTTTAAACATCAGCCAATTGTCGTTTGCGTTTTCTATCGTTATGCTTTTAATGGTGATGTCGGCCGATAAGGAGGGAGAGCCAGCAATTTGGTAGCGGTAGCCAACACTAGAACTCCCCTCGGAAAAATCTGTAAATTTAAAATATACATCGGTATTTTCATTTGGGACTACAACAGGCGACGCGTATGTGTATTCGGGCACATAATAAGTCGTCTCTCCCGAATCGGACGGAACCTTAACTTCCTTAATCTTATATTCGGTTGCCCAGTTGTATGCGTCGGAGTACTTGGATTTTTCCGCGCTTGAAAAATCTCTGCCTATATTCCATATAATGTCGGTGCCCTCAATTTTTCCCGAAGCGTCGGCATTAAAATATGTGGTTGCGTCCACCCAGTATAATGTATCTGCACCGGCACAAACTGCAGATATTATTAGAGAGGCAACGGAAAGTGCAAGGGGTAATTTTCTTTTCATAATATAAAACAATATATTTTTTTAAAAACGAAAATAATCGAAAGTCAAATATTTTAACCACCCATTTCAAAAAAAAAGCGATTTTGCCGTTTTTGGTTTAAATCATATTTTGCTCATATTACATATATTTTTGACTCAAATTGCCTCATTGTGCGATTATAAGAAAAGATTGTAATTCTAATAATAGAAAACGCGAAAATTTTATAATTTCGCGTTCTTTATTTTTAATTAAAAATTTTTGTAATATTATACAGTATAAACAAATTATATAAATATTATACTAAATACTTCACAAAATAAATTGCATTATAGAAAATTAAAATTTTTGGTTCATTTCTTTTGCGGGAATCGCCTCTATATCCGATACGACGGGGCGCGCAGGAACCCCCACAACCGTCGTATGCGGCGGGACATCGTCAATAACAACGCTTCCGGCGCCGATCTTAGCCCCCGTGCCTATTGTTATGTTCCCGATTAGCTTTGCGCCAGCGCCTATCAGCACTCCCGACTTGACTTTTGGATGGCGGTCACCGGTCGATTTGCCAGTCCCGCCAAGAGTGACTTCGTGCAGAATCGATACATTGTCCTCAACAACGCTCGTTTCCCCAGCAACAAACGACGTCGCATGGTCAAGCAATATTCCACCGCCAAATTTTGCGGCCGGGTGGATATCCACGCCAAAAATCTCGCTGCAAATGCTCTGTATATAGTACGCCGCTGATTTGCGCCCCCTGCCCCAAAGCCAATGCGCAACCCTGTATGAGGAAATCGACATAAAACCTTTGTAATACAAAATTGGATTTATAAACCCAGTGCAAGCAGGGTCGCGCGACTTTATCGCGGCTATATCGTAAACTATGTTTCGGCGCGTTGCTTCGTCGTCGGAAAATGCGTCCATAAATATGGAGTACAAGTCGCCCTCGCCAATTGCGTTCCGGCCGAGCTTGCGCGAAAGCCTCACGCTGAGAGATTCAAACAAGTCGCGGCGCGACAGTATCACTTCGTCTATCAGCCTTGCAAGCAGCGGCTCGCGCGCGGCTATTTCCGCCGCCTCCTCGCGGACTGCCGTCCACACGGCGTCGATGCATCTCTGGGTATTGTCCATAAAAAATTCTCCGTTTTCAAATAAAAGCCTACGCGGAATTACTTTCAACACAAAACGCTGTCACAGAAGTTTATTTTATTGAACCCATTCATAAATCGTGAAAAACTTTTATATTATGAAAAAATTTTTATCAATACTGCCGCTTGCGGCCTTAATTCTATCGGGCTGCTCCAACTTTACCCAGGAAATGAAGGACGGCGCGTCTTTCGCAAACCTCGACAAGGTTTATGTGGAACAATCCTCAGGCCTCGGCTCTCCGTTTGCCGTAAACGCCAGCGAAATAAACTCCCAGACCAAACTCGCAGTCGAAGAATTTTTAAAATCAAAAAAATATCAAATTGTAAAGAACCGCTCCGACGCCCAGATAATCTTCCGCCCTATATGGAATCTGTCGCTTGCAGCACCTGAATCTTTCAATCCGGAACCGATTTCAATGCAGGCATCGCAGCCGCTGCCGCTTGGAGTACAAAACCAAAACGCCTACGCCACGCTTGAAATACAGGCAGTGCTGCCACAAAGCGGCGATATATGGTCGTGGCGCGGATTCTCCCCCATAAATATGACCCCGCAAAACGCGACTGCGGGCCTTATAAAAGACCAGGTCGAGTGGTGTCTGCAATATTTTCCCCCAGAAGAATACCCGTCGGCTCTCGACCAATACAAAAAGAAGGTCGAAGTAAAAAAGGCGGAAGCCGCCCAAAACCCGTACAACGAAGTGCTGATTAAAGAACGCCAAAAGCGCGGGCAGTAGCTTCCCGCCGACGGCGCAACACAACTTGAGGCAACACTAAAAATACTTATACCGGGAGCCCTAAACGCCCCCGGTTTTTTTAGCGCATAAATTCCCCTTGCGGAATTATGCTTGAAACTCGCAAATCAAAAAATAATCTGCCAGACATGAATTGCTTTATAAAGACATTATTGTGCGCGGGAATCGCAGCCGCTTCATTAAACGCGGCCGACAAAAAAACGGACGATTGGCAAAACGAAGCCGTTTTTAGAATCAACAAAGAACCCGCCGCCGCGACAATGAAATTCTATCCCACCGCCGAAAGCGCCCTTGAAGGCGGCTATTCGACGTACGAAATGTCGCTAGACGGAACTTGGAAATTTAAATTCTTCGGGAATCCCTCGCAAGTCCCCGCCGACTTCTTCAAGCCCGACTTTGACGACTCAAACTGGGGAAACATTGAGGTTCCGTCCAACTGGGAAATGTCGGGGCACGGAACCGCGCTTTACACAAACATAACCTACCCCTTCGCAAAAAACCCGCCGCGCGTAATGGACGAGCCAAAGGAGCGCTTCACCACCCGCCCCATAGAAAACAGAAACCCGACGGGCCTCTATCGGCGCGACTTTGAAGTCCCGCAAAACTGGGGCAACGGGAAAGTGTTTATAAAATTCGGAGGCGTTGCAAGCGCGTTTAGGATTTGGGTAAACGGAATGGAAGTCGGTTACTCCCAAGACAGCAGGACTCCGGCCGTCTTCGACCTCTCAAAATACCTGAGATTCGGCAACAACACTATCGCACTTCAAGTATATAAATATTCGGACGGCTCGTATTTTGAAGACCAGGACTTTTGGAGGCTCGCCGGCGTATTCCGCAATGTCAACCTCTACTGGACGCCTGAAATACTCGTCCGCGACGTATTTTTAAAGCCGACGCTCGTAAACGGATACCGCGACGGCAAGCTCGACGCGGAAGTCGTAGTGGAAAATCCCACCGATATGCCCCGCGGCTTCAAGCTAAAAGGATTCCTTTTTGACGGCAAAAAACGCCTGTCGGTCGCGGAGACCTCAAAAAGCCTCGATTCAAAAAAATTCGCCGTCTGCAAATGGAACTTCCCGAGCGTTCCGGGAGTCAGGCAGTGGAGCGCGGAAACGCCAAACCTATACACTTTCCTGCTCGAATTTGAAACGGCCTCCGGAATAAAAATGTACGCCCCGTTTAAAGTAGGCTTCCGCACCGTGGAGCGCAAAAACGGGCAAATTCTCGTAAACGGGAAGCCCGTGCTGTTCAAAGGCGTAAACCGGCACGAACACCACCCAAAGCTCGCTCAGGCAATCGATAAAGATGTCTCAAGGCGCGACATCTTGGAGATGAAAAAATACAATATCAACGCTATCAGAACCTCCCACTATCCCAACCGCCCCGACTTCTACGAACTTTGCGACGAGCTTGGCATGTATGTCATAGACGAAGCCAATATCGAAATGCACGACCTCGACAGCATGGGCAAAAAGGCCCCGTTTATGGAGGGCGAGGGCTGGGGCGCCGCCCTTTGGGACAGAATCAACAATATGGTGGAGCGCGACAAAAACCATGCGAGCATCGTAATATGGTCGCTCTGCAATGAAACCCTCGACAATAAATTCTTTAAGCAGGCTGCGGAAAAAATACGCAAGCGCGACCCTTCGCGCGTACTGCACTTCGACCGCGATTACGGCCAGAAATATGTCGATATGTATTCAAGCATGTACGCCTCTCCGGAAGATATTTCGCGCCACCTTGCGCGCCAAAAAGAAAAGCCGGAATCCGAAAGAATGCCCGCCATAATCTGCGAATACGCCCATGCAATGGGCAATAGCGGCGGCTGCCTCACCGACTACTGGGAGCTCGTACGCAAGGAACCCATGTTCCAAGGCGGATTTATTTGGGACTGGAAAGACCAGGGAATTTACAAAAATTCGGAGCCTTACACTGTTGTATCCGACTCCGCCGACCCGCAAAGGGATATTGCCGTATTCAATGACACCGTTTCAAAAAACGTAATGGAAAACGCTTCCATCGTTGCCTTCCCCGGGCTTTTCAGAACCCCAGCGAAAGCCTTTACAGTGGCAATTGAAATCTCATCTGAAGGTTTCGTCCCCCGCACGCCCTACGACGAAGGCGGCGCGAAAAACACAAAACGCGCCCCGTGGAAGCTTGACGAGGAAACTATAGTGCGCCAGCCGGGCGTGTTTGAATTAAAATTCTTCAACGCCAGAAAGGTAGTTTCTTTCTCCGTTTTCGACAGCAAGCAATGGATAAACCTTGAAGCCAAAACCGATTTGTTGGGCAAGGACGCCCAGATTGCGGCAACTTTCGGCAACGGAAAGATGAAAATATACATAGACGGCCGCGAAGCCGCCTCAAAAGATGTCGCCGACGCTCAGTTTACCGCGTCCGCAGCGCCCCTGTCGATAGCCGAATACGATAAGGAAAACCACTCGCGCTTCGCCGGCGCTGTAAAAAAATTCCGCGTAATAGACGCCGCAATCGAAAGCGACTTTTTCACCGCTCTGCCCTCTGGCGCGCGCGAACTTTCGATGGTCGACTTTGCCGACTTTGCCCAAAAGCCGCGCAAAGACAAATACTTTGCCTTCGGCGGAGATTTCGGGGACTTCCCGACGGACTACTCGTTCTGCCTCAACGGAATCGTGCGCCCCGATTGGAAGCCGTCGCCGCAAGCTTGGGAAGTAAAGAAAGTATACCAAAATATACATGCGAAGCCCTGCGGTTTCGCCGACAAAAAATTGAAGGTTAAAATATTCAACGAAAACTTCTTTACCGGCCTCGAAAATATCGCCGCCTCATGGACGCTCACGCGCGACGGCCGCGAAGTGGATTCCGACGATTTTGACCTCCCGGCAATACCGCCGCAAACCGAAAAAGTCGTTGAAATCGACCTCTCTGACTGCGACTTTTCAAAGCGCGGCGAATACGCCCTGCGCCTGAGCTTCAAAACGCGCGATGACACTCCAAACGGCATTGATGCAGACTCTGAAATAGCCTGGGAGCAATTCCCACTCGAGGGAAGCTACGCCCGCACAGCCATATCCGAAAAAGGTGAGATGAAGGTCACTACAAACGACCTGACTCTCATTGCCGAAGGCGAAAACTTTGCCGTACGCTTCAACAGGAAAACTGCCTGGCTCGAATCATTCAAATTCGACTCGCAGCTGCTGGTTGACGGCCCGATGAAGCTGAGCCTCAGGCGCCCCTCTACAAACAACGAAATGGGCGCAAAGCTCTCAAAAGAGCTCGCCGTATGGCGCACAGCGGAAGATAGAATGAGGCTCGTAAAATTCAAGTCCGACCACATTTCCGGCAGCGGGAAATCCATACTAAAAATCGAGGCCCAATACGACATTCCCGCGCGCGGCTCCAAGGCCTACTTCATATACGAAGTGCGCCCGGACGGCACAATATCGGTCTCGGCGAAGGTCTCTCCCGCCGCCG
>OKXB01003475.1_pt1 | contig 10358 bp, 8 predicted proteins | sample 1601731 | NCBI WGS metagenome assembly OKXB01 (sample SAMN04414077, study PRJEB24778) | human gut metagenome | material: faecal | host: Homo sapiens | reverse complement strand
AGGAACTTGCGGACAAAATCGGTATCAATATGCAGAGCCTTTCCAAGATTGAACGAGGTGTGAATTATCCTACCTTTGATACATTGGAAAAGATAATGGACGTGCTGGGAGTAACACCGAATGAATTATTGTCGGGGGAATGGAAATATATTGACCACACCGAGCCATATATCATGGACGTTATCAAACGAGAACAGGATTTTAATGTTTCCTTAGATTATTTGTCTGAAAATGAATTTTTCAATGACGAAAAAGAATGTAGATTTTACATGGAAACTACATTGATTAGATACATTAGCAATTATCTTTCTAGTGAGGTAGTAGAGTTGGAAGAACTTATGGAAATCAAGCAGTTGATACAGCGTCAGAAATTGGAACGCATGATGAAAGTACATAAGGAAATGCGAGGGTTAGACCGATACAGAGAACAGCCCAAAGAGTATAAATATCACGACCCTTATGATGATTGGATATTCCGTCAGCTTGCAGATATAGACAACAGAAACAACATTCCCAACACTTCGCCACAATTAGATTTTAATGAAACGGACTATGAAGATTATCTAAAAGAGAAATGGAATAGAGGACTTTAATTTTCCTCTTGCATGAAAGATACAGCAAACAAAAAGCCCAATCAAGAGTGCAAAGCACCACCAATGGTGGTAAGGCTCTTTACAGGGTTCTTTCTTTTCTGTGGTGGGTAATCAAGCGAAAAATGAAGAAGTGTTTTGTCATGCTTTATATTTTTATCCCGACTTTGATAATTCAGATTGTGAAAATGATTAAATACAGAAAAGCTAAATAACACGATTTATATTAGCATCACTTTAATGATAAATTAGTTAGAGTGGTGCCTTATTTTTTTCTCTGTACAATCACTTAAATAGGTGCTATAGTAATGGGTAGATAGTATTCGAACAGAAACTATACCACATATTTTTTATTTTTAAACCATGAGGATTATATCAGTTTGAACGAGACCTCATCCATGCAGATTTTCATGATTGTCACTTCCCAGAAAGGAGTGATCGATATGAGAGCAGGATTTATCGGAGCGGGGAAAGTAGGATTTTCCCTTGGAAAATACCTGAAGGAAAACGGCGTAGAGATTACGGGTTACTTCAGCAAATCACCGGAATCAGCTAAATCAGCAGCAGATTTTACTAACACAAAACTATATAAGAGTATAGAGAATATCTTAAGTGACAGTGATACCCTGTTTATTACTGTGCCTGATGGACAGATAAGCAAAGTATGGGATTATATGAAGAATCTGGATATTAAAAATAAAAATATTTGTCATTGCAGCGGTTCGATTTCATCAACCGTTTTTTTTGATGGTGAAAACCTCGGTGCAAATATCTATTCGGTACATCCCCTATATGCAATAAGTGATAAGTGCGAATCATGGAAACACTTGAATAAGGCTTATTTTACTGTGGAGGGTTCGGCAGAGAATCTAGATGAGATTAAGAGTATCTTTGAGCGAGCAGGAAATAAGGTAATCGCAATGGGAGCGGAAAATAAATCTCTTTACCACTGCGGTGCAGTAGTTGTAAGCAATCTCGTAAACGGACTTTTTCAAGTGGGGGCTGAAATGCTTGTAAAATGCGGCTTTGATAAAAAAGATGCAAAGAAAGCCTTAGTGCCTTTGTTTACTGGAAATGCCGACACATTGGCAGAAAAAGGGGTTGCGGCTGCCCTCACAGGTCCTGTTGAGCGAAATGATTTGTCGACTATCACAAAACACATTGAAGCTATTAAGGCAGCATGGATAAACGAGTCTGAGGAAAAGGTGGGATATGAGATGATATATCTTTTGCTTTCAGAAAAGCTTCTCAGTATTGCACAGGAAAAACATTTAGACAGTGACTATTTGAAGATGACGGAGGTAATTAAAAATGAAAAACACAGTATCCACTTTTAAAGAACAGAAGGTTAAGGGCGATAAGATTACAATGCTGACAGCCTATGACTATTCGACAGCTAAATTGATGGATCAGTCAGGTATTAACGGTATTCTCGTTGGAGATTCTCTTGGCATGGTTATGCTCGGATACGAAAATACTTTGCCGGTAACAATGGAAGATATGATTCACCATACAAGAGCAGTTACAAGAGGTGCCAAAGATGCCTTAGTAGTTGGAGATATGCCGTTTATGTCATATCAAGTTTCAGTTGAAGAGGCCATGTATAACGCAGGAAGACTTATGAAAGAAGGAAGATGTCAAGCAGTAAAGCTAGAAGGTGGAGCCTCTGTTTGTCCACAGATTAAAGCTATTACAGCTGCTTCAATTCCTGTTATGGCACATATTGGACTTACACCTCAGTCAGTGAACGTTTTTGGAGGCTTTAAAGTTCAGGGAAAAAGTGAAGAGGGAGCAAAGAAACTCATTGAAGAGGCAAAAGCTGTTGAAGAAGCAGGAGCATTTGCGATTGTTTTGGAATGCGTACCTGCAAAATTAGCGGAAATTATTTCTGAAAGCATTAATATTCCTACAATAGGAATAGGTGCAGGATCTGGCTGCGATGGACAGATTCTCGTTTATCAGGACATGCTTGGAATGGTCTCTGACTTTACACCTAAATTCGTAAAACAATTCGCAAAGGTAGGAGATGTAATGAAAGAAGCCTTTGCTGCATATATAGAAGAAACTAAACAGGGAAGCTTTCCAGCACCTGAACACACATTTAAAATTTCAGAAGATGTAATTAACAAGTTATATTAGGAGATAGAACGATGAAAATAGTAAAAACCGTAGATGAAGTGAGAGTTATAGTCAAAGAATGGAAGAAAGAAGGTCTTACAGTAGGTCTTGTTCCTACTATGGGATTTTTGCACGAAGGACATAAGAGTTTAATTACAAGGGCTGTTTCAGAAAACGATAGAGTTGTTGTCAGTGATTTTGTAAATCCGACTCAATTTGGAGTAGGGGAAGATTTGGAAAGCTATCCGAGGGATTTGGAAAGGGATACTATGCTATGTGAGGAGGCAGGTGCTAATTTAATATTTAATCCTGAGCCGGAAAATATGTATTTTGACGATTTTTCAACATATGTAAACATAGAAAGTCTTTCAGAGGAACTTTGTGGAAAATCACGACCAATACATTTCAGGGGTGTAGGCACAGTAGTATCTAAACTTTTTAATATTGTAAATCCCGACAGAGCTTACTTTGGTCAAAAGGATGCACAGCAGCTTGCGATTATAAAAAGAATGGTTAGAGATTTGAACTTTGATATCGAAATTGTGGGCTGCCCTATAGTTAGAGAAGAGGATGGTCTTGCAAAGAGTTCAAGAAATACATATCTTTCTTCTGAAGAAAGAAAAGCAGCACTGATCCTTTCTAAGACGGTAGCATTAGGAAAAGAACTTGCCAAGACAGAAAAAGATGCAAACAAAGTCGTAGAAGCAATGAAGAAAAACATTGAGACAGAACCACTTGCCAAGATTGATTATGTAGAAGCAGTTGATGCTTTATCTATGGCACCAGTTGAGAAACTGGAAGGAACATGTATGTTAGCTATGGCAGTTTACATTGGAAAGACAAGACTCATTGACAATACACTGATTAACGAATAGACTTAAGGAGAAAGAAAAATGAACATCAGCATGTTAAAAGGAAAAATTCATAGAGCAACAGTAAAACAGGCAGAATTAGATTATGTAGGAAGTATCACAGTCGATCCTGTATTATTAGAAGCAGCAGGAATCTTAGAATATGAACACGTACATATCGTAGATGTGAACAACGGAAGCCGTTTCGAGACATATACAATTCCAGGAGAGCCAGGAAGTGGGATGATCTGCTTAAACGGACCTGCAGCACGTTGTGTGGCAACAGGAGATAAGATCATCATTATCGCATATGCAGATATGACACCAGAAGAAGCAAAAACATTTGAACCAAAAGTTGTATTTGTAGATGATGAGAACCAGATTTCCCGTTGCACAAACTATGAAAGACATGGACGTTTAGAAGATATGTAGGAGAAAGATCATGTTAAAAGGAAAAACGATAGTATTGGGTGTGACAGGAAGTATTGCAGCTTATAAGATGGCAAATGTAGCGAGTATGTTAGTGAAACGTGGATGCGAAGTTCACGTAGTCATGACGAAGAATGCAACAAATTTCATCAACCCGATCGCATTTGAAAGTTTGACCAATACAAAATGTCTTGTAGAAACATTTGACCGTAATTTTCAGTTTCATGTAGCACATGTATCACTGACAGACAAAGCAGATGCGATGCTGATCGCACCAGCTTCAGCGAATATCATTGGTAAGATCGCAAATGGAATCGCAGATGATATGTTATCAACAACCGTAATGGCATGTAACAAACCAGTGATCATCTCACCAGCGATGAATACAAAGATGTATAATAATCCGATCTTGCAGGATAATCTTGACAAATTAAGAAGATTTGGATATGAGATCGTAGAGCCTGCAAATGGACATCTGGCATGTGGAACAAGTGGCGCAGGGAAGATGCCTTCAGAAGAAGTTCTGGTTGCACATCTTGAGAGAGTGATCGCCAAAGAAAAAGACTTAAAAGGCAAGAAAGTCCTGGTAACAGCAGGGCCAACGATCGAAGCAATCGATCCAGTACGTTATATTTCCAATCATTCCTCAGGGAAGATGGGATATGCGATCGCCAAGATGGCAATGCTTCGTGGAGCGGATGTTACGTTAGTCACAGGAAAGACAGCGATCGAACCTCCGATGTTTGTAGATGTTGTTCCGATCGTGAGTGCACAGGATATGTACGATGCGGTGATAAGCAGAAGCGATGAACAAGATATCATCATCAAATCTGCAGCTGTTGCAGATTATACACCAGCGAATGTCAGCGATCAGAAAGTCAAGAAAAAAGACGGAGATATGGCGATTGAACTGGTAAGGACAAAAGATATTTTAAAGACACTTGGAGAGAATAAAAAAGAAGGTCAGTTCTTATGTGGTTTTTCCATGGAAACAGAGCATATGTTGGAAAATTCCAGGGCAAAACGCAAAAAGAAAAATCTTGATATGATCGCTGCTAATAACTTAAAGGAACAGGGAGCTGGATTCAACACAGATACAAACGTGATCACACTGATCACAAAGGATGAAGAAAAGCAGCTTCCAAAGATGACAAAAGAAGAAGTTGCAGATGCACTTCTTGATTTTATCGTTTCTAAAAATTAAATAAAATAATCGATCAAATTCTGGTTTCTTCGTATGACTATGGTATAATAATAGATATTAATACCAAAGGAGAGTTAATGGGATGAAAGCAGTAAATAAAGTTCGGTTGATCTATTTACCAGCGATCGTGCTACCAATCTTTGTGATGATAGTATCGATCGCTGGTTTGAGTATAGGGTATTCAAGAATCAACAAGGCAGACCTCTCAGCAGGGTCCTTTGAACGATTTGTGAATCCATTAAAGACGATGAATACCGAGACACAGGAAATTTTCTTTGAATTAGAAGATCACGTAAAGAAAGATCCACAAATCTTTGACAATGAACAGTATTTAAATGATCTCAATGAACGTTTAAAAGCGAAGGATTCCTATCTGATCGTCCGTAAAAATGGTCAGATCCAATATATAGGGAAGAAAAAAGTATCTGATAAATTAATTCATAAACTTCCATCCTATGGGAATAAAGACAGTGATGCAGACCGTGGTTTTTTTGTCAGCAGACCAGGAAACTATCTTGTAAAACAGCAGGACTTTAAATACAATGATGGCGGACAAGGATCTGTTTTTATCATGACAGATCTTGGAACAGTACTTCCACATTACCGCAATATTATTATTCAGGTATCCTGCGCTGTGATAGGGGTACTGATCTTAACAAGTACCTTTTTATCATGGTTTATGTATCGTGAATTCGTTGGCCCGATCCGTGAATTAAAAGCAGGTGCAGAACGTATCAAGGAAGGAAATCTTGACAATGATGTAGTGATCAACAGTGGTGGAGAAGAGATCAGGGAATTGTGCAATGCATTTAATGAGATGAGGGCAGAATTGAAAGATTCGATCGATGCAAGAATTGTTTATGAGAAGCAAAACAGAGATTTGATCAGTAACATTTCCCATGACCTGAAGACTCCGATCACAGCGATCAAAGGATATGTAGAAGGGATCATGGATGGTGTAGCCGATACACCTGAGAAGATGGATCGTTACATTAAGACGGTCTATAACAAGGCAAATGATATGAATGTATTGATCAATGAATTATCATTATACTCTAAGATCGATTCGAATATCATTCCGTATAATTTTGAGAAGATCAACATCAATTCGTATTTTAAAGACTGTGTCGATGAGATCGGAGCAGACCTTGAGCAAAGAGGCATGATGTTCTCTTATCGCAATTACTGTGCAGCCAATGTCATGGTAACAGCAGATCCGGAACAGCTTAAGAGAGTGATAAACAATATTATCAATAATGCATGCAAATACAATAACAAAGCAAAAGGAAAAGTAGGAATTACGTTAACAGAATATGACCGAAAGGTACAGGTAGCGATCAAGGACAATGGAATCGGAATTTCCAAAGAAGATCTTCCACATATTTTTAGAAGAACCTATCGTGCAGATATGTCGAGAAATTCAGCAGGTGGAAGTGGTCTTGGATTATCTATTTGTAAGAAGATCATCGAAGAACATGGCGGTGAGATCTGGGCAGAGAGTAAGCTGCGTGCTGGAACGACAATATTCTTTACACTAAATAAAGTAATCGATCAGTCAAAGGAGAAATAACATGAGCAAAGTATTAATCGTAGAAGACGAACTTTCAATTGCAGAATTAGAGAAAGATTATCTGGAATTAAGTTCTTTTGAAGTAGAAATCGAAACAGATGGACAACAGGGACTTGAGAAGGCTTTAAAAAATGATTTTGATATGATCATTTTAGATATCATGTTACCTGGAGTTGATGGATTTGAGATCTGTAAGCAGATTCGAGAAGCAAAAGAAATTCCGATCCTTATGGTATCTGCAAGAAAAGAAGATATTGATAAGATCCGAGGGTTAGGACTTGGTGCAGATGATTATATCTGTAAGCCCTTCGGAGTAATGGAGCTTCGTGCAAGGATTGGAGCACACCTTCGAAGAGAAAAACGTGAGCATGTGGCAAGACTTGCTCTTGGCAGAATATGCTTTATGCTTGAAGCACGAAAGATGATGATTGATGAAAAGGAAATAAGTCTTACAAAGGCAGAGTATGACATATGCGAGTTTTTGGCAAAGAACCGCGGACAGATTTTTTCAAAGGAACAGATATTGGAAAAGGTGTTAGGTTACGACAGTGAGAGTAGCGATAGCACAATCATTACACATATCAAAAATATTAGAACAAAGCTTTCAAGCTTCGAGTATATGCCAATTAAGACAGTTTGGGGGATTGGATATAAATGGGAAGAGTAAAGAGTAAGAATAAAAAAAACAAGAGAGGTACGCTGGGTCTTGGAAGTATGTTCGAGGCCTATATTTTTTTAATGGGATTTGCACTCGTTATATGGGTTATCATTTCTTATTTTGCTTTTAGCGTGCTTATCAATATTGGTGCTATATACCCGGCTAACTACGCGGAATATAGAATAAATGAAGTCTTTGAACAGATTGAAACAGCAAACGAAGTGACAGAGGATATAATTCCTGATGTATGTCATTATGTTGTTTTTTCAGAGGATGGGGAAGTAATCTCTGGCAATCTTGGCGAAAAGGATGTGGAAACAGCACGGAAGGTATTAGCAAATAAGAATTATAGCGATGGAAAATATTATAAAGTTATTCCCCGGACGGATGAATATGTTGTCTTGCAGTATAGACTTAAGCCTCAGTATAAATCTTTGTGGATGAATGAACATATGCCAAACCCGGAAATACTTTTGATGTTGTTCGTTCTTTTCTGCTGTATCGGAATTATGCAGATTTTTGCAAAGAGATTCGGATATAGAATCAGAAAGAAGATGGCTCCCATGAGGGGGGCTTTAGTGCAGATTGGCGACAGAAATTTGGATTTTGAAATCAATTATTCAGGTGTTCGTGAGATTGATGAATGTTTGGTGGCGCTTGATGATATGCGATATGCGCTTAAGACTTCACTTCAGAAGCAGTGGGAGACCGAGCAGGAAAAGAACAGGCAGATGTCAGCGCTTGTCCATGACATCAAGACGCCTCTTACGGTGGTACGTGGCAATTCCGAGCTTTTATTAGAGACAGAGCTTACGGATGAACAGAAGAATTATGCGGACTATATTTCAGGAAGCGTACTTCAGATTCAGAATTATGTGCAGACTCTCATAGAAGTTACGAAGTCTCAGGAGGGGATTTCGCAGGCACCTGTTAACGTGAATGTCTATGATGTTCTGGCTGATATCAAAAAGCAGACCTTGGGACTATCGGAAGTTTATCAGCATCAGATTAACTGGAAGGAAGAATTGGAAAGTGAAAATAGCGACTCTGTTATAAGCGTCGTGTACGATCATGTTGTCAGGGCTGTCATGAATGTTGTGAGAAATGCTGCTGAGCACACGCCCAAGGGCAGTGTGATAAATATTACAGTTACTTACAGCGACGGAGAACTTGCCTTTACCGTTGAGGATTCCGGAAGTGGCTTTACGCCTGAAGGGCTTGCCCATGGCACAGAGCAATTTTTCATGGATGATTCTAGCAGAACCGGCGGCTCTCATTATGGCATAGGATTGTTCTTTGCGAAAAAAGTAGCTGAGGAGCACGGAGGAAAGATTGTTCTTGCTAATTCCAATGAGACTAGTGGAGCCAAGGTTGAGATAAGCTTTACTAGTCAATAGTGTTGATAGCATTACGGGAGTACTCTAGCAAGAGTGGAATCAGATTACTAAAAGCACAAGATATTAAGAAGTAATGCGTAAGGTTAAATTTTTTGTTATGTTTATTTGTATAGCAATCCTTTTGGTGCACTAAATTTAATAATAGGGAACTTTTACGACAAACAACATGTCAAAAAGTTCCCTAAATAATTCTTGATAATTAGGGAACTTTTTAATATAATATATAGCATAAAAGTCCCCTAAAAAGAGAGAGGTGAAATGAATGGGAGCAAATTATTCAGAAATTCAAGAATTATTACAGCAAAAAGCGGATATACAGGCGAGGCTTAATCTGATGCCATATGATGGAAATCCGGAAATTAAGGAATCAAATGGTTCAAAATACTTGTATATGCGTAAGCGAGTAGCAGGTAAATTGACCTCTACTTATGTAGACGTATATTCAGATGAACTATATCAGTTGCTTTTGCGTAATGCCAAGGAACGCAAAGATTTAAATAAAGCCATTCGTAAAATCAATAAAGATTTAGCGGCACTTGGTTACGAAGATAAAGAACTTTCAGCGAGAGTATTACAAAATTTGGATTTTGTCAGAGCAAATTTGAAAGCGAACATTTATGATCAGGCAGTGTTAGAAGGTGTCGCAACGACATTTCCGCAAACGGAGGATATTATCGAGAATGGACAAGTCCATGGGGTATCGGCTACGGATGTGCAGAAGATTCTTAATTTGAAACACGCCTGGGAATTTATCTTAGATAGAGATGTGATTCAGAGTGAAAGTAATTATCATATGCTTTGTCATATTGCAAAGTTGGTTAATGAAGGTTTCTTTTATGATGGAGGTCGTATTCGTGGTATTCCTGTGCAGATAGGCGGAACAAGCTATGTACCACCATTACCTATTGAAACAGTGGTTATCGAGCGAATAGATGAAATTAGAAGTCAGGATAAAGAGCCAATAGAGATAGCGATTGAGTTATGTATGTACTGTATGAAAACGCAGGTGTTCAAAGATGGAAATAAGCGAGCATCGGTTATTTTTGCCAATCATTATCTGATTGCACAAGGTATGGGATTTTTAGTTATACCGGAAAAGGATGTACCGGAATTTAAGAAGTTATTGGTGCAATATTATGAAGGTGAGCCACTAGAGGTCATTGGCGCATTCTTAAAAGAGCGTTGTTGGAAGAATTTTTAGAATGTTATTGAAACGTAAAGTGGACATTGAAACTGCAAAAGCGGACATTGAGGGTGTTAACTCCATGAAGGTTTCCAATCTGTATATCTCACAGGTAAAGAGAAAATGCGGAATTGAGGTTGGAAAGAATTTGCGCGTTGCAACGAGGAGAATGGACTGCTTGCAGGGCAATTCGACGACTGCCGCGACAGACTTGGAACTTGTTCCAAGTCCTAATTTACCTAAAAATGAAGATAGCAGGCAACCGCGGTGTCCAGAAGATAAAGAGAGTGCAATTGTGGAGGCATTGAAGCATTTTAAGATGAATAGTTAATAAAGAGAGGTGCATATGCTATGCCAG
>OKXB01003471.1_pt1 | contig 10364 bp, 7 predicted proteins | sample 1601731 | NCBI WGS metagenome assembly OKXB01 (sample SAMN04414077, study PRJEB24778) | human gut metagenome | material: faecal | host: Homo sapiens | reverse complement strand
AGCTCTTCATTCCCACATAGAAGCCGTATCCCGACAGAAGAAATGAGAACAGTCCCGCTGCTCCGAGAAAAATGCCTCCGTTTCCGCGGAATGCAAACGATACGACCGAAGCCAGCAGAAACAGAAAGACCGAAGCACCTGCCATATAGAGAGCTTCCTTTCCGCCTTCCGACGGCTTCCGGACAAAATTGTAATTATACTTCTTCCTCGCCATATTTCCATCTCCTGAATTTATTGCAGATCAGGAATGCGCCGCAGCCGATCATGGCTCCAAGCGTATTCAGGATCAGATCATCTACATCAAAGCAGCCCACCTTCGTGATGAGCTGAATCGTCTCCACGCAGAGGCTGAACATAAAACCAAGAAGCGATACTTTCCAGAAACTCTCCATTTTTTTGTGCATCACCGGAACGATAAAGCCGAACGGCAGAAAACCGATCACATTGCCCGCCAGATTTAAAAATGCGGCAAGGAATCCCACCTTTTCGCGGTAAATCCAGAAACGTCTGATTTCCTGAAACGGCACCAGATTGTAACGGTAATCCAATTCAAAAAAGTTTCTTCTCCCGTATTCTTCTGCAAAAAACAGAAAATAAACGAGCGCAAGAAGATACACCAGAAATAAAATCCGTCCCACAACGCGGATTCTGGCTTTCGTCTCCTGCTTCATCTTTGTTTCCCCTTTCTGCGTGGTATCAGAAACGCCGGAATACCTCTTCGGCGCATGCGCTTCCAAAATATTCCGGCATTTTTCTTAAAACATAATTTCCCCGCGTCGTTTCAGCAGACCTGCTCCGCTTACGATCATCAGGACACCGGTTGCTACCCCTACCACAACCAGTACTGCGCCCATGGCGATATTTCCGCCGCCGACACGTCCCATGGTTTTATAGATTTTTTCATTCATCGTGCAAAACTCCTTTTTTCAAGTGTACCACGTCTTATTTGACACCGTACTCCTCATAATAAGCATCAATGGCAGCCTTCATCTTGTCATCGATCTGGATTTTGCCCTGGCATGGACGGTTGTACAGATAGGTGATGACATCCTCCATGGTTACAATGGCATTTGCCGGGAAGCCATAGGTTTCCTGGATTTCCTCAAGTGCGCTCTTGTCGCCTTTTCCGCGCTCCATACGGTTTAAGGATACCATCAGACCTTTGATCTCCACATTGCCCTGTGCCTGGATGATCGGGAACGTCTCCTCGATGGATTTTCCGGAGGTGGTAACATCCTCGATGATGACAACGCGGTCGCCGTCTTTAATTTTGCTTCCAAGCAGCAGTCCTGCATCTCCGCCGTGGTCTTTTGCTTCTTTCCGGTTGGAGCAGTAACGTACTTCCACACCGTAGAGATCATGAATCGCAATAGCGGTTACAACGCTGAGCGGGATTCCTTTGTAGGCCGGTCCAAATAATACGTCAAAATCGTCTCCGTAGATATCATGAATCGCTTTTGCATAATATTCACCCAGTCTTTTCAGCTGCGATCCTGTCACATACGCACCTGCATTCATAAAAAACGGAGATTTCCTTCCGCTTTTCAATGTGAATTCTCCAAATTTCAGCACATCGCTGTCCACCATAAACTCAATAAATTCCTGCTTATAACTTTCCATCTTTCTTAAAACCTCCGTATTTACGGGCTTTTCTCGCCCTTACTTTCTATGTTTCATCCCCTGCTACACCATTTTTACACCACTTCATGCTCAACTACACCTTCTCTTAAACTTCTCCGTTTCCAAAAACAGCGTATCCTCTGTTACGTGGCAGTACAAACCCATTGTCATTTGTAATGTGCCATGTCCCAGAAGTTTCTGCAATATTTTGGGGTTCATGCCATATTCGATTGCTCTTGTAGCAAAAGTATGCCGAAGTGTGTGCAATGTAAAGGGGGCAAAATCGGGAAAAAACTATTAAACCTTCTCAATTTTATCATATATTTCCTGTTATTTCAATTAAGGAACTTCCTTAAAAATGTACGAAAAACTGTCAAATAGTCCTTTTCTTACTCTACAATCGTACTAATGATACTTAGTATTGTTGTAACGATTTTGATAGCGTATATAAATCAATCAAAAAAGTAACCGCCCCTCGACCAAGGAATACGGTTACTTTTTTGTAACTTTATCAAATTTGGACTAACCAACTATCAGTAGTGCCTTTTTTATATTCTTATTCTAACAAATACCTATTCAAATGTCAAATTTGACGCTCTTACAATTTTGCTATCAAATTTAATAATTCTTTCCGATTTACTACACCATTTAGTACACCATTTTCATATCAAACCACACCACTTTATGATACAATACACCACTTTACCGTTTTTCAAAATCTTGCAGAACACCAGTAAATACAAGGCTTTGAGAAGTTACATCAATTTATGAAAGAGCATTGTCAGAAATTCACATATTTTCCGTTATTTCAATCGAGAAACTCCCCTAAAAATGTACGAAAAACCGATCTCATAAAAATCCATATACAAACAGGGCCGCCACTAAGTGACAACCCTGTATTTTTCCGTACTGTTTACGGATGAAGCTTATTTTCTTTTGTTCCTTTTGAAAATTGTCAGAGCCGTTCCGCCTGCAGTCACGCCTGCAAGAACTACAAGTCCGATCAGCAGCGTTACGTTAAAATTATCTCCTGTCTGAACCGCTCCGCCTTTGTCCGGTTTCTCTGTATTCGGTTTCTTATCCGGATCTACCGGCTTCTTATCCTCTGACGGATCTGCTTTCACCGATACGGCTACGTCTGCCGACTGTCCGCCGTATGTTACTGTTACTTTCTTCGTATCCGCTGTCAGTTTTGTATTAAGACTCGGATTAAAGGAGAAATCTTTTGCCGTCTCCGGTCCGTATGCAACAACTTTTGTTGTTCCGTCTGACATCGTTACTGTAAGACTCATTCCCGTCGGATCGAATGTCTCTCCTGCTTTGTATTCTGTCTTAGCCGGATTTGCTTTAATTTCAACTTTTTCTACCGTTGGTTTTTCCGGCTCTACCGGTGTGTCAGCTTTCACTTCAATACCGATTTCTGCCGTCTTGCCTGCATATGTTACTGTTACTTTCTCATCACTTGTTTTCAGTGCTGTGTCAAGGCTTGGGCTGAATGTGAAGTCTGCTTTTGTTGCATCGCCGTAAGCTACTTCTTTATCTTCGCCTTTGTCATATTTCACTGTAAGCACAAGTCCTGTCGGATCGAATTTATCGCCTTCTGTATATTTTGTCTTCGGTAATGTCTTAACTTCAATTCCTGTTACTTTCGGCTCTTCCTCTTTTGGATTAACCTGAATGATAATGTCTGCTGTTTTACCTTTATATGTAACAGTTACCTTCGTATTATTTGTAGTAAGCGCTGTATTCAATGCCGGATCAAATGTGAACTGTCCTGCTGTTTCAGCGTTATATTCTGCTACATCTTTCACTTCACCATTATCATATTTAACTCCGACTTTAAGTCCTGTCGGATCGAATTTTTCACCTTCTGTATAAGTTGTCTTCGTCGGCTGATTCTGGATTACAAGTTCTGTCGGCTTTGGCTCCGGTACTACCGGTTCGTCCTCTGCTAATTTCACACGAATCTCAGCCGCGCTCATAAACTTGTTCTCCTGACCTCCGTCACCATAAGTTTCAACACCTGTAAAGCGGATAAACTTCGCCTCAACCGGCTGTACAAACTGAGCGATTTTCCAATCTGTTCCGTTTGCCCACTCTTGTGTTGAAGGAGTAATCTCTACCTTTGTCCATGAATCATCAGCACCTGTCATGCTTACTTCTACAGTATATGTCTTCACACGACCGTTCTGATCTCCTCCTGTAAGATTACCACCCTTCGGCAAATAACGGATTGCATCAATCTTCTGTGCCTCTGCAAGTTCCATAGTTACATAAAGGTTTTCGTTTGTTGTTGACGGATTCCAACTTGAATGCCAGAACGTATCATTCTTTTTATCAAATGCTTTGTCAATATCAGTTCCGTTATTAGGCTGAGTGCTTCCCGCCGACGGAGTGATAACTCCTGTGTAATCCTTGCTGTCATCTGCCGGATCTGCCACGCCGAGGTTGATCACAAATGTATTCTGTGTTTTATGATCTTCTGATTCGATCAATATTTTTACAGCATTATTCTTTGCCGGAAGTATTGTTACAGCCGCATTGTCTTTTCCTACTGCTGCGATTTCTTTCACTTCTTTTGCCGAAACATTCCATGATCCTGCTGTAAGCGCTTCTGCCGGAGCCGCTTTACCATCTACAGTCAGGCTCTGCAGTTCCGCTGTTGTGTTTGTTGCAAAATCTGCGGTTTCTGCTTTATACAATTCCGCCTCAGCAATCGCTGTACATGTAAATCCTGCCGGTTTACCGGTTGCATTAGAATTCACCACACGAATCTTAACAAACACACCGCTTGTCGGCGCAAAATCATATTTATACTCTTTTACTCCGTTATTATCTTGTTGTGCAATAGTCTCTGTAGTATCAACTAATGTCCACGTATCTGCTGCACCTGTATCTGATACGAAAATCTGTGTTGTCTTCGCATCCGGATATGTTGCTGAGTAACTATCCTGTCTAAAGAAAATCTTGATCTGATTAAAGTTCATCTTTGTTGCATATTCAAACGTAATCTCTGCATCTTTATCATCTCTGTTTTGATTAGAATTATCATAATTACTCCAAAGCGTCGTATTTGCTCCACCGCTTGTATTGCTGGAAACTTCTCGGCTGCCGTCGCGGATTGCTTCAAGTGTATCTGAAGTAACTGTGAGGTCCTGTTTCAAAGTCAGTGCATCTTTTGCGATATTAGCACCAACTGTAACTTCCGCTTCCTGAACTCTCACAGATGCCGTAACATCCATTGATTCCCCGAACACATCAGCCGTTCCTTTTACTTGTACAATTCCGGCTGTATTATAACCGTCTTTTGGTTTTTCCCATGTCACCGGGAATGATGCCGTAAGTATTGTTCCATCTTCCATGACAGCAGGTCTTGATGTCGGAAGAATCGGTTCTACTCCAACACTTGTTGTTGTTGAATAATTTAACAACGCTGCTACTGTATCAATCATATTTACATTAACGGAAACCGTTTCTGCTTTATCGACACCTTCAACTGTAATTGTTCCTGTCACGCTGAATGTACCTGACTGATTGACCTGATCTTCTGCAACGTCCTCCCATGTTACCTTTCCTTTTGCTTCTGACTTATCATTAAGAATAACATCCAGTTCTGCCGGAAGCTGTGGACGATTACCCACTTTTACATAGTAGTTTTTGGACATCTCAACGCTGCTGATTGCTTTTTCTTCAGTTGTTCCATCTGATGATGCCTCTGTTTTAATCTGCACCGTCTGATCTTCCATTCCATCCGCTTTGACTTTCACAGTGATTGTTCCTGCCGATTTTGTGGAACGAACGATACCTACAAGCTGTCCGCTGAATGCTTTTCTATTGTCATCTCTGTAGGACTGATGATCTATAGGTCTTCCGTTATCTATACCTGCAAGCACACCATCGCCGCTCACTTCAAATGTCACCTTATTTTCCGCATTCGGCACAATATTTCCGTTTTCATCTGTAACATTCACTGTAAGATAAGAAAGATCTTCACCGTTTGCTTTAATCGTTTCTCTGTCGGCTTTTACTTGAAGTTTCGCCGCCGCTCCTGTCGTAGTTACCGATGTGCGTCCTTGGATATTTTCTGTTATTTCTTGACCGTCTTTATCCCACGCTTTTGCAGTAATTGTTCCGGCTTCATATGGAACCATCCATGTCATGTACAAATTCTCATGTTCTTTACTGCTCTTTCCTTCGCCTTCATTCATCTGATATGTATATCCTGCAGTCGTCGTTTTTTGTGCAAATTCCTTTTCGCCAAGCGATCTCTTCTCACCGCCATTTGCCGGAGTGAAGAACAATTCTACTTTTTTTGCATCGCTGTATACAACTACCGGAACTTTATTTCCTTCTTTTTTGTACACAACATCTTCATTCCATGCCGGAAGAATATGCAGTGTATTCACACTGTCATTCCACTGACTCTGGTAGAAGTAATAGCTGTCCTTCGGAAGTCCTGCCGTATCAACAATTCCAAAATAAGAATTTTTCGGAAGCGGCCATGTGCCACCTTGTCCTAAACTTCCATATGGATCATTCCACGGAGTCGGTTCTCCGATATAGTCAAATCCTGTCCATACATATTCACCGGCAAGGAAATCTCTTTTAATTACTTCATACCAAGCGCTGCTTGCCGTAGCTCCCCAGCCTACTGCCGATGTATCATAAGACGTCAAATCATGATTTCCATAATTATGCTGACTATTCATGCCTTTATAAATTCCTCGGCTGTTAACTGCTGATGCCGTTTCCGAACCATATAACGGCCATTCTGAATATTTTTTGTGAATTTTGTCATACTCCGCGCCGCTTGCATAATTCATTCCATGGATTCCCGACGCTTCCTGTAAGCCATTAGCGAGAGTAATTGAGCCTTCCTCTTCGCCTTTTAGCTTATTATCTCCGGTTGTTACCGGTCGTGTAGTATCCGCCGCCTGTGCCCATTTCACAAGATTGTCCTGAGCAGTCTTATAAGCAGCACTATATCCGCCTGTTCCTTCCCACATCTCGTTACCGAGCGACCACATAATAATCGCCGGATCATTCTGTCCACGCTCGATCATTGCTGTAAGATCAAACTGCGCCCATGTCATATTGTCCGCAGCGCCCATGATTTCATTATCAGATTCAATTTCTTTATTAAACCATTTTGCATAATCGTTTGAATTGCCGTTTTTCGGAGCTACCCATCCGTCAAATGCCTCGTCGATCACTAAGATTCCATGCTTATTACATGCATCGATCAATTCGTCTGACGCCGGATTATGTGTCACACGGATAGAGTTACATCCCATCATTTTCAGGATCTCTACCTGACGCTCTGTAGAGCGGTCATTTGCAACCGAACCAAGCGCGCCCTGATCATGATGCATACATACTCCCTGAAGTTTCATCTTCTGACCATTCAGAGTGAATCCATTGTTTTTATCAAATGCAAAGTAGCGGAAACCATAATCTGTCTCGTATGTATCAACTGTAGCACCGTCCATAAGGACTTCTGTTTTCACAGTATAGAGATTTGGAGTTGTTGTACTCCAAAGCTGTACGCCTGATGCTGTAAAATCTGCAGATACGTCTTTTGACTTACCTTTTTCTACAGCAACTGCCTCTTGTGACTCAAACGTAGCAACTGCCTGCTCTGCCGTTCCGTTTTTCGGATAGATCGTATGTTTTACTTTTACAGATGCATCCCTCTCGGATTCATTTACAACAGTTGTTTTTACTTTCACCGCAACATTGTTTCCATCTACATGCTCTTTCAGATCCGGTGTCTCAATCTTTGTTCCGTTCTTATCTACATGAACTGTATCGGTTACAACAAAGTCTACGTCTCTGTAAATACCGCTTCCTGAGTAAAAACGGCTTGACGGTGTCTGGTGATCTACTTTAACGGCAATCACGTTTTCTTTTCCGAACTTCACATTATCTGTAATATCGAAAGAGAATGGTGTGTATCCATACGGATGTGTACCGAGCTTTTTACCGTTTACATAAATAGTTGCATTCATGTACACGCCGCCGAAGTCGATACTGATACGTTTGCCCTCAAGGCTCTTATCTACAGTAAAGCTTTTCCTGTACCATCCTGTACCGCCCGGAAGATATCCACTCTCTCCATCCATTGAACGGTTATATTTCTGGTCGATACTGTAATCATGCGGCAGGTTCACCTGATCCCATGAGGAGTCGTCAAATGCCGGAGTCTGCGCTCCGCTTGCGTCTCCTAAATAGAACTTCCAGTTATCGTTGAAGTTCTGCGTTCTGACCGTTCCGCTGTATTTGTTAAGGAACACCTGCTCCGGCGCTGTGTTTGTCTGCGTCGAAGTTCCCCCTTCCAGTTGAACGATCTCACCCTGTGCGTAGGCTGTTGCCGGCAACACCATGCTTCCTGCCAAAGCTGTAGCAAGAACTGCCGAACCTGCTTTCTTCCACTTGAGATTTTTCATAAACTTTTTCGCCCCTATAGTTCCGGAGCACTCCTTCGTTCTGAATTTTCACGCATATTCCATGAAACGAAATAAAGAAAAACGACCTTTTTCTCCATGTTACTATGCGTAATATATAAATTATACAAAACTTTGTTTATTTTGTATAGATTACCGTAACATTTTTGTAAGGTCGTTTTTGCTTTTTGGCATTTTTACTATTTTTATCTTGCCGCTTCACATATTAAAGGATATTTTTTGTGCAGATTTTCATAGTTCTTCCAATAACATCATCAGTTCATCTAATGTCTCTGTCTCATTTACTCTGCGCCGGAGATCTGCCGCTCCTGTCAGTCCTTTCGTGTACCAGGCTACATGTTTGCGCATCTCCCGCATTCCCGCAAATTCTCCGCGATACTGAATCTGAAGCTTTGAATGCCTGAGGATCATATTCCGTATTGCCTCTTTATCAGGTCTGGGCGGAGTTACTCCGTTTTTTTCCTTGCCGATCATTTCCGAAAAGATCCACGGGTTTCCCTGTGCGCCTCTTGCGATCATAATTCCGTCGCATCCTGTCGTTTGAACAAGTTCTTCTGCTTTTTCCGGTGTAGTGACATCGCCGTTTCCGATTACAGGAATGGAAACCGCCTCTTTCACCTGCCTGATAATGTCCCAGTCCGCCTCTCCGCTATAATACTGCTCTCTCGTCCTTCCGTGAACCGCAACCGCCGACGCTCCCGCTTCTTCCGCCGCTCTTGCGACTTCGACTGCATTTACATGCGCATCGTCGAACCCTTTTCGGATTTTTACCGTAACGGGCTTCTCTATTGCTTTAACGATCGCGTTTACAATCTCATAAACAAGAGAGGGGTTTTTCATCAAAGCAGACCCCTCCCCGTTTTTTACAACTTTCGGTACCGGACACCCATATTGATATCGAGAATCGCAAAAGGACGTTCTTCAATTCTTTTCGCCATCTCGCTCATAATCTTCGGATCAGAACCAAACAACTGCAAAGATACCGGCTGCTCTTCTGGATGTATTTCCATGAGTTTCTCTGTATTTTTATTTTGATACAAAATTGCTTTTGCACTAACCATTTCCATCCCTAAAAGACCCGCTCCCTGTTCCTTGCACAGCAAACGAAAAGGCAGGTCTGTCACGCCTGCCATAGGAGCCAGAATGTACGGATTCTCTAATTGGTATCGGTTTTCCAATTCTACATTTCCTATTTTCAGCTTCTTCATCTTTTTTTCTGCACTTTCTCATGAATCATTCGCAAGCCGTTCAGTGTAAGCTGTGGATCATACAGATCTATGCATTCTGTTTCATCGGCGATAATTTTACCCAGCCCGCCTGTGGCAATCACATAGGCATTTTTATATCCCGACTCTTCTTTCATTTTTTTTACTATATATTCCGTCTGTCCGATCGCTCCGTATAGTCCTGCCTGCATTCCGCTAATCGTCTCCGATGCAAGCACGGATTCCGGTCTTCGGATCTGAATCGCCGGAAGCATCGCCGCTCCGTCCCACAGAGAACGTCCTGCCGTTTCAATGCCCGGGGCGATCACACATGCTTCAAGCGTACATTCAGGACCTATCAAATCATACGTCGTAGCCGTTCCGAAATCAACCACGATCGCAGGTCCTCCTGCAATAGCATACCCCGCTGCCGCATTGACGATTCTGTCCGGTCCTGTCCGCGTCGGATTTTCAGTCACAACACGAACTCCTGTATCTGTCTGAGAAGATACGATCATCGGTTCCGTTCCTAAATATTTGATAATACCGCTTGTAAAAGAGTGCATAATGTCGGGGACAACCGACGCAACGATCACCGAATCGATCTGCTTTGAGTCGATTCCTCTGTGCTCCAGTATTCCGCATATGGTGAATCCGTATTCGTCTGATGTCCTCGCCCGTTTTGTCGTCATACGGAACATACCGAGCAGGAACTCTTCCTCGAACACACCCATTGTAATATTTGTATTTCCTATATCAATCGTAAGAAGCATTGTCTTCTTCCTCCCGCTGTACCGAATCTTTTCATCGGTATTTTCCAAAAATATATTCAATATATATTTTCGATTTTATCTGATCGGCCGATCAACATTCTGCCGTCAATATTTCATAACTTTGTTCAAAGCTCTCTCCCGGCTTCACTTTATTGATATATGGTTTTTCCGAAAGTTCTTTGTCAAAGCCGACATCGTCGCACCGTCCCATCCACGGTTCAAGACAGACGAAAGGAGCGTCTTTCACAGACCAAATGCCGAAATTCGGAAATCCTTTACATTTCATGCCTACATATGGTTCT
>OKXB01003461.1_pt1 | contig 10414 bp, 12 predicted proteins | sample 1601731 | NCBI WGS metagenome assembly OKXB01 (sample SAMN04414077, study PRJEB24778) | human gut metagenome | material: faecal | host: Homo sapiens | reverse complement strand
GATTTAAAAAATATAACTTCCAAAAAAGTAAGTGATTTAAATGAGCAAGATAAAATTAAATTATTGTTTTGTCTTAAATTATCTAGTAAAGGTGATATAGTTATTATTGATAATTTATTAAATAAACTTAATTGTCATAATAAAGATATAATCGTTAAAATATTAAATAAATTAAAAATAAAGGTTATAAATATGACTAACAATATGGAAGATACGTTACTTGGAGAAAATATTATTATAATGGATAAAGGTAAAATAATGTTAAATGATAAAAAAGAAAATATTTTTATGAAGTATGATGATATTAAAAAAATAGGTTTAGATTTACCATTTATTGTTGATTTATCTATTAAATTAAAGTACTATGGATTAGTAAATAAAATATATTTTAGTATGGAAGAATTAATTGGTGCAATATGGATATAGAATTTAAAAATGTAAAGTATGATCAATTAATAAGTAATTTAAATATGAAATTAATTAGTGATAAAATCAATTCTATATATGATATAGATGGTAATGGGAAAACAATTTATGATTTATTAAATGGTAATATTAATAATTATGATGGTGATATTTTATTAGGTAAAAAAAGTATTAAAAAATTAAAATCATCTAATGATATGTGTTTTTTAGATATAAATATAGATGAAAATATGACAGTTAAAAGTTATATGGAAGATAATTTAAAAAAATATAATTATAAATTAGATATATTAGATAAACATATAGCTGATTCTATAAAGATGGTTGGGTTAAATAATAATTTAATATCTAGAAAAATATCAGAACTTAGTAGTGGTGAGAAAATGCTTGTTAAAATAGGAAGTCTTTTATCACTTAATCCTAAAGTAATAGTTATGTATAATCCTATAGAAGATTTAGATGCTCCTAGTATTAAAAATCTTATTAAAATTATAAGAATACTTAAAAATAGATTTCATAAAACTTTTGTTTTTGTTACATCAAATATAGAGTTTATGCATAAAATTAGTGATAATATATATTTAATAAATAATGGTAGTTTAATTAAATATGGTGATAAATATGATATATTTACTGATTTTGAATTATTAAAAGAACATAATATTATCTTACCTAATACTATTTTATTTTCCAAAAAAGTATTAGATAAAACAGGTAAAAAAATAGGATATAGGGACGACATAAACGATTTACTTAAAGATATATATAGATATGCTAGATAGATGAATGTAGTAAAGGAGTAATGCTATGAGATATTTTATAACTTTTTCATATGATGGATCTAAATTTAAAGGGTATCAAAAACAACCTAAAGGAAGAACTGTTCAGGGAGAAATAGAAAAGGTATTAAAGAAAATAAATTCTAATAAAGATATTAGTATTAGTGCATCAGGTAGAACAGATGCAGGGGTTCATGCTTATAATCAAAAAGCCCATTTTGATATGGATAAAACTATCGATTTAGATAAATTAAAAAATTCCCTTAATGGTTTATTACCAAAAGATATATATGTTAAAAATGTAGAAATAGTCGATGATAATTTTCATGCTAGATTTAATGTAAAGGCTAAAGAATATATATATAAAATTAATATGGGGGAATATGATCCTATCAAAAAAGATTATGTATACCAATATAATAAAAAATTAGATGTTGTGGAAATGGAAAGAGCTATGAAATATCTAGAAGGTACACACAACTTTAAGTCATTTACAAAAAATGAAGAAGATTATGAAGATTATGAAAGAACGATTGTTCAAACGAGTATTATTCGAAATATGAAGAATATAAATGATATTACACTTTGTTTTTTAGGTACAGGTTTTTTACGTTATATGGTAAGAAATATGGTAGGTGTTCTTATTGAAATTGGTGAAGGTAAAAGAAAAAGTGAAGATATAATGGATATTTTAGAGGCAAATGATCGCTGTAAAGCAGGAAAAACAGCGCCACCTGAGGGATTATATTTAAAAGATGTATTTTATTAATAAAATTTATTGACAATCATTATAAAATTTAGTATTATTTTAATTGGTACATTTTATATCCCATTATGTGGAGCTTGGGACACTTCACAAAGTATTTTAGAAAGGGAAAAGAGTTATGAAAAATACATTCATGCAAAAAAAAGAAGAAATTAAACGTGATTGGTATGTTATCGACGCTGAAGGTATGCCTTTAGGACGTGTTGCTGCTAAAGTAGCTCATGTTTTACGTGGAAAACATAAACCAACATATACTCCTCATGTTGATTGTGGTGATTTTGTTATTGTTACTAATGCTTCAAAAATAGTATTAACTGGTAACAAATTAGATGACAAAATGTATTATAACCATAGTGGATATCCAGGAGGATTACGTGAAAGAACTGCACGTGAAATGAAAGAAAATTATCCAATTGAAATGATGGAAAGAGCTGTAAAAGGAATGCTTCCAAAGGGTCGTTTAGGACGTCAAATGTACAAAAAATTATTTGTATATGCTGATGAAAAACATCCACATACTGCTCAAAAACCAGTTGAAATGAAATTAAATTAGGAGGGTTTAAATGGCTAATAAGAGAATGTTTATTGGAACAGGACGTAGAAAATCTTCTGTTGCACAAGTTAAAATGGTTCCTGGTAAAGGATCAATTACTGTAAATGGTGTTGATGTTAGAGAATATTTTCCATATGAAACTAACGTTATGGATTTAAAACAACCTTTAGTAGCAACATCAACTGAAGAAACTTTTGATATTGATGTTAAAGTTTCTGGTGGAGGATTTAGTGGTCAAGCAGGAGCAATTCGTTTAGGTATTGCAAGAGCTTTATTAGAGTATGATGCTCCTAATGTTGATAGTGAAGATAGTTTCCGTAAAAAACTAAAAGTTTCTGGCTTTATTACAAGAGATTCTCGTAGTAAAGAACGTAAAAAACCAGGTCTTAAAGCTGCACGTCGTGCACCACAATTTTCAAAGAGATAATTTTATGCAGTTTATACCATATAGATTTGTTCTATATGGTTTTCATTTTATGTTGAAAAAATACATTATTGATGTATAATAGATGATATGAAGGTGATATTATGATATATACAAGAGAAAGATTATTTATTGAAAAATTATTTGCAGCCTTACGTTTAAATGATTGTAATAGATTGGATATCAGTGAAGATAATATTAATATGGTTATGCCATACTTATATGAACTTTTGCAAAAAAAGAAGATGTTAAATCAACTTGATGAATTAAATCTTTTATTTGAAGAAGATTTTGAACATAAATATACAGATGTGTATAAGGTAATTAAAAGTTTAGATCCTTTATTTGCTGAGGTAAATGATGATGTTTTATCTATTATAGTTGATAATAGTCTTGCATGTGAAATTATTAAAACAGATTCTATGTTTAAAAAAGAAGATATTGTAGATATAGCTAAAAATATAAAATCAAAATTAAAGAAGAAGGATAAAGTAAAGGAGATTAAGTTGCATGCGTTTAACTAATGATTTTAAAGATTATGAAATAATCGATGCTGGTAATGGTGAAAAATTAGAAAATTGGAATGGTATTATTCTTCGCAGACCTGATCCACAGGCTATGTGGGATGTTCCTAATTATGATGAATGGAAAAAAGCCGATGCTCATTATATAAGAAGCAATAAAGGTGGAGGAATGTGGAACTTTAAAAAGAAAATACCAGATCACTGGAATGTTTGTTATAAAGAACTAACTTTTAAAGTGAGTCCAACGGATTTCAAACATACAGGACTATTTCCAGAACAAGCTGTAAATTGGGATTATATGATGAATAAAATTAAAAATGCTGGTAGACCTATTAAAGTGTTAAATCTTTTTGCATATACCGGTGGCGCAACAATGGCATGTTCTAAAGCCGGAGCATCTGTAGTCGTTCATGTTGACGCATCAAAAGGTATGGTAGAATGGGCTAAAGAAAATATGCATTTATCTAAACTTGATAACAATTTCATTCGCTTTATTGTTGATGATTGTATGAAATTTGTTGAAAAAGAAGCAAGACGTGGTAATAAATATGATGCCATTATTATGGATCCTCCATCATATGGTAGAGGTCCTAATGGTGAAGTTTGGAAGTTTGAAAAAAATATTTATAATTTAATTGATGCTTGTATGAAAATACTTAGTGATAAACCCTTATTTTTTCTTATCAATTCTTATACAACAGGTATTTCTAATACCGTATTAAATAATATTTTAAAAACAACAATGCTAAAAAAATATAAAAATGGCAAGATAGAATCTGGAGAAATAGGATTACCAATTACGCGTGATAATTTAGTATTACCATGTGGTATATATGGATTATGGGAAGAAAATGATTAAAATTTTATATGAAGATAATCACTTACTTGTAGTTGAAAAACCAATAAATATTCCTGTTCAAGCAGATGATTCAAAAGATAAAGATTTGCTTTCTATGTTAAAAGAATATATTAAGGAAAAATACAAGAAACCAGGTAATGTATATTTGGGACTTGTTCATCGATTAGATAGACCTGTAGGTGGTGTAATGGTGTTTGCTAAAACGTCAAAGGCAGCGTCAAGACTAAGTGAGCAAGTTAGAAATCATAGTTTAAAAAAAGAGTATCATGCAGTAGTGATTGGAAATATAAATAATAAAGGTAACTATTTTGATAGATTACTTAAAGATGAAAGACATAATAAAGTAAGTGTAAACACAAAAGGTAAAGAAGCAAAACTTAGTTATGAAAAGGTTTCATATAAGAATGGCTTATCACTTGTTAAAATAAATCTTGAAACAGGTAGATCTCATCAAATAAGAGTACAATTTTCTTATCATGGATATCCCCTATATGGAGATCAAAAATATAATGAAAGTTCTAATGTTGGTGAACAAATCGCTCTTTTTGCAACCTCTCTTTCTTTTGCTCATCCAGTAACAAAAGAACAATTAACTTTTAGTATTAATTATCCAAATAAATATCCATGGAATATTTTTAACACATGATTTATGTGTTTTTTCTTGGTTTTATAGTATTTTTTATTTAGACAAGAAAAAAAGACCTCCATATATTATTAATAAGGAGGTGTTTTATGGCTTCACAGAGGATAGAACAATTAAAAGAAAACTTAAAAATAAGAAATAAATTACTTAGTATAGGTATAGGTTGTCCAATTACTGGTCCAACAGGCCCACGTGGTGAAATGGGTTCAGCCGGTCCAACAGGTCCTATTGGATTACAAGGCCCAATGGGACCTCAAGGGAAGCAAGGTAATATTGGTCCAACCGGGCCCCAAGGTGAGATAGGTCCAACAGGGCCTATTGCAAGTTCGTCAAATGAAGGTTTATTTTCAGCGGGATTTATAGATACTCAGGAAACAGGTGATATGGTCTTCCAAGATCCATGGTTTATACCAAATCAATCTTCATATTTTAAATTAATAGGTGATAAGGAATTAGAGGTTCAACCAGGAATATATGAAATAACTTTTTCAGGTTTAATAGAAGATGCTGATACGACACATGGAGCGACATTATATCTTCAAACTGATGAAGGTTCAGCCATCAAAGATTTGACATTTAATTTACCTATTGATAGTGGAAAACAAATGCATTTTTCACAAACCATAATTTTTAGATTCGAAAAAGTAACTATTTTAAAAGCCTCATCTAGTATATTAGGTGATACGGGTACATCTAGTGTTACTATATCAGATGTTAATTTACTTATTAAAAAAGTTCATGAATAAAAAGAGAAAATTACATATTCTATAAACATATACTTATATAGGTGATTTTATGTTAAAACTAAAAGTATTTATTCTTTTTTTGACAATAACAAGTATATTTTGTATAAATATTGGTTATGCTGATAATAGTGAATTACCATTATTAGGAAAAGTAATTTACATAGATCCTGGTCATGGTGGTACGGACCCTGGTGCTATATATAAAGATATTCATGAGGCAGATATTAATCTTAGTATTAGTAAAAAGTTATATGACATATTGCTTAAAAATGGTGCTATTGTTTATTTGACTAGGGATGGTGATTATGACTTATCTGTTACGAATGCTATTAATAGGAAAAGAAGTGATTTATCAAGAAGAGCAAATGCAATAAATTCATCTATGTGTGATATGTATATCTCTATTCATTTAAATGCAGAATCATCTAGCACATGGCATGGTGCCCAAGTTTTTTATGATGATGTTAATCCTGAAAATAAAAAAATTGCTGAAATAATGCAGACGGAATTTTCTAAAGTGTTAAAGACAAAAAGAGAATATAAAGAAACAAATGAAATGTATTTACATAAAAGGGTAGAAAGACCAGGTATACTTGCTGAGGTTGGTTTTTTAACAAATCCAAATGAAAGATATTTACTTATGCAAGATACATATCAAGAAAGAATAGCGTTAACCATTTATAATGGTATTGTAAAATATCTTAATTAACATGAAAAAAACATATAAAACACATTTTTTAACCAAAATTAACTTTTATAATCAATAATGAAATCCATGACAAGTAGTTTACATTGTATACATAAAAAATAGTTAAAAATTCTTAATTTATGATATACTAAAATTGATATATTATAATAAAAATAGGGGTGACTATATTTATGGCAAATAAAATATTTAAAAATTTGGATGAGCAAGTAGAAATACTAAGAAATAAAGGATTAGTTATAAAAGATGATAATTATACTAAAGAAGTTTTACTTAGAGAAAATTATTTCTTTGTTAGTGGATACAGACATTTTTTCATTGACTCTAATAATGTAACTAACAAATCTAAAAATTTCTTACCAGGTACTACTTTTGATGAATTATATGGTGTATTTAATTTTGATAGAAGAATGCGTAATATAATGTTTAAAAATATTCTTATTATTGAAAATAATATTAAGTCTATTATAAGTTATCAATTATCTAAAAAATATGGATTTAAAGATAAAGATTATTTAAATCCTAAAAACTTTACAACTGATCCTATGAAGTCAAGACAAGTAAATGATGTTCTTGATAAAATGAAAAGACAAATTAGAGTAAATGGACGTAAACATTCAGCAACTCTTCATTATATGTCTAATTATGGATATATTCCTATGTGGATTTTAGTTAAAGTATTATCATTTGGTATGATATCTGAATTATTTGCTATATTAAAAGGTGAAGATAAAAAAGCAATTGCTAACTTTTATGATGTGGATTCAGATACATTAGAAATTTATTTATCTTTACTTGCTAATTTTAGAAATTTATGTGCCCATGAGGATGTTTTATATGACCATAGAACCAATAGAGTAATTCCTAATAATAAATATCATTATAGAATGGATATTGAAAAGAAGGATAATGAATATATATATGGTAAAAATGATTTATTTGCTATAGTAATTATTATGAAAATAATGCTTACCCCTGATGAATTTAAATTACTTGTAGATGAGATTGATTATGAAATAAATATATTAGATGCTAAAATAGATGTTATTCCTCTTGATTCTATTTTTAATAGAATTGGATTTCCAAGCAACTGGAGAGAAATAGCCTATTTAGATTAGGAGGCATAAATGAAAAAGAAAATATTATATGTAGTTTCTATTTTGATATCCGTTTTAATAAGTTCTTCAGCAACCTATTTTTATGTTGAATATAAATTTAATAATTTAGATACTAGTAAAGATAAAGTTGTTACTGAGGTAAGTATAACAGAAGAAAATACTATTAAGTCATCTGTTAGTAAAATATATGATGCTGTTGTTCTTGTTCAGACATATACTAATAATCATGCACTAGGTAGTGGAACAGGTTTTGTATATAAAACAGATGATAATTATGGTTACATCCTTACCAATCATCATGTTATTGAAGATGCTACAACAATTGAGGTTACAAATAATGCTAATCAAGTTGTAGAGGCTACATTACTTGGTAGTGATGAATATTCCGATATTGCTGTTCTTAGAATAGATAAAGATGCTGTTATGGAAGTTGCAACTATCGGTGAAAGTACTAAAATGGAACTTGGTGATACAATATTTACGGTTGGTTCGCCACTAGGTCAAAAATATATGGGAACAGTGACTAAAGGAATATTGTCTGGCAAAGATAGAACTGTTACGGTGGATTTGTCTTCAGGATCAGCTAGAATGGAAGTATTACAAACTGATGCAGCAATTAATCCAGGAAATAGTGGAGGACCACTTGTTAATGCAAATGGTGAAGTAGTTGGTATTATTTCTCTTAAACTTGTTCAAGATGAAATAGAAGGTATGGGATTTGCTATTCCTATTGAGATGGCTATGTCTGAAGTAGAATTGCTTGAAAAGGGAGAAAAGATAGAAAGACCGGTAATAGGTGTTGAACTTATTGATGCAACTAGTACATATAGTTTATATTTATATAAGATTAATTTAGATTCAAATGTAAAATCAGGTGCTGTTGTTGTCAAAGTAGAAGATGGTTACCCTGCTGCTAAAGCGGGATTAAAAAAAGGTGATGTAATCGTTAAAATAGACGATACAGAAATAGAAGATACTAGTCATTTAAGATATGTATTATATAAATATAGTGTCGGTGATGAAATTAAATTAAAAGTTATTCGTGATAATAAGGAAATAGATGTAACTTTAAAATTAGAAAAGAATGCTTAAAAATGTAGTAATTATTTGCTACATTTTTTCTTTATACTGCTTACATTTTTTTCTTGCTTGCATATATTAATATAGGTGATTATAATGAATTATAATTTTGTAATAGATGCAAGTCATGGTGGTAGTGATAATGGTGTCAGTGGGAATAATTTAGTAGAAAAAAATTATAGTTTAGATGTATCTAAATATATTTATAACAAATTAAATAATTTAGGCTATTCTGCTACTTTAGTAAGAAGTACAGATGAAAGTTTATCTAATGATGATAGAATAAGTAGAATTTTAAATGCATATGGTAATAAAAATAATGTTATTGTTATATCTAATCATTTAAATGAAGGAAATGATGAAGGGGTAGAAATAATATATGCACTAAGACATGATAATGTACTTGCAAATGATATAGCGTCTTCTTTAGAAAAAAGTGGGGTAATGGTCAACAAAGTTTTTCAAAGAAGATTGCCTAGTGATACATCAAAAGATTATTATTTTATACAAAGAGATACAGGTAATACAATACCAATATCTATTTATTATGGTTATGTTGATAATAAGGATGATGTAGATAATTTTAAAGATTATCAAAAATATGGGGATGCTATTGTAAGCGGAATACTTGCATATGTAAAAAATATTCCTGTTACTAGTGATGGTGAAACTTACATAGTTAAATCAGGAGATAGTTTATGGTCAATTGCTAAAAGATATGGTGTAAGTATTGATGATATAAAGAAAGTAAATAATTTATCAAGTAATCTATTAAATATTGGTCAGGTGTTAATAATACCAAGTGAGGAAGAATCACCTGAAATTGGGGATTTTATTGTATATACTGTATCAAGTGGCGATAATTTATATAAAATTGCAACCAAATATAATTTAACAGTAGATGATTTAGTTAATTATAATGATTTAGCAACTACTAATTTAAGTATAGGTCAGCAACTATTAATACCAGTTCAAAAAACAAATGAAACACAAACTTATATAGTTAAATCAGGAGATACATTATATAGTATAGCAAGTAAATATGGAATAAGTGTTAATGCTTTAAAAAATTATAATAATTTGACAACTAATGTACTTAGTATAGGTCAAAAATTAAATATCCCAGTGACAAGTGAACAACCATCTTCTAACTATTTAGATTATGTTGTAAAAAAAGGAGATAGTTTATATAGTATTGCAAGCAAATATAATACAAGTGTAAGTGATATTATGAAAATAAATAATTTAAATACTAGTTTATTAAATATTGGGATGGTTCTTAAAATACCAGTTCAGTCTTCAGAAATAACATATATTGTACAATCAGGAGATAACTTATATAGCATTGCAAGCAAATATAATACAACTATAGATTCTATAAAAAACAAAAATAATTTAACAAGTAATAATTTAAGTATAGGCCAAATTTTAATTATATAGTACTTATAAAAAATATTAATTCTTATATGAAATATTTTATTCAATTATAGTTAATTATTATTTGTAAATAATGGATTTGTCAATATTAATAAAAATTTTCTAATAAGAAATTTAATGTGTTGAATATTACAAATAATAGAAAAAATTTTATACATATATTTGTATTGAATTTATTTGATGAAACGTTTGATAAAGATATTGATCTACATGGTAAATGCATACAACATTTATGCTACAAGTTAATTATATCAAGAATTTATTATGAGAAAAATCACCCTATTTTTAATGAAAAATATCAGTAAAAAAGAGTAAAACTAATAAATAAAATATAAATAGGTAATATTTAGCAA
>OKXB01003460.1_pt1 | contig 10415 bp, 10 predicted proteins | sample 1601731 | NCBI WGS metagenome assembly OKXB01 (sample SAMN04414077, study PRJEB24778) | human gut metagenome | material: faecal | host: Homo sapiens | reverse complement strand
CCGATTTGGAATGGATTTTGCATCGTAACTGTGAAGGTACTGAACAGTTACGAAACTGAATAAAAACAGGAAGGAAATAATCCGGTAGCTACTCTTTGGTTACCGGTTTCTGCTTTCGATTATGCGGTGCCCTGTTCACAAGCCAGATTCCGCAGGCTACCATCACGACGGCAAGGAAATACTGCCATTTCAGTTCTTCGTGAAGCAGCAGGGAAGCGAAAATAACGCCCAGCACAGGAATCAGTGCGTTGTAAATCGCTATTTTACTGATCGGGTGACAGGCAAGTAATTCATTATAAACAGCAAAACAAACCGCTGAAATCAGAATCAGGACAAGTAATACGATCATCCCTTTCAGGGTCCATGTCCATGTATGGTTTGTTCCGATCAGGAAACCGATTATCAGAAGAAATACACCTCCGATTAGCATACTTAAGCCGGTTGCACACATTATGTTCATTTTCTTTGAAACCACCCGGGTAATCATACCACCAAGAGCGGCGCAGAATGCATTCAGGAGAATCATTCCGTCACCAAGAAATGTAATATTTGAAAAATAATTTACTCCGGGCTCCACATTAATAGAAATAATTCCCACAATTCCAAGCACACAGCCTGCCAGCTTCGGAAGAGTCAGTTTATCATCTGCAAAAATAAGAACCGACAGGATAATCAGGAAAAAACCGCCCATTGAATCCAGAATCGTGGATCGTGCGCTTGCATTATAGCCAAGGCCGATATAAGCGAACATATAATGAAGTGTCGTATTCACGATGGCAAGGAGCAGGAGCCATGAAATATCCGTTCTTTTCTGCATAGCAAGGTTCATTTTTCTGGTCCGGCAGAAAAGCAGCACCAGGAATCCTGCGAAAAAGAAGCGCACACCTGCAAATATGATTTTTCCACCCAGATCCGAGGAAGGAATCGCAAACTGTTCATAGCCGATTTTGATAAGAGGGTATGCCAGAGACCATCCAAATGCACAGAAAAAAGCCAGTATGGATTTATATTTGGGGTTTTTAATGTAGTTGTCCATGAGGGTTAACCTGTCTTTCTTTACATTTGTCTGCGGATCGGATGAAATCAATCAAACATTGTCTGGCAATCTGGATGCTCATATGCTTCAAAGCACATCAGAATCTGTTCCCGTGTACATTTTTCAACAGCAAGATGATCCGGAATGTCTGTTTTCCTGAAAAAGGAAACATTCATATAGGTATCTCCCTGATTCTGATTTTCTGTTATAGCAATCTTGCAAAAAATATAAACCTTCTGATGGAAATATTAGCTTTCTCGTAGGCAGCACGTCCTGAAATAGGCTAAAATACGCTCTTTCATATCCTTATTTTCCTGAATGTCCAAAAGAAGAGAGTATAACTCCGGGTTTTCCGAACGGGAAATCATGATGTAGTCGGCATTCATTTCATCTGAAAGGCCATATAAATAATCCGGATTACAATGAAAGGTCTGGGCAATGTAGCACACAGACTGATAAGAAGGTTCGCGTTCTCCCTTTTCATAGCGGCCATAGGCCATTGCTGAAATATTTAGGCGGCGTGCCGCTTCGGCCTTGGTTATCTTTAAGGCCGCTCGTACCTGTTGTAATCTTTCCGGATAAAAATGCATAATAAATACCTCTTGCCAATAACCATTGGTTATGATAACATAAAAACAATCTAACCAATGGTTATTATATCGTATAAAATATTCAGATGCAAGAGGAGAACAGCAGATTATATGCCGGCATTGTTAGTTGATTATGAAAATGTTAGCGGATCCAATGGTTTGAAGGGGGCAGATGCTCTATGCGAGAAAGATACTTTGATTATTTTTTATAGTAATTGTTGTACAAGGATCCGATATGATCATATGCAGGATATTATAGAGAGTGGATGCAAATTTCGGGTTATAAAGTTAAAAGGAGCAGGAAAGAATGCACTGGATTTCTATATTGCAGCTGAGTGTGGGGTGATGAGTGAGAGGGGAGAAGATGAAATTGCAATCATTAGTAATGACAAAGGATTTCAAGCAGTAATCGATTTCTTCGCTATGGATCAGGAAACACTGAATGTCCGTATTGTTAAAGCCGAAAATATAGAAAATGCGCTTACACTGTTTACCAATCCGGAGGATAAGCAAAGAAGAAAATTATTGCTACACCGTAAGACGTTTTTAGATCTTACAACAGAGTATGGCAAGATAGAAGAGCGAAATAGAATTAGTAGAGAGTTAACCCAACTTTTGAAAGAAACAATGTACGAAGAGAAAAATACGGAAATACTTAATTTGGTTTTCACAAGAAAGAGTCAGGGAAAGAAAGCTTTATATACAGGAGCATTACATGAATTTGGACGCAAGGATGGAACGAAAATATATCAAATGATAAAAGACAGTATGGATAGCAAGCATTAAGCAGTATATCCTACATGTTTTTGAAAAGCATTGATGAAAGGATATGAGTATAATAAAATATGTAAATAAGAACACTAGGTTCAGAATGTTGAAAAGGGGTGGCGATATGGTAAAGATGGAGTCAGTAACCATTAAAGTGCCGGTCGAAATGAAAAAATACATTGTTGATACAGATGCAGAAACAGACCTTGTCCGGAATGCTCTTCTTCTTTATCCTTATATACTAAATCAGACAATATCACATGGAAGAGCGGCAGAAATTCTGGGAATAAGAAAATCCGAATTGATAGATATATATGATAAAATGGGGTATTCCTATTTTGATATGACAATAGATGAACTGGATACAGAACTGGAAACCTATGAACAACTAAAGAAGGAGCAGAGGAAATTAGATGTAACCTAAATCCACCACTCCGGAGTAAGTTCACCCAGGGTTACCACTTTATTGGTTTCGTAATCCATCATAATTTCAACTGTACGATAACTGTCCGGCATTAACTGTGTCATGAATTCACGACAGGCACCGCAGGGTGGAATCGCTTTTCCTGTACGGTTGATTGCAATAACCCGCCGGATTGCATTTTCACCATTGGTAATCATGTGGAAGATCGCATTGCGCTCGGCACATATACCCAGTGTACATGCAGTATCGACACACACTCCAACATATATTTTCCCTGATGTTGATTCTATTGCAGCGGCAACGCCGCCTGCTTCTATCATTTTAGAAATTTCCCGAGGATTTAATACCTGTTTTGCAGCATCATATAATTTGTTCCATGTATTGTCCATGAATTTTATTTCCTTAAAACAAAGATGCGACGATTCATTAGTGATCTATTATATCATTTGCATTTTCATATTTTTAAAGTATATCAGCAACGCTTTGGAAAGTCTACTATTTCCAAAAAACTTGACTTGAAGTGAGGTTTAGGTGCTAAAATAAAAACAGGTTTCTGCGGTTAAGAGCATTTGGAGAAAGTGATGGATATAATCTGCCCACTTGACGGGTGTGTAAATACGGTGTATAAATTTATGGTAAATGAAACTGTAAAATATGCCGGCTTATCCGGACACAGACCGAAGCACTAGGCGGTGAATACTGCGATTACTGGTATGTGGGAGATAAAAGTCTGGCATTGGAACAGTAAAGGTTCTTGAACAGATTTAAAGTCACTGCGGCCACAACAGCGTAATATGGTAATACAAAGGAGTTAAATGATGATGGAAGAAATGAAACAGCAGTTTTTAACAGGAGAGCGTGCCCTGTTTCAGGGACATGATCTCCGGATTATGGATACAACCTTTGCAGACGGTGAGTCCCCGTTAAAGGAAAGCCGTAATATTGAGTTGACAGGAAGCATGTTTAAGTGGAAATATCCTCTGTGGTATTCAAAGAGTGTCACTGTAAAGGACAGTACCTGGTTTGAGATGGCTCGTGCCGGGGTATGGTATACGGATGAAATCACGGTTGAGGATTGTGCGATTGAAGCACCGAAGAATTTCCGTCGTTGTAAGGATGTCATCCTGCGGAATGTTTCTTTTGCCAATGCAGCAGAGACACTCTGGAGTTGCGATGGAGTAACGATTGATCAGGTGACGGCAAGGGGTGATTACTTTGCCATGAACAGCCAGAATATGAATATCCAGAACCTCACTCTTTATGGAAATTATTCCTTCGATGGCGTGAAAAATATGGAAATCCGCTCATCCCGTCTACTTTCCAAGGATGCGTTTTGGAACACCGAGAACGTAACGGTATATGATTCCTTTATTTCAGGAGAATACCTTGGCTGGAATGCAAAGAATCTGACGTTGATTAACTGTACGATCGAAAGCTTACAGGGAATGTGCTACATTGACAATCTGGTGATGAAGAACTGCAAGCTTTTAAATACGACACTGGCCTTCGAGTATTCTACGGTCGATGCAGAAATCACCAATAAGATCGACAGTGTCTTAAATCCGAGTGAAGGCGTGATCCGCGCAGAAGAAATTGGAAAACTCATCATTGAGAAGGATAAAGTAGATCCTGCCAAAACCAGAATCGTGTGCACCAATTCTGCCGGAGAAAGAGAAAATTGAGAGCCAAAGAAGAGCAAACCGACAGCTTATGAATGGCACGGCAGAAGAGGTGCCGGAAACGAAGCAGAGCAAGCCGAGAGAGCTTGCCGCAGAGGAACCAGAAAGAAAACAATGGAGGAAACAGCAGTGACCTATTACTTTGATGAAATCATCGACCGGCGCAATACCAATTCCTTGAAATGGGATGTAGAAGAGAAGGAATTACCCATGTGGGTAGCGGATATGGACTTTCAGACGGCTCCGGAGATCCGCGAGGCGATTGAGAAGCGTGCCGCACATGGAGTATTCGGGTATTCGATCATTCCGGAGGAATGGCAGCGGGCGTATGTGGACTGGTGGAAATTGAGACACCATTTTACGATGGAAAAGGACTGGCTGATTTTCTGTACGGGTGTGATTCCGGCAATCTCGAGTACGGTTCGGAAGCTGACCACTCCAGCGGAAAAAGTGGTAGTTATGACTCCGGTATATAACATTTTCTTCAATTCTATCTATAATAACGGACGTAATGTATTAGAAAATAAACTGATTTATGAAGAGGATGGATATCATATTGACTTTGAAGATCTGGAAGAGAAGCTGTCTGATCCCCAGACATCACTTTTGATTTTCTGCAATCCCCAGAATCCGGGAGGTAAGATCTGGGACCGGGAAACGATTGCAAGAGTAGGCGAGCTGTGTGATAAGTATCATGTACTTGTCATTTCAGACGAAATTCACTGTGACCTTACGGATCCAGGGAAAGAATATGTACCTTATGCATCGGTATCGGAAATTTGCAGGAATCAATGCATTATGTGTATCGCTCCCACCAAAACTTTCAATATTGCAGGAATGCAGACGGCTGCGGTAGCGGTACCGAACCCGGTAATCCGGCATAAAGTATGGAGAGCACTGAATACCGATGAGGTTGCAGAACCGAATGCATTTGCAGTGGATGTGGCGGTTGCAGCTTTTACCAAGGGTGGTAATTGGCTGGACGAATTACGAAGCTATATCAAAGAAAATAAAACAACTGTTATAGAATATGTTAAGGAACAGATCCCACAGTTAAAGGTGGTTCCATCCGATGCCACGTATCTGCTGTGGCTGGATTGCAGAGGCCTGGGAAGCAGTGCTTCACGGGCAGCAGAACGAATCAGGGAAGCAACCGGCCTTTATCTATCCGCAGGAGAACAGTTCGGAAAGGGAGGCGAGGACTTCCTCAGAATGAACATTGCATGTCCGAGAGCAAGAGTAGTGGAGGGCTTGGAAAGGCTGAAAAAGGGCGTGGAAATCCTTTGTTCAGCCGGGCAGAAGTAAAAATCAGAACTTATATATAACATCTGATATGTCATGCAATAATGATATAAAGCAAAAGTCAAATGTACATTTAACAAATACTTGCTGTGCATATAACAGATTTAATATGGATAGTTATACAAATTCATTGCATGTCTTTCAACAACCGATAGCAGGAAAACGATAAAACGGGACATCACATCATGTGATGTCCCGTTTTAAGACGAAACTTTAATCTGCAGTTTGGGGCTGAGTAACTGAGAATTTTAATTTTATACAAGGCGGGTGGTCCACTTGGTGCAGTCCCAGACATCGGTAGCCAGACCATCGTAAAATTCCGGCTCATGGCAGACCATGAGGATGCTGCCCTTATAGGCGATGAGCGCGCGTTTTAATTCCTCTTTGGCATCGACATCCAGATGATTGGTCGGCTCATCGAGCAGAAGAATATTGGTCTCCTTGTTAATGAGCTTACATAAGCGGACCTTCGCCTGTTCACCACCACTTAAAACACGGACACGGCTTTCAATATGCTTCGTGGTAAGACCGCACTTGGCAAGTGCAGACCGAACCTCATATTGGGTAAAGCTTGGAAAGTCCTTCCAGATTTCTTCAATGCAGGTCGTAGAGACATTCTGATCCATTTCCTGTTCAAAATATCCGATTTCCAGATAATCACCAAGCTCTACCGAACCGGACAGCGGAGGGATCAGACCAAGAATACTTTTTAAAAGGGTAGTCTTACCAATACCGTTTGCACCGGTGAGAACGATCTTCTGACCGCGCTCCATACGGATATTTAAAGGCGAGGACAGTGGCTCTTCGTAGCCGATCACCAGATCCTTTGTCTCAAAGATGTAGCGGCTGGGAGTCCGGGCTTCCTTAAAGTGGAATTCCGGCTTCGGCTTTTCGGAAGCAAGCTCAATCACATCCATCTTATCCAGCTTTTTCTGACGGGACATTGCCATATTACGGGTGGCTACACGTGCCTTGTTCCGGGCAACGAAATCCTTCAGGTCGGCAATTTCCTTCTGCTGCTTATTATAGGCAGCTTCAAGCTGGGATTTCTTCATGGCATAAACTTCCTGGAACTTATCATAATCTCCGGGATAGCGGTTTAGCTCCTGGTTATCCATATGATAAATTAGATTAATTACACTGTTTAAAAATGGAATATCGTGTGATATTAAAATAAAGGCATTCTCATATTCGTTAAGGTAGCGTTTCAGCCATTCAATGTGTTCCTTATCCAGATAGTTGGTCGGCTCATCCAGAAGCAGGATATCCGGCTTCTCCAGTAACAGTTTGGCAAGCAGAACCTTGGTACGCTGACCACCACTCAAATCGGTGACGTCTGCATCCAGACCAACATCTAACAGACCTAATGCTCTGGCTACTTCTTCAATCTTGGAATCAATCATGTAGAAATCATGCTGTGTGAGAAGTTCCTGAATAGTTCCCAGTTCTTCCATATATTCTTCCAGTTCTGACTCAGAAGCGTCACCCATTTTGTCACAAATCTCATTCATGCGTGATTCCATTTCGTATAGGAAATCAAAGGCAGAAGCAAGTACATCACGGATTGTCATGCCTTTCTGAAGAGCGGTATGCTGGTCAAGATAGCCTACACGTACATTCTTAGCCCATTCTACTTTACCTTCATCCGGCATTAATTTACCGGTAATAATATTCATGAAAGTAGACTTACCTTCTCCGTTAGCGCCTACAAGACCGATGTGTTCGCCTTTCAGGAGACGGAAGGATACATTGGTGAAAATAGTTCTGTCCCCAAAACCGTGGGAAAGATTCTCTACATTTAAAATACTCATCGTTCATTAAACCTTTCTGTGTATGATTACTTACAAGAATTATATATGGAAAATGGGAAATAGTCTATTAACATTTGGGTTAGTTCGCACTAATATAATATTGTGAATAAAATAAAACGGAAAGAGGGGAATCCTTACAGATAAAAAGGTAAGGTAAGTTATGCAAAATTGTCATATAATAACTTAAGCATTGACAAAAAAATGTAAAAAATATATAATAAAAATAATAAAAAATGATGGATTTACAAGTTCAATTGGCCACCTGGACAATGGCGTGGCGAATCAATCGGATCTGGAAAGTATGGAAGTGGAACTGCTGAATGCCCGCCAAAATGAGATTGAGCTAAGAGCGTCTCGCACGGTATATCGGCAGATGTTGGCGACCTTTATCAATAAACCGTTGACGGATCAAGTCGTCTTGAAGACTCCGGAGTCACCCGAGCGTTCATTGTCCACGCAAATCAACCGTCCGGAATTACGGGCCTTGGATGCTAAGAGCGAATGGATTGAGACGCAAAACAAGCAGGTAACGGCGGGCTTGATGCCTCGTATCGGAGCTTTCGTACAAGGTGGTTACGGACGGCCGGGCTTGAACATGCTGGAGGATAGTTTCGAGCCTTATTATGTGGCCGGTGTCCGTCTTTCTTGGAATCTGGGGAAGTTGTACACGCTGAAGAACGACCGGAGGAAGATCGAGGTAAGCCGTCGCCAGATTGATGTGCAACGGGAGACCTTCTTATTCAATACCCGCCTGCAACTTTTGCAGCAAAACACGGAGATAAAGAAAATGACGGACCTGATGCGTGCCGATGACGATATCATCCGTCTGAGAACAAGCATCAAGCAGGCGGCGGAGGTGAAGCTGGAGAATGGCGTGATTTCTGTCACGGACCTAATCCGGGAGATCAACGCCGAGGACATGGCCCGGCAAACCGCCGCGGCGCACCGTGTACAGCGCTTGATGACCATTTATAATTATATGTATACAACGAATTAAATAGAGTATGACAAATACAATTGATTTATGAGACATTTGATTTTTATCAGCTTATGCAGCCTTCTATGGACGGCTTGCGGTAATACAGACAATGATTTTGACGCTTCCGGTACCTTTGAGGCAACCGAGATCTTGGTATCTTCGGAAGCCAACGGTAAGATCATGGAACTGAATATCGAGGAGGGCGATCGCTTGGATGCCGGCGCCATCGTGGGTTACGTGGATAGCACCCAGCTTTTTCTGCGGAAGATGCAACTCTCTGCCAGCCTTCGCTCAGTAGATATTCGCAAGCCGGATATCCGTAAGCAGATCGCTGTCTTGGAACAACAAATCGCCACGGCCAAGACCGAGCAGCAGCGACAAGAGAATTTGGTGCGCGCCAAAGCGGGTAACCAAAAGCAACTGGACGATATCGTGAATAACATCAAATATCTCCAGAAACAACTGGATGCCCAATACTCCTCCTTAAGCAAGACGACGGGAGGTGCCGACGCCGAGGCGGAGGGCCTGCAATACCAGATCATGCAATTGGATGATCAACTGATGAAAAGCCGTATCCTCAATCCCCAGACCGGTACGGTATTGGTGAAATACGCCGAACCGGGAGAGGTGACGGCGGCAGGCAAACCGCTTTACAAGATCGCCGATACGGACTTGCTTTATCTCCGTGCCTATGTGACGGCGGATCAGTTATCCCACCTGAAACTAGGGCAATCTCTCAAGGTCTTCGCCGACTATGGGAATGATCGCCGGGAATACCCCGGTACGATCACGTGGATCTCCGATAAATCCGAGTTTACCCCGAAAGGTATCCAGACGAAGGACGAACGGGCTAATTTGGTATATGCCATCAAGATCGCCGTCCGCAACGATGGTTATCTGAAGATCGGGCAATATGGGGAGATTAAATATGAATAACGAGATTCATATAAATCATATCACCAAGCGTTATGGCGATGTCGAGGCCTTGCGGAATCTGTCGCTGGAGATCGGCTCCGGTGAGTTGTTCGGGTTGATCGGTCCGGATGGGGCGGGAAAGACCACCCTGTTTCGTATCCTGACCACGTTGTTGCTGGCCGATAGCGGTACCGCCTCTGTCTGCGGCTTGGACGTGGTGAAAGACTTGAAGGAGATCCGTCGGCGGGTAGGATATATGCCCGGCCGCTTCTCGCTCTACCAAGACCTGACAGTAGAGGAGAACTTGAACTTCTTCGCTACGGTCTTCAATACGACGATCGAGGAGAACTACGATCTGGTACGGGATATCTATAGTCAGATAGAGCCGTTCAAGCATCGGCGGGCGGGGAAGCTGTCCGGTGGTATGAAGCAGAAGCTGGCTTTGAGTTGCGCCTTGATCCATCGTCCGGATGTCTTGTTCTTGGATGAGCCTACGACGGGGGTCGATCCTGTCTCCCGCTCTGAGTTCTGGGATATGCTGGATCGTCTGAAACGGCAAGGCATTACGATACTTGTCTCTACGCCTTATATGGATGAGGCCTCCCGTTGCGACCGTATCGCTTTGGTGCGTTCCGGGGAATGCCTGTCTATCGATACGCCGGTAGGTATCCGTACCTCATTCGATAGGCGGCTATACGCGGTGCGATGTGCGTCGATGTATAAGTTGTTGGGAGACTTGCGGGAGTTCCCGGATACAAACTCGTGTTTCGCTTTTGGAGATGCTCATCATCTTACGTTGAGGAGGGATGGGGAGGATGTCATGAGGCGATTACAGGAATATCTGAAAGGCAAAGGTTACGCAGATGTAAGTATCGAACGCCTTGAGCCAAGCGTTGAGGATTGTTTCATGG
>OKXB01003458.1_pt1 | contig 10422 bp, 9 predicted proteins | sample 1601731 | NCBI WGS metagenome assembly OKXB01 (sample SAMN04414077, study PRJEB24778) | human gut metagenome | material: faecal | host: Homo sapiens | reverse complement strand
CCACCTGTTGCTATAATTGCGTACATATGGCACCTCCTATTATCATTACTCGCCAACTACGGTGTGCAAAATGCAACTTAAACCTCGTTGTGCGGCATACCTTGATATATTAGCATAGGAATCTGCTTTCGTCAATCGTTTGTCGGAAATTATGTCGATATTTTGTATTTTATTGCGTACAATATGAAAGTGCTTGCTGCAAGGACTGATATTTCTTGGCGCGTGTGATCTCCATAAGATCTAAGCGGGTAAAATCCACAACATTCGCCTTGACATAATCCTCTTTTAAGAGGGTCTTCATATAAGTAGTCAGTGCGTCTTTTTGCTCCTTATTTTTCAAATTGATAAAATCGACCACAATGATGCCGCTGATATTGCGCAGACGCACTTGTCTGGCGATCTCCTTGGCAGCTTCCATATTGTTGGAGAGGTAATAATCATCCTTCTTTTTCTTTTTGGTATTGTTGCCACTGTTGACATCAATGACCGTCAGTGCCTCCGTCGGCTCAATGACAAGGTAGCCACCGGAAGAAAGATAGACCTTTTGGGCAAGCGCCTGGGTCAGCATCTGCTCTATGCCGTAAAGCTGTTTGAGGGAATAGGCAGGATCTGCATACAGGCGTACCGGTATGCCCTCGGTATCAGTTTCTTTTAACCGGTCATACCAGACAGGATCATCGGTTACGATCTCTGTCAGACCTTCTCTTTGAAAACGATCTATATGCTCAAAAAAAGGATGCCTTTGTCCCGGCACCGAAAGAAGTGATCCAGCGACAAGGTGCTTCGCTCTTGAAAGCAGGTCACTCACGCTATCCTGCAGCATCCGGTATTCGGCATATAAGAGATCCTCGTCACATTCCATCGCATTGGTTCGCACAACGATCCCCAAATTTTCGTCTGCAACCCGGTCCAGAAAACCACTCTGGATCTGTTTTCGCCTTTCCCCAGAGATCTTCTTGGAGATCCCATGTAAGCGGTTGCCTGTCGTGAGCAAGAGATGCGCGGAAGAAAAGGAAAGGTTGGTCGAAACGCAGATTTCCTTGGATTTGATTGCATCACGGATGACCTGTACGAGCAATTCATCCCCCTCCACTAAGGCATCCTTCTTTCCGTTCTTTCCGGTAAAGATGATATTTTCCATAGCGGTATCTTCCATAGGATAAAAGAAGGTCAGATCATCTGCCTTCAAAAAGGCGGCATGTATCTGGGGCATCACCCGATCGACCCTTGCAACATAAATATTGCCGATCAAGGATGGTGAACTTGCATCATATGGATGGATCTCGATGGGATGATCGTGCGCGTCCAGATAGAGCAAAAGTTCCATCTGCTTTTGCCCGCTTGTCCATTCTGTAATAAAGCAACGATTATTCTTTGTCATGACCGATCTCTCCCAAAGATACAAAGTCCGGAGCCTGACCGGTCAGCATATCCTCTCTATGGATAAAGAAGTCATATCTGCCTAAGTCGGTCTTTCCCATGCTTCTAAAAAAGTGATCCAGCACCAGTTCCGGCTTGATATTATCCGTACTGCCGGTGGAGACTAAAAGCGAAAAGATAATACCGCTGTCTCCGCAGGAATTGCAGACCTCAGAGATGGTAAAGTCATAGATCAAAGGTTTCAGATCCAATTCGCGCTCTCCCTTTTTGGTCTTTTTGATGATGTGAATGGTCCCTGCATCATCAAAAAAGGCTTTTTTGGCAGCCTGCAACTCTGTAATCGTATAAGGAAACTTCTCCGGGTGCTTATAGGATAAAATATAAGAGGCGGCGCTCACGGAGGACATGGCATTTTGCGCATTGTCCGGCAAATAGCGGAAAGACGTCACTTCCATGCCGTCTACCATAGCAGCCTGCAAACGCTGCAAGGCTTCCTGGCTTGGCACAAACTCTTTTAATTCAATATCCATATATTCGCCCGAACTGCTCAGACCAACGCCCAGCGGAGCCGCGAAAGACATGATCTGATGCGGGTTAAAACCTTCGGAATACTTGATCGGCAGTCCGCTTCTGCGGATGGCTTTCTGGAAATAGCGCATGATGTCCAGATGACCGATATAGACCATACTGCCGCTCTTGCTAAATTTAATTCTTACCTTCAAAACAAATGCCTCCTCCAAATGATGCTGCACCGCAACCGGAGCATTGCATTTTACAGTTTGGTGTTACCACCTGATCGATGGTCGCACGCTTCCATTCGCGTACAAAAAATTCCTTGCGCACACCAACATCAATAAAATCCCATGGCAGAACTTCATCCAAAGGACGCTGGCGATAGACATAAAAGTCAAGAGAGATACCGTTTCGCTCCAAGATCTCATGCCATTTATCGACATCAAAATAATCCGACCAGGCATCAAACATACAGCCTTCTTCATAGGCTTCGTAAATGGCTTTGGCAAGTCTGCGGTCGCCTCTGGCAAAAAGTCCCTCTAATACCGTCACATCCGCTTCATGCCAGTTATAACGCAGGCTTTTGTGGTTCAACTGCTCCTTCATCGTATCGTTGACAATTTTGGCGCGGCGGAGATATTCGCCTTTTTCATACATAGGTGCCCATTGAAATGGGGTAAAAGGCTTTGGTACAAAAAAGGAAGTGCTCATCGTGATCTGGCACTTGCCGTTGCGCTTGTCCTTTGGGATCTCATAATAGCGAACCGCAATTTCATTGGCGAGTTCCGGGATGGCACGCATATCTTCTTCGGTCTCGGTCGGAAGGCCAAGCATAAAGTAAAGTTTTACCTTCTGCCAGCCGCCCTCAAATGCCATACCGGCACCGTTTAAAATGTCATCCTTGGTCAGTCCCTTATTGATGACATTGCGGAGCCGTTGGGAACCGGCTTCCGGGGCAAAGGTCAGACTGCTCTTTCTGACATCCTGTACCTTGCTCATGACATCCAAAGAAAAGGCGTCGATACGCAGGGATGGCAGGGAGATATTGACACCATCTCCACAGCAGTCGTCGATCAGGAAATTGATCAGTTCCGGCAACTGGGTATAATCACTGGAACTCAAGGAACTCAAAGAGATCTCCTCGTGTCCGGTCGAGTCTAACATTTCCTTGGCATAGGTCTTTAAAAGATCCAGACTCTTTTCACGGTTGGGACGATAGACCATACCTGCCTGACAGAAACGACAACCACGGATGCAGCCACGCTGGATCTCTAAGACCACGCGGTCCTGTGTGGCACGCACAAACGGAACCAAAGGCTTGGTCGGATAGGCGCCCTCATCCATATTAACCAGTACCTGACGCTTTACCTTTTCCGGGACATCCGCAAAACGCGGTGTCATGGCTGCGATCGTTCCGTCTTCCTGATAAGTCACTTCATACAAAGATGGCACATAGATGCCCGGGATCTGGGCAGCCTTGCGAAGAAATTCCGCTCTGGTGTAGTTTCCGGCATGCTTCATATCTTTATATAGACTCAAGAGCGCATCATAAGAGATCTCGCCCTCACCGATATAGCACAGATCACAAAAGTCAGCAATCGGCTCCGGATTGTAGGTACAAGGTCCTCCGCATAAAATGATCGGATCCTGATCCGAACGGTCTTTCTGCCACAAAGGGATCTGGGCAAGGTCTAAGATCTGCAGGATATTGGTATAGCACATCTCGTACTGCAAGGTGATGCCAACAAAGTCAAAATCCTTGATGGGATCTTGTGTTTCTAACGCAAAAAGAGGGATATCCTCCTCTTTCATGATCTTATGCAGATCCGGCCAGGGAGAATATACTCTCTCACAGTAAACATCATCTCTTCTGTTAAACATTTCATAAAGGATCTGGATGCCAAGATGAGACATACCGATCTCATAGACATCCGGGAAACACATGGCAAAACGGATATCGACCTTGGAGGGATCCTTCTTTACCATGTTCAGTTCATTGCCGATGTATCTTGCAGGCTTATCGAGTTGCATTAAGATATCATCTGACAGTGCTAATTTATTCATATATTGTATAATTCCTCTCGCTTTTATCTCTGGGAAAGTTCGCGTGTAATGTCTTCCCAAGTCAGTCCTTTTTCCACCATCAAGACCATCATGTGATAGAGGAAATCAGACATTTCATACTTGACTTCTTCGTTGTCCGGGTTCTTGGCAGCGATCACGATCTCCGTCGCTTCCTCTCCGACTTTCTTTAAAATCTTGTCGATACCTTTATCGAACAGATAATTGGTATAGGAACCTTCCTTTGGATGCTCCCTGCGGTCAGCAATCACCTGGTAAACGGACTCAAAGACCTTGAGTGGATTGCGCTCTGTGTACTCTTTTTTGATGATCTCATTGAAAAAGCAGCTTGGTGCGCCGGTGTGGCAGGCAATACCGCCCACCTGGGATACCTTGGCTAAAATAGTATCATAATCGCAGTCAGCGGTTAGCGACTTGACATATTGGGTGTGTCCGCTTGTCAAACCCTTGATCCAGAGTTCCTGTCTGCTTCTGCTGTAATAGGTCATCTTGCCGATACGGATCGTCGTGTTAAAGGCTTCCTCATTCATATAGGCAAGCATGAGAACCTCGCCGGTCTGATAATCCTGCGCAATCACAGGCACCAGTCCGTCTGCATTTACTTTCAGATCGCTCCAGGCAAGTTTTGGCTCAAAATTGTCCATCTTGATGCCGGCATCGGAAAGTTCACATTTGACCTGCATGATATCGGTCTGGGTATCGTTGATAAAGGAACCACAGATACCACGGATCTTGTCAGACTTTAAAAGGTCGATCACATCTTTAAAGTTGTAAGAATCTACATCAACAATGTAAGGTACATTGGTAATGCTCTCAATGCTGTTTAAAAGTGTGCGATCATAGATCACAAGTTCATGGACATGGTCTTCCAGGACATCCTTGGTCTTAAAGAGAAAGTCCACATTTGTCAGGGATACCAGCATTTTCTCCGCTCCAAAACGGGCACTGGCTTCCTTTAAGATCTCGATCGCGGATGGCTTGGAGCCGTTTAAAATGACTTCCACACAGCCGGCATAAAGAAATTTCTTAACATCTTCCAGTCGCTTAATGTTGCCGCCGCCACAGGTCTTGATCTCGATATTACGGTTGATCTCACGGATGGCTAAAATGTTTTTCTCATGTTCTTCATCTTCCGAAGAAAGATCATAACAAATGATCTTGTCAATACCACTGTCGTTGTAGAGGCGTGCCAATTCTAAGACATCCTGCTTTTCGTCGGTATGCTTTGGATCACGCACTGCCATCCCATCTTTTAAATAGATTGTTGCTACGATATTTTTGTGTTCCATCTTAGTATGTTCACTTTCTATTGATTTTAAGCCAGACTTCCCTTGGTGGAAAGAATGTCTGCGATTCTCGGATCCTTGGTCGTTGCCGCATCCAGAGCCTTTGCAAAAGCCTTGAACATGGCTTCCGCCATATGATGATTGTTGCCGGATTTTAATACCTGTATATGCAGGTTCATGCCTGCACTATAGGAAATGGCATAGAAAAATTCGCGGATCATCTCCGTATCCATATAGCCGATCCGATCGGTGGTAAATTCTGCATCAAAAGACAGATAAGGTCTGCCGGACAAGTCTATGGCACAAAGCACTAAAGTCTCATCCATAGGTAAGATACAGGAGCCATAGCGGCAGATTCCCTTTTTATCGCCCAGTGCCTGCTTGATAGCCTCCCCCAGAACAATGCCACAGTCTTCGATCGTATGGTGGCAGTCCACGATCAGGTCTCCCTTGATCTTTACATCCAGATCAAAAAGTCCGTGTCTGGCAAAGCCCTCCAACATATGGTCGAAAAAGCCGATATCCGTGGAGATCATCGATTTGCCACTGCCGTCGATTGTAAATGTCAGATCGATATCTGTTTCCTTTGTTGTGCGCACACAGTGGGCGCGTCTTACATCACTCACCCTTTATCCCTACTTTCTACTTAATCTTAAACATCTTCAAATCTTACTTTAATCGAATTTGCATGTGCCGTCAACTGCTCACACTCTGCAAACTGCACAATGTCACGGTAGACATCTTCCAGCGCCTCTCTGGAATAAGAAATGATGCTGGATTTCTTGATAAAATCATCAACACTGAGGGCAGAGAAGAATTTGGCGGTTCCATTGGTAGGAAGTACATGGTTTGGACCTGCAAAGTAGTCGCCAAGCGGTTCACTGCTGTATTCGCCAAGGAAGATAGCACCTGCATTTTTTACCCTTGTCATGGTATCAAACGGATTCTTGGTCACGATCTCCAAATGCTCAGATGCGATCTCATTTACCGTATCAATGGCAGTCTCCATATCCGGTGCGATCAGGATATAACCGTAGTTTTCCAAAGATTTTTCAATGATCGCCTTGCGGGATAATCTTGCCACAAAATAATCGATCTCCTTGGAAACCTGATCTGCCAGAGCACGGCTGGTCGTGATCAGGATAGCAGATGCCATTTCATCATGTTCTGCCTGTGACAAAAGGTCTGCCGCTACATATTCTGGATTTGCAGTCTCATCGGCTAAAACCAGGATTTCACTCGGACCGGCGATAGAGTCGATGCTGACATGACCGAACACTGCCTTTTTTGCCAATGCCACATAAATATTGCCGGGACCAACGATCTTGTCTACTTTCGGAATGGATTCCGTACCAAAAGCAAGGGCTGCGATCGCCTGGGCGCCACCAACTTTATAAATAGTATCAACACCGGCTTCTTTGGCAGCCACTAAGGTTGAGGCAGCAATCTTGCCATCAGCCCCAGGTGGTGTTGTCATATAAATATGAGGAACGCCCGCTACTTTTGCCGGAACGACATTCATCAGAACGGAAGACGGATAAACAGCCTTTCCGCCAGGAACATAAACGCCCACCTTATCCAAAGGTGTGACTTTCTGACCTAAGATCGTGCCGTTTTCGCCACTGGTGAACCAGGAATTCTGCAACTGCTTGCTGTGAAAAGCGCGAATATTGACCAAAGACTTGCGGATCACATCCAAAAGTTCTGGTGCAACTGTCGCATATGCCTCATTGATTTCCTCATCGGTCACAACGATATTGTCTGCATTGATCTCGGCACGGTCAAACTGCTTGGTGTAGGAAAAAACCGCCGCATCGCGATTCTTTCGCACTTCCTCGATGATGGCAGCCACGCGTGCTTCGTATTCGCCATAACTGTTGGGACTTCTCTTTAAGAGAGATTCCAAAATATTGCTTGTTGTTTCTTTATTTAAGTCTAAGATCCTCATATCCCATACCTACCCTTCGATTGATAATGCCTGTTTTAACTCACCGATCAATTTGGTGATGCGTTCATATTCCATTTTCATGCTGACCTGGTTGACTACCATACGGGCAGACAGCGGGCAGACTTCCTCCAACACCTTCAGACCATTCTCGCGAAGGGTACTTCCTGTTTCCACGATATCCACGATGACTTCGGAAAGACCTACGATCGGTGCAAGCTCAATGGAACCATTCAGTTTGATGATCTCCACAGTCTGGTGTTTTTTATTATAGAAGTAATCCTTTGCTATGTTCGGGTATTTGGTAGCAACACGGATCAGCTGGTTGTTATTTAAAACTTCTCTGGCGCTTTCCGGGCCACATACGCACATGCGGCATGCTCCGAATCCCAGATCCATAACTTCGTAAAGTTTTCTTCCCTCTTCCAGAATGGTATCCTTACCTACGATACCAATATCTGCGGCACCGTACTCTACATAAGTCGGCACATCCGGGCCTTTCGCAAGGAAAAACCTGAGTTTCAGTTCCTCATTGGTAAAGATCAGTTTACGGGAATCCTTGTCACGCATCTCCTCACATGTAATACCGATCTTTTCAAACATATCCAGTGTTTTGTTGGCCAGACGCCCTTTTGTGAGGGCAAATGTAAGATATCTCATTATTCCTGCTCCTCCTTTTTCGGGCATAATGCCACTTTTTTACCTTCTCCTCGAAGTGTAATTGCTTCCTGGATCGCTTTTTTCAGCTCTCCCGGAGCATAGGTGATCACAACAATCTTATCACCGGATGGAACGGTCAGCTTCTGTCTGGAAAGAGCAAGCATCAGGTTATCAACCACAATGGCAAATCCGATGGAAGAAGCCGGTTTTCCGAAATGTTTCATCAGCTCATTATAACGTCCACCTTTGATCAGTGGTTCGCCGGTTCCATATGTATAAGCCTGGAAAATGATTCCTGTATAATATCCATAACTTCCGCTCATGCTCAGATCAAAAGTTACATGATCCGAAGCATTATACAGGCAAAGAAGATGATTGATCTGACGAAGTCGTTCAATGGCGGCTTTTGCTTTGTCGCTGATTGCAAATTGCTGCGCCTTGTCCAGAACATCCTCTGTTCCCATTAATTCCGGGAGGATCGCAAACGCCTCTTTGATTTCTTTTTTTACATCCTTTTCTTCAAGAAGCTCTTCTGCTCCGAAAAAGTTGCGATTTCCGATCAATTCCCGTATACGTTCCACAGTTTCCTCGTCTAACTCCGCTGCAGATAAAATACTTTGGAGAAAATCGACATGACCGATACTAATCTGAAATTCTTCCAGTCCCGTCTTTTTCAATGCGTCTGCAACCATTGCTATCATCTCCGCATCTGCCTCAACAGAATCAAGCCCGATTAGTTCCGCGCCGAATTGTGTATTTTCCTTTAACTTGCCGCGATAGCTTGTATGATTGATAAAAGTGTTTCCGACATAACAAAAACGAAGCGGAAAATCTTCAGTATCAAAAAGTGTAGCCGCCGCCCTTGCAACCGATGGAGTAATGTCCGGACGAAGAGCCAATATATTTCCTTCACGATCGAAAAATTTGTATAACTCCTGTGTAGAAGTAGAACCGATCTCTTCTCTAAATACATCGTAATATTCAAACGTCGGAGTCTGAATATCGCGATATCCATATAAATGGAGAACTTGATTTAATTTTTTCTGTAGTGTGAGTTTTATTTCACATTCCCTGCTGTAAATATCCCTTACTCCTTCAGGCGTATGTAATTTTTGTTCCATCGCAAATAAAACCCCCTTCACTTTACTATGCTAATTCGTTAAACTCTTTCGGATATTATACGAAGTTTCGTTCAATCTGTCAATCCCTTCTGTCAAGGTCTTTTTGTATACAATCCAGATAAGGGACAAAATATCCTCTTTTCAGTTCCATAAACCAATTTGACTCCAATTCATCAAATCGAATACTTTTTCTGCCGCCGTTTTTCGCACGATCCCAAAATTTTTGTATTTGCCTGTACCGCATATAGTATAACTCATCCCTTGTCGTATAATAAATCAACAGAAAAGCAATTCCTCCCTGTTCTTCAAACTTTTGCATAAACTCAATCTGATGTTCATGGACATTTGCAAGAGGAAACGTATCTGTCTTACATTCCTTTGCGTCAAAACATACGGGAATTCCCTGTACTGCTCCTATGTAATCAACTGTACTTACTTTATCAAAGTATGCAAGCGTAATATGTCTGCTTCCCTGATCAATTTTTACAGGAGTAATAGGCGTCGGTATTTTCTGTATTAAGGCAAGGTTCATCTGTTCATATTGTTCATTTGTCTGATTGATAAGTTCTTCAAAGGTCGAACCCCGAAGACCTCTTGAATTCCATGCAGCCATTATTGTTCACTCCTTTATCAATACAGATCTTTTTAAATAAATCGGGAACAGGCGCAATGATCTGCCTGTTTGGCAGATTTTTTACTAGTTCCACATCCGGAAAACAAAGCTGATAAGCATGAAGAAGCTGTGTTTTCAACCCATATTTTTTCTTATAGGCTTCATTTATTTTAAAATCTCCATATTTATAATCTCCTATGATCGGATGACCGATCGCTGCCAGATGTGCACGGATCTGATGTGTTTTTCCCGTAATTAGGTGTACTTTTAAAAGTGTTACATGATCAGAAACAAAAAGAGGGGTATATTCTGTTTCAATCGGAAGCGCTTCTTTTGTTTCCCTCTTTTCTTTTGTGACAGATACCTTATTTGTTTTTGTATTTTTTTTCAAATATCCGCAAATCCTCTGTCCGTCCTTTATCTTTCCCGAAACAAGGCACAAATAATATTTTTCCAATGATCTTGTTCGGAACATCTCATTTAATATCTGAAGCGCGCTCAGTGTCTTTCCTCCCGCAACGATCCCGCTCGTATTTCGATCGAGCCGGTTACATACCGCGGGGTGAAAAGTCTTTAGTTCCTCTCTTGTTACCTGCCCTGAATCCAAAAGATACTCTATTAAATATTCTACAAGAGAAGTATCTTCCCGATTTGCTTTCTGGGAAAGCATTCCGACCGGTTTGTTCAGAAAGATCACATTTTCATCCTCATATAATACATTCAGTTTTACTTTGCTTTTAGCGGTATTTTTCTGTACCGGCCGAAAAACTTCTTCTGAAGTTTTTGAAAATTTTTTAATTGTTTCATCCGAAAAAAACAACT
>OKXB01003449.1_pt1 | contig 10456 bp, 10 predicted proteins | sample 1601731 | NCBI WGS metagenome assembly OKXB01 (sample SAMN04414077, study PRJEB24778) | human gut metagenome | material: faecal | host: Homo sapiens | reverse complement strand
TTTTGTGTATGAATTAGTTGGCTAATTTTATACTATTTACTGAATATCCCAAATTATAAACTCCTTTTCTTTGCTTTTAACCTTTAGCTTCTTTGCTTTTTTATCTTTTCAGCTTCTCGCTTTTAGCCTTTAGCTTTTAAGCCTTTTCGCCTTTATTGTTCCTCCGTACAAATATCCACCTGTTTTTCGATGAGCTGATCCAGGGAGATGAAAGATTCGGTTTTAGCAATACCGGGAATATTTTGCAGAGTATTGATCAGGATATCCATCAGATGCTGGTGGCTGTTACACCGGATTTTCAGGAAAAAGGAGTAGTGACCGGTGATGAAATGGCATTCGATTACTTCGGGGATCTTTTCTATTTCTTTGACAACTTTTTTATATTGGGAAGCATTATCCAGAATGACCCCGATGAAAGCACAAATCTTGAATCCCAGTGCGCGTGGCTTTACAATGAATCGTGAACCTTCGATGATACCGGCGTCTTCCATTTTTTTCACTCTTTGGTGAATTGCTGCACCGGATATACCGCATTCACGGGCAATCTCCAAAAAAGGTACTCTGGCATTTTTTACAAGATAGGATAGAATTTTTCTGTCTATATCATCGATCTGGTATTTCATTGCATTTAGGTATTGATTAGTAAAATGAGATTATCTGAAGTTCAGAATACTATACAATTGTTTGCGTTGTTTGTAATATCTTCTTCCTTCTTCGTTGGTAATGTTTTTGATGACTCCGTCTATCAAATTATTGAATATCGTTGCAAAAGTAAATCCTTCCGGAGGGTAAATATCCGGATTATGAATATCGTTTAGTTTGGCGATATACATCCGGGCGATCATCTCGCTTGAAATATCCTTCTTATACATGCCTTGTTCCATGCCTTTCTCGATATTGATTTTAATCTTCTCATAGATAAAATCCGAACGCATTTGCATATGTTCTTCGAAAATATCCGGGAAAGCTTTCGATAACATAATGGTGAACGAAGGAGATACATTGAAAAAACGGTTGTTGATTTCATCACTGACGATCAACATAATATCGATAGCGTTCCACCCTTCGAAATTGTATTCATTGAAGATTTCTTCAAAACATCTCCGTTCATGCTCCAGTATGGCTTTGACAATGTCTTTGCGGTCGGTGAAATTTTCTTTCAGTTCTTCTAAGGTCAGGCCCACCTTTTGCAAGTGTTCTTCGTTGAAATCATTAATTCCGTATTTCGAAATATAGGTTCGTAATTTTTCTGCCAGTTGAAATCTCTGTTCTGTCATTGTTCTGCAAAATTCGGTTTGATGCCGTAAATATAATAAACAAAATGGGATAGCGCTAATTTAAAGTTGTAAATTATTATTTATTCGATCTTTTTTCTTTTAAAATATAGTTGATAATAAGAAAATTGTTTCAATTCTGTTTTTGATAGGATTTCATGGAACGACATACTATTTTAAGGTTGTTTTTATACCTTTGTACGATCAAGGGTTGTGATATCTAATTTGAAAATAAATGAAAAAGGGGATACTGGGATTTTTGTTGATACTGCAGGGAATGGTATCGATGGCTGCTGAGAATAAGACGAAATTGATCGTAGGGATTACAGTCAGTAATTTTTATCCGGAGTGGGTAACTATTTATAAGAACGATTTGGCAGAAGGAGGCTTGAAGAGAATTTGTGGGCAAGGTAGAGAGATGATGGCCGATTATCGGTATCTGTATTCGCAGACCGGAGTGGATCAGGCAACGATTTATACGGGTTTATTGCCATCCGAACATGGGGTGATCGCTCACGATTGGTACGATCGTTTGAGAGGAAAGCGGCAGAATAATGTGATCTCGGATAACTGCCTGATGTTGGGGGAAGATGGAGTCAAAGGGCTTAGTCCTGAAGGCTTACAAGCCTTGACACTCGGATGTGCTATGAAGATGAATAATGTTTTTTCGAAAGTATATAGTGTTGCTGTCAATGGGGAAGAGGCGGTTCTGAGTGGAGGAAGCTGTGCGAATATGGCTATTTGGTTGAGTGAAGAGTCAGGTAAATGGATCTCTTCCGATTATTATGCCGATTCGTTGCCGGGGTGGCTGCAGGCTTATAATGCCAAAATGGAAAGCGATTTTTTTATTCGCCGGGGGTGGATGGCTTTGGGGGATGAGGATGGTAATGCAACCTCCCTGCGTTTGAAGAACAAGATCGGTTTGGGAAATAATTTTTATTACGATTTGGCACAGGCGAAACGGAAATTCGATACCTATCGGATTTTAAAAGCTACTCCTTATGCTAATACCCTGGTGACGGATTTAGCGCTTGAATTACTCAAGACGGAGCAACTCGGGCATGATAACGATGCTGATTTACTGGCACTGAATTTTTCCTGTCTGGACTATATGAACCGGGATTATGGCGTATATTCCCGCGAATTTCAGGATGTCGTGATGCGATTGGACCGGGATGTCGAAAAGCTTTTGAATGAATTGGATAGCCGGGTGGGAAAAGGAAATTATACCGTTTTTCTAACTTTTTCCGAAGCCCGTGAATTGTTGCCGGAAGAATTGGCCAAGATGAGATTGACCTCCGGATATTTCAGTATTTTTAAAGCCGTTGCCTTATTGAAGTCTTTCTTGAACCTGGTATATGGAGAAGGGGAATGGATTTTGGATTATGATGCCGAACAAATTTACCTGGATCGTCAGTTGATCGAACAGAAAAAAATTTCTTTGAAAGAGATGCAGGATAAGATCGCTGATTTTATGATCGAATTCGAGGGGGTCGGACATGTACTGACTGCTTATTCCTTGACTCATAATGCGTCGTCGGCAGGTAAGGAAGTCTTGTTTCAGAATGCTTTTTCTCAGAAACGGAGCGGAGATATTTTGTATTCCCTGGTACCGACCTGGATTCCAACCCTAAAGGAACGGGAAGACAATTATGCGCGCTATAGCAAGAGAAACCGGGTTCCGCTTTATCTGTATGGGGCTGGGGTACCTCAGGACTTACCTCAGGAGTGTCAAATGACCGCTTTGTTACCGATGTTGTGTCGTATACTGGAAGTACCGGTTCCCTATACGGCCGGGAAATAGAAGTTTTTTCATTTGTTTTTAAAGCGGAGTGTTTCCATCAGAGTGACGATGTCTTCCCGTAAATAATCGATGACCGGAGCCAAAGAATCTTTATCGGGGTGCTGGTTGAAATATAAAGCTCCGCGCAGAAAATGACGGGTGGAATCGGTGATGAAAAATTGAGTGGAAGAAGCGGTATTTCCTTCGATATAATAAATGAGTCCGAAAATTTCCCGATTCTTGAAATATTTTTCGTTGATCGATTCGGCCTTTATCGTATGCGTATAGGCCAGATGATGACAGTCTTCGAGATAATGATTCAGGGCGGTATCGTTGTTGATCTCTTTATAGGAGAGATGGAGTTTGGCGTTGTATTGCGGATAAGAAAGATTCATCCACCCTGGTTCTGCCTGCTTATCGGGATCGGCTTCCAAGATGGCCTGTGCCGATTGCTCGAAACAATAGGGTAGAGTGTCGGGAGAAGCGACCCACTGTTTTTCAGGAAAGTCGATCCTGAAATATCCGTAAGGCTTGGGAGTATATTGGTCCTTGCAACCCGACGCCAGGAGTAAGAATAGAATAAAAGCTGTTTTTAGCATCACATGAGGTATTTATTTTTCAGTAAACCTGTATCAATTTCTTTCGTATTTGATTTTTTTTATCCGGCGGTTATCGACTTCCAAAATTGTGAATTTATGGCTTTGATAAGTGATTACGTCGTTCTTTCCGGGCAATTCTCCCTTGATTTCCAGAATCAAACCGGCCAGGGTATCGGCTTCTCCTTCGATATCTTTGAAACTATCCGGATCTGCATCTACGATTTTAATAAAATCATTTAATAGAGTACAGGCTTCGAAAATATAGGTGTTGTTGGATAATTTCGTATAGGTTTCTTCTTTTTCATCATATTCATCGTTGATTTCTCCGACAATTTCTTCCAGAATATCTTCCATGGTTACGATCCCGGAAGTTCCTCCGTATTCGTCGACGATGATGGCCATATGGACCTTTTTTACCTGGAATTCTTCCAGCAAATCATTGATTTTTTTGGTCTCCGGTACGAAATAGGCCGGACGGATCAACGATTGCCATGCGAAATTCTGAGGCTCTTTCAGATGGGCAAGCAAGTCTTTGACGTACAAAATACCTTCGATGGTGTCCAGATTTTCACGATATACCGGCAAGCGGGAATACCCGTGTTCGATTACCACATTTTTGACTACTTCGAAACTATCTTCGATATCCAGGGCTATAATGTTGATGCGGGGACGGATGATATCGATGGCAGCGATATTGCTGAACCGTACGATTCCCTCTAAAATATCTTTTTCGTCGTTGATTTCTGCATCTTCGGTCAATTCCAGGGCTTTGGATAACTGATCCATGGATAAGCCGTCTTTTTTGGCCATTCGTTTGCTGATAAGGGAAGTTGACCGGATCAATAAGGTCGATAAAGGACGGAAAAGATAAGTGAGGAAAGTCAAAGGACCTGCCATAAAAATGGCCATTTTTACCTGTGAGCGATTAGCGTATAATTTGGGTATAATCTCACCGAATAAAAGGATGATGAAAGTGACCCCTATCACCTGAATGATAAATCCCAACACAGGATTACCCGAAAAATCGAATAAAGAATTAACCAGATAAGTCGATAGAATGACTATACCTACATTTACGAAATTATTAGTAATCAGAATGGTCGATAGTAATAGATTCGGCTTTTGGTGAAGATTGGCTACTTTATCGTAACCTTTTTCTTTCAATTTTTCTGATTCTCCGGGAGATAGAGAGAAATAGGCTACTTCTGAGGCAGAAGCTAATGCTGAACATAACAGAAGGAATAGAAGAATAATCAGAAAAACAATGTCTGCAAGATCGAAAGTTCCGCGGAATATACTTTGTGCCGCGTCATAGGCGTCTGTTTCCAAAATGAAATGAATTAGTTAAACAAATTAAGCTAAAGGCTATAAGCTATAAGCTAAAAGCTGATTGCTATGAGTTTGAAAAGCCAGGGCTTTAAGATTAAAACTCCAGGCTATACTGGGACAAAGATAATTGAAAAACTTTATTTTTATAACTTTTCACCTTTCGCTTTTCGCTTATAGCCTATAGCTTATCGCCTTTCAGCCTTAAAATGGCAGATCGTCGTTATCGTCCGGTGTATTCATCGGAGGAGTAGCGGTCGTTGAAGTGCTACTTGAAACCGACGGCGTATAAGATCTGGGAGCATTTCCTGTGGCCTCACCGTCTTGTCTGGAAGATAACATTTGCATATTATCGGCATAAATTTCGGTCGTATATCTTTTTACTCCATTCTGGTCCTCCCAGGAACGGGTACGAATCCGTCCTTCGATATAAAGACGCATTCCTTTTTTGACATACTTTTCGACGATTTCAGCCAATCCTCTCCATAATACGATGTTATGCCACTCGGTCTGATCGATGTTTTCGCCGTTTTTGTTTTTATATCTTTCCGTAGTTGCCAGACGGAGATTGGCAACCGCTACTCCGCCTTCCAGGTATCTGACTTCCGGATCAGCACCTACATTTCCAATTAAAATTACCTTATTTACCATAATGCGTCCTAATTAAATTATTTAAATAATTGAAGCAGATAATGAGTGAATCATTGTTCGAAGCCCATATACACGTGTAAATTTCTTAACTGAAATTTTACACAAGTTACGAAAAAAAACGGACATGGGATACATCGTCTGCATGATTTTTTTCAAAAAAGCGAAATTAAGGAAAAAAATCTGATTCAGAAAAAAATGACAAAAATCATCCCGTTTTTTTTATTCTTAATAGAAAAGCTTTATATTTGCAGACTGAAATTTGAACGAGAAGAAATAAATTATTGAATATTAAATATTTAAAGAAAATGACAAAAGCGGATATTGTTAACGAAATTTCGAGAACGACCGGGATTGAGAAAGTAGCTGTGCAAGCAACTGTGGAGGCTTTTATGGAGTCAATTAAAAATTCCGTTGTTGAGGGTAAAAACGTGTATTTAAGAGGTTTCGGTAGTTTCGTTGTGAAGAAGAGAGCTGAAAAAACAGCCCGTAATATTTCTAAAAACGTAACTATCAAAATTCCGGAACATTTTATTCCTTCATTCAAACCATCCAAGAGTTTTGTTAACGACGTAAAGGGTAATGTTAAAAAATAAGAAAGGAGGAATTTATGCCAAGCGGTAAGAAAAGAAAAAGACATAAGATGGCTACCCACAAACGGAAAAAAAGACTGAGAAAGAATCGTCATAAGAAGAAGTAAAATTCTTCGCGTTTGTGAGTAAAGATATAAACCTAAAGGCACACGTCTTTAGGTTTATTTGGTTAAAAGATAATGTAATACGGTATCTTAAATAGATAAAAGTTGTGAGTAGTGAGTTAGTTATTGACGTCAAAGCAGATGAAATTGTCATTGCCCTGTTGAGAGAAAAGAAACTGATCGAATTGACAAAGGAAAAGACCAGTATGCAATTTGCTGTCGGGGATATTTATCTCGGAAAAGTGAAGAAAATCATGCCGGGATTGAATGCTGCTTTCGTGAATGTAGGGTATGAAAAGGATGCTTTTTTACATTATCTGGATTTGAGTCCCCAGTTTCATTCGCTGGATAGCTATATCAAACAATGTATAGCTAGAAAAGGAATGCCGGTATCGAAGTTGAAACTGGAACCGGAAATTCCCAAAAATGGGAAAATTGCCGATATTCTGACAGTCGGACAATGGGTGGCCGTTCAGGTGGCCAAAGAACCGATTTCTACCAAAGGACCCCGCTTGACTTCCGAACTGAGTATTGCAGGACGGAATCTGGTATTGATGCCTTTTGCCGATAAAGTGTCGGTTTCCCAAAAAATAAAATCTCCGGAAGAACGGAAAAGACTGAAACGTTTGATCGAAAGTATCAAACCGAAGAATTATGGCGTGATCGTCCGGACTGTCGCCGAAGGAAAGAAAGTAGCTGTTTTCGATAGTGAGCTCAAAGAATTGGTCGAACGTTTCGAAACGGCTTTTAAACACATCCGGGAGATAGAACCTCCGAAATTGATTTTAGGAGAGATCGATCGTACCAGTGCCATACTCCGGGATATCCTGAATCCCTCTTTCGAAAATGTATATGTCAACGATATCACGCTGAGTAAAGAAATCCGGCATTTTCTGACTACTATTGCTCCGGAAAAGCAGGATATTGTCAAATATGTTTCTCCTGAGATACCGATTTTAGACCATTTTGGTGTGGATAAGCAAATCAAATCTTCTTTGGGAAAGACGGTTTCCTTTAAAAACGGAGCCTATCTGATTATCGAACATACGGAGGCTTTCCATGTGATCGATGTGAATAGCGGTAACCGGACCAAACTGGGGGACGATCAGGAAACGAATGCCCTTGAAGTCAATCTGGCAGCAGCCGAAGAAGTGGCTCGGCAATTGCAGTTGAGGGATATGGGAGGGATTATCGTCATTGATTTTATCGATATGCAAAAGGCGGAAAATCGCCAGAAATTGTTCGATAAAATGAAGGAATGTATGGAAATCGACCGGGCAAAGCATACGATCCTGCCATTGAGTAAATTCGGGTTGATGCAAATTACCCGCCAACGGGTACGCCCCGCTATGACTGTGGATACGACCGAACTGTGTCCGGTATGTCACGGTACCGGTAAAGCGGAAGCCGCTATTCTGGTGATCGATAAGATTGAAGATGAATTGGAATTTTTTGTATGTGAGAAGAAAAACAAACGTATTATCTTAAAAGTGCACCCTTTTGTCGGTGCCTACCTGAAAAAAGGATTACTGTCCATGCGGCGGAAATGGGCTTTCCGTTATCATATTTCACTGAAAATAGTTGATGTCCCTTCCTATTATATCTACGAATACCATTTCTATAACCGCTATAACCGGGAGTTGGAGAATTAGAAAAAAGTAAAGGTGAAAAGTGGAAAGATCGATCGTCCGGTTGGGAAGGAGGATTGATCGGGGGAGGATTTTATATTGCTGAGAAGAGGGATTCCGGGTGTATATGCTATGGCTGTCAACTTATGAAAATACAGCGGACAGAGATTGTCCGTGGCCTTCTTAAAGAAACTTGAAAAACGTTTGCATACCCATTAATTATATGTTAAACTTGTATTTGCGTCTAGTGTGAAAAAAAATTAATAATATTTTTGTATGGAGATTTTGCATCAGACGGTGTAGAGGCAAGAATGAAAATTAATTAATAATACACTTAATAGTTTATGAAAAAAGGATTGTTTGCTTTTTTGTTGACGTTCATGCTGGGTATTTTTACTGTTTCGGCACAGGTAGAAAATCCGGCTCAATGGTCATATTCTCAGAAGAGTCTGGGAAATAATGAATACGAACTTGTTTTTAAGGCCGCTTTAGAACCGGGATGGCATATTTATTCGATGTATACGCCCGAAGGTGGTCCTATGGCTACAACTGTTACTTTTGAAGAAGCCGGAAAAGGGATCGAATTGGTTGGAAAAGCAACAGAGAACGAACCCAAAAAAGAACATGACGATGTATTCGGTGTGGACGTTTGGTCGTTCGAACTTGAATATGTCATTACTCAAAAAATTAAAGTAACCGATCCGGCTATTGCTGCTGTAAAAGGTGAAATCGAATTTCAGGTATGCCGCGAAGGACAATGTGTGAGATTCGACGAATCGTTCGATATCAAGATCGGTGATCAGCCTGCTGCTGAAACTGAAGTAAAAGCTGCTGCTGCAACCGATTCTTCCAGTGATTCGACTAAAGACGAGTCTTTGTGGATATTTTTCTGGGGGGCTTTCGTAGCCGGTTTGGCTGCTGTGGTGATGCCTTGCGTTTTCCCGATGATTCCGATGACTGTATCTTTCTTTATGCACGGAGATACGAACAAAGCAAAGGCGAAAGCAAAAGCGATCTTCTTCTCTTTGTCGATTATCGCTATCTATACCGCTCTGGGATTGATTATTTCTATGTTATTAGGTCCTGATTTTATCAACTGGTTAAGTACCAATTGGGTGCCTAATGTATTTTTCTTTGTGATCTTTATGATTTTCGCAGCTTCTTTCTTCGGTGCTTTCGAGATTGTATTACCTTCCTGGATTGTAAATAAATCGGATGCACAGGCAGATAAAGGCGGATATGTCGGAGCTTTCTTCATGGCTTTCACTTTGGTATTGGTATCTTTCTCTTGTACAGCTCCGATTGTCGGGACTGTACTGGTTGAGGCTGCCAGAGGATCTGTACTGCGTCCGATTATCGGTATGTTGGGATTTTCTATCGCTGTAGCCTTACCTTTCGGTTTCTTTGCTTTCTTCCCTTCAAAACTAAGCAACCTGCCGAAATCAGGAGGTTGGTTGAACTCTGTAAAAGTGGTACTCGGTTTTATAGAAGTTGCTTTAGGATTCAAATTCCTGATGGTTGCCGACCAGACTTACCACTGGGGATTACTCGACCGTGAAATATATATCGCTATTTGGGTAACGATCTTTACTTTGCAGGGATTGTACCTGATGGGTAAAATCAAATTTGCACATGACAGCGAACTGAAATACATCGGTGTTCCCCGTCTGGCGTTTATCATCGCTACGTTCACTTTTGTGGTATATCTGATTCCGGGTATGTTCGGTGCTCCTTTAAAAGCTTTGGCCGGTTATTTCCCGCCTCAGGAAACCATCGACTTCGATATCAACCGGATTGTACGGGATAATGTAAAGCAGATTTCTGTCAGTGGTGTTACCGGAACAGCTAAGAAGTCTGACGCTTGTGAAGCTCCGAAATATTCCGATTTCTTGCATTTAGCTCATGGTTTGGATGGCTATTTCGATTATGATCAGGCTTTAAAATGTGCTCAGGCTCAAAACAAGCCGCTCTTTATCGACTTTACAGGACACGGTTGTGTAAATTGCCGCGAAATGGAACAATCGGTATGGTCCGATCCGCGTGTATTGGATATGTTGAAAAACGATTATGTCGTAGTGGCTTTGTATGTAGACGACAAGACTACTTTACCTGAAAGTGAATGGTATGTATCCGATTATGACGGAAAGAAAAAGAAAACATTAGGCAAGAAAAATGCTGACTTTCAGATCAAGAAATTCGATTCTAATGCACAGCCCAACTACATTTTGTTGGATAGCCGCGGCGGCAACGATAATGATCTGAGACCGCATATACTGGCTGCTCCAAGAGGACATAACCTGGATAAAGATGCTTTCGTTGAATTTTTGAAACAAGGTTTGGAAGAATATAAGAAAAGAGGAAATAATTAATTGACTCTTTGACTGATCGATCAGGTACCCCGGAAACGGGGTACCTTTTTTATTTTCCGAAAATTCGGTCTTTTATGTAACTTTTGATCTTTTCAACTGTCTTAGTATTGTAAGTGAGTTTGAATGATGGAT
>OKXB01003443.1_pt1 | contig 10478 bp, 9 predicted proteins | sample 1601731 | NCBI WGS metagenome assembly OKXB01 (sample SAMN04414077, study PRJEB24778) | human gut metagenome | material: faecal | host: Homo sapiens | reverse complement strand
TGTCTTGTTTCCCTGTTAAATCCTTCCCTGGTGTTACTGTTCGGGAACATAAAATTCTTGGTTCCGGAAGTAATCGTTACACGCATACGATGTCCCGGAAGAAAGATATTGGACAGTTTAGTCGTCCGGATCGTTATCTTATAGATTTTGTCCGATTCCAGATATTCCGGATGTTCAAAACCATTGCGGTATTTTACCCCGATCATTCCATAGGTCAGAATATCCGACCGTTTTTCTTCCTCTGTGTAATCTTCCGGGTTGTCGCGCATAAAATTGCTGCCGACATCATAACCGAATTTATGCAAAACCGTTTCTGCAAACTCGCGGAAGAACATGCCGATGCCGGTGATTACATTCCCGTCACAAACGATTCCTTTATGTATAAAATTCTCGTTTTCAACAAAGGAAAATGTCTCTGCCATCTGCATAAAAAAGCCGGCAGTAAATTTTCTGCCGTCCAACACACCTGCCTTTGCCAGCAGAATAGGAGAGGACGAGATTGCTGCAAATGTTACGTCAGTGTTGATTCCGCCGCGCAAAAACTCAATCAGCCTATCATCATAAAGTGCGGGAAGCGGATTGATCGTACCCGGAAGAACAATGCATTTGTAGTCTGTGATGTTTACATCTGCAATTGTCTTTGTCGGCATTACCCGCAATCCCTCTTCGCTGCAATACTCCCTGTTTTCACTTGCGATAAAATCGATTTTTTCTTCAAACCATACCGACAGAGCCGAAGTCAGGCAGGTAATTTCCTGCAAGGAAAAATCAGGATATAGGATTACTGCAAATTTACTCATTGGTATTACCTCCGTAAACAAACCTGTTTCAACACAGGCTTTGGATAAGTATACCATGGATTCGAATTTTTTCAACCATTACACGTCGGGCACAGCCGATTTTTGATGCCGGAGCATGCTCCGTTTTCCCCGTTTCCATATTGCACGGGCACATGTCCTGTGCTATAATCGTTTTTACAGGTTCGAGTAACACGAAGTCAAGATTTTTTTGAATTATTCGGTGTAACAGAGCATACACTGCGTTTTTATACCGATGAGGGACTGCTGCCCTGTGAGCGGGACGGCGGCAATCGCCGAATTTCAGCGGGCTCGGACGTCAAAAAAATTCACAGACAATAACAAACAGCGGGATGCATTGACAACCGTTCAAAACAGCGGCAGATTCAGTCCGATTCACAACATATCGATAAATGCAATACCGATATGCGAAAAGGGCAATTCCGATTTTGCGCGAATTATGTTACTATACGGTTCGGAAAAACATATGAACCAACGAAAGGAATGTTTAACATGAATAAAATAACCATCATCGGCACCGGCAGCGTGGGCGCAACCATTGCATACACACTCAACACAATGGGCATTGCGTCTGAAATTGTCTTGATCGACATCAACACCGAAAAAGCGCTCGGCGAAGCACTCGACATTCGCCAGGGCAATTCGTTTTTCGGCGGCAATTGCTCCATCTATGCGGGCGATTACTGCGATGCGGCAGGTTCCAATATCGTTATTTTGACTTCCGGCATTGCCCGCAAGCCCGGACAGACCCGTCTTGAGCTTGCGCAGACCAACGTCAACATCACAAAATCCATTCTGCCGCAGATAACAAAATATGCGCCGAATGCGATTTATATCATCGTCAGCAATCCTGTTGACATCCTGACATATGTGTTTTTCAAGCAGTCCGGACTTCCTGCAAACCATATCATTGGTTCGGGCACCGTTCTGGACACATCGCGCTTGCGTGCAAGGCTGTCTGAGTATTATAATATCAATCAGACCAATGTACATGCATATGTATTCGGTGAACACGGCGATTCGTCCTTCGTTCCGTGGTCGGTTGCAAATATTTCCGGAGTGCCGATTAAGGATTGCCCGCAGCTTATCACAACTCCCGGCATGATAAGTCCCGCGCTTGACTTTGCAGAGATTGAGACTTATGTAAAAAAATCCGGCGGAAGAGTTATTGCCCGCAAAGGTGCAACTTTCTATGCTGTTTCGGCGGCGGTATGTCATATTTGCAAATGCCTGCATTCCGGCATCGAAACCACAATGACCGTTTCGACTCTTATGAACGGCGAGTACGGAATCGATGATGTTTGCCTCAGTACGCTCAACCGCATCGGAAGCAACGGTGTCAGCGGCAAGGTCAACATTGCGCTCACGGATGAAGAAATCGGAAAGCTTCGCCGCAGTGCCGATGCATTGAAGGAAGTTATCGGCGGGTTGAACCTTTGATAATGCCCGAATACCTGAATGCACTCCGCAAAACGAATAAAGGCTCCACATTGGTTTTTGACAATAAAGAGAGCTTTGGAAGAAAGGATGCTCAAATATGATGAAAGTCAGCTATTTCCCGGGCTGCACGCTGCGCACAAAGGCCAAAGAGCTTGACAGGTGCGCGCGCGCCTGTGCGGAGATTCTCGGCTTTGAATTGTGCGAAATAGAGAACTGGCAGTGCTGCGGCGGTGTTTACGTTTCCGCAAAGGATGAAATTGCAACAAAACTTGCCGCCGTTCGCGCACTTGCTGCCGCACGCGATGCCGGAAGGCCTCTTGTTACGGTATGCTCTGCATGTCACAATGTTATCAAGCAAACCAAGCATGCCATGCGAACGGATGAGGACTTTGCAAAAAAGGTGAACCTTTATCTGTCACAGGATAAAAATCCGCCCGCTCCTTATCACGGAGAGACGGAGGTTCTGCATTACTTGGAGCTTGTGACACGCGGCAGCGGTTTTGAAAAAATACATGCTGCGGTCAAAAACCCCTTAAACGGAAAACGTGTTGCGGCATATTACGGCTGCATGCTGCTGCGCCCGGCAAAAGTCATTGAGTTTGATGATCCGGAAAATCCGCAGCTCATCGAAAAACTCATTGCCGCACTCGGAGCCGAACCCTGCATTTTCCCGGAAAGAAACGAATGCTGCGGCGGGTATACCGTCATGGATGACCCGAATACAGCGGCAAAACGGAGCAGGAAGGTTTACGGGAGCGCATGCATTCACGGTGCGGACGAAATCGTGACCGCATGTCCGCTCTGCCGATATAACCTTGTTAAAAACGGCATGGGTGAAGAAGCGTCCGTTCCCGTTGTTTATTTCACCGAACTCATGGCGGAAGCATTCGGCATTAAGAACGGAGCAGCAGACGGCAGCGCGGCAGGGGAGCACTGCGGCTGCGCTGTCAACGGAAAGGAGTAACTGATGCAGAACAACAAAACCTTACGCGAAAAGGAGCAGATACTCCGAATCAGCGGAGTAAATCCGCTCAGGTGTATGCGCTGCGGCAAATGCTCGGCAACATGTCCGTCATATGAAGAGATGGAATATCATCCGCATCAGTTCGTTTATATGGTTGAAACCGGAGATATCGAACCGCTGCTGAATTCGGAGTCGCTTTACAAATGCCTTTCGTGCTTCGCCTGCGTTGAACGATGTCCGCGGGGAGTTGAACCGGCAAAGCTCGTTGAAGCGATACGGCTCATAAAAATCCGTCAAAAGGATGCAAACCGAATGACTGCCGATGATGTGCCGCCGGCAGCTGAAGCGGATGCGGATTTGCCGCAGCAGGCAGTTGTCAGCGCGTTCCGCAAGTACACAAAATAGAAAGGAACACAAAACATGCAAAGAATAGGTGTTTTTGTATGCCACTGCGGCACAAATATTGCGGGAACCGTTGACGTGAAAGCGGTTGCTGCGGCACTCGGGAACGAGCCGGGCGTCGTTGTTGCCGAGGATTATCAATATATGTGTTCCCAGGCGGGACAGGATTTGATAAAAAAAGCAATCCGCGAAAATAAACTCAACGGGGTGGTTATCTGCTCATGTTCACCGCGCATGCACGAGGCAACCTTCCGCAAAACAGCCGCCTCTGCGGGTCTGAACCCGTATATGGTTGAAATTGCAAACATTCGCGAACAGTGTTCATGGGTGCATAAGGATATGCCGACAGGAACCGAAAAGGCGATCATACTCGGAAAAGCAGCTGTTGCAAAGGTCAACCTTAATGCACCGCTTACGGCTTCCGAAACGCCCGTCACGAAACGTGCGCTCGTGATAGGCGGCGGCATTGCGGGTATTCAGACTGCTCTTGATATTGCAGATGCCGGGTTCGAAGTTGATATTGTCGAACAAAAACCTACAATCGGCGGGAAGATGGCTCAGCTCGACAAGACTTTTCCGACGCTGGACTGCGCCGCCTGCATTCTGACTCCGAAGATGGTCGATGCAGCTCAAAATGAAAAAATCCGAATTTTCACATATTCGGAAGTGACGGAAGTCCATGGCTTTGTCGGAAATTTCGATGTTACCATAAAGAAAAAAGCTCGCTACGTCAACGAGAACATTTGCACCGGCTGCGGCGCATGTACCGAAAAATGTCCCATGCGGAAGGTGCCGAACGAGTTTAATCTCGGCATGGACAATCGCAGCGCAATTTATATCCCGTTTGCGCAGGCAATTCCGAAGGTTGCAACTATTGACCCCGAGCATTGCATGATGCTGAAATCCGGGAAATGCGGGTTGTGTTCAAAAGTATGCACGGCGGGTGCGATTGATTATAAAGCAAAGGATGAATTCATAACGGAGAAATACGGCGCAATCGTTGCCGCAACCGGGTTCAATCCGATTTCACTCGAAAAGTTTGATGAGTTTGCATATTCTCAATCCAAGGATGTTGTAACGTCGCTTGAATTCGAACGGCTTATGAATGCTGCGGGGCCGACCAAGGGCACGCTGCTTCGCCCGAGCGACGGCAAACATCCCAAAACCATTGTTTTTGTTCAATGCGTCGGTTCGCGCTGTGCGGCCTGTGCGGATAAGGGCAAGGAATATTGTTCGAAAGTCTGCTGCATGTACACAGCAAAACATGCGATGCTCACAAGGGATAAATATCCTGATACGGATGTTTATGTTTTCTACATTGATGTGCGCACCCCGGGAAAGAATTTTGATGAGTTTTACCGTCGTGCCGTTGAGGAGTACGGCGTGCACTACATTAAAGGCATGGTAGGCAAGGTTTCGCCTGAGGAGGACAAACTGAAGGTTCAGGCATCGGATTTGATTGCGGGGAAGCAGCTGCATATCGATGCGGATATGGTTGTGCTTGCTGCGGCAATGGAACCGGATAAATCCGCAAGGCAGCTTGCAACTATGCTTACTGCAAGCATGGATACCAACGATTTCTTCACCGAAGCGCATCCGAAGCTTCGCCCGGTTGAAAGTCCGACGGCAGGAGTGTTTCTCTCGGGAGCATGTCAGGGGCCGAAGGATATTCCGGAGACGGTCGCGCAGGCCGGGGCTGCCGCAAGCAAGGTCATAGGTCTTCTTTCCAAAAACAGACTGACAGGCAATCCCTGCGTTGCCCATTCGGACGAGATGATGTGCAACGGGTGTTCAACTTGTGAAAAGGTTTGCCCGTACGGTGCGATTACATACATTGAAAAGGAATTCCGTATGCCGGACAGAACAACGAGGATCCGCCGCGTTGCAAGCGTGAATGAGGCGGTGTGCCAGGGCTGCGGTGCATGTACAGTTGCATGCATGTCTGGGGCAATGGATCTTAAAGGCTTTATGAACAAACAAATCATGGCGGAGGTGGATGCAATATGCCGATGACGGATAACAGCGGGAAATATAAACCCTTGATAGTTGCGTTCTGCTGCAATTGGTGCTCATATGCGGGTGCGGATCTTGCGGGCAGCAATCGCCTCGGTTACCCCGCGGATGTTAAAATCATCCGTGTTCCCTGCTCATGCAGAGTGAACCCGATGTTCATTCTGCGCGCGTTTCAGCGCGGAGCGGACGGGGTGATAATATGCGGCTGTCATCCCGGAGATTGCCACTATACCTCCGGAAACTATTATACGCGCCGCAGAATGGCACTGCTGTTTTCAATGCTTGACTATCTCGGCATTGAGCGCGAACGAACCCGCGTTGAATGGGTCAGCGCGGCGGAAGGCGCAAAATTTGCCGCAACGATGAATGATTTTGCGGAAAAGGTTGCCGGCTTGGGCAAAAACAAGCGTCTGGAGGATTTGAGATGCAGCAAATAACCCAAGATTATCTTGCAAACAAAGCAAAGGAGCTTTTGAACAGCGGAATCTGCAGCAGAGTTTTCGGCTGGAAAAGAGGCGAATTTGATTACGACCTTACGCCCGCTGTTTTCACGACAGCCGAACAAATAGACAGGGACTTTGTTTACAACGGCTTTTGCGCCGCAAACTTCTCAAAATACCTTGTTAACGAAACGCGCAGGGACGCCGGCAAAGTTGCGGTTTTTTTGAAACCGTGCGACAGCTACAGCTTTAATCAGCTGCTTACCGAACACAGGTTCGACCGAGAAAAGGTTTACGCAGTCGGCATACCGTGTGAGGGAATGACTGATATCAACAAGGTCAGGCAGGCGGTTGACGGTATTGCAAAGCTCACCTTTGACGAAAACGGAAATATTATCGTTGAAACTCTTTACGACGGAACAGCAAAACTCGACAGAAACGAGTGTATGCTTGAACGCTGCATTCACTGCAAATCCAAACGCTGCGTTGTTTATGATGAGCTTCTCGGGGAGAATGGTGAAGTTCTTGACGATTCCCGCTTTGATGAGGTCAAAAAACTTGAAGCAATGACGGCGGATGAACGCTTTGCATTCTGGCAGGGTGAGCTTTCGCGCTGCATTCGCTGCAATGCCTGTCGCGATGCATGTCCTGCATGCACCTGCGAAAAATGCGTGTTTGACAATCCCGCATCGGGTGTTGAAAACAAAGCAGCCGCAGATTCTTTCGAAGAAAAAATGTTTCATATAATCCGTGCGTTTCACGTCGCCGGACGCTGCACGGATTGCGGTGAGTGTTCGCGCGTTTGCCCCCAGCATATACCGCTGCATCTTTTGAATCGAAAGTTTATAAAGGATATAAATGCCTTTTACGGCGAATATCAGGCGGGCGCGGAAGAAGGCAGCAGAGCCCCGATCGTGAACTACACAAAGGACGATATCGAACCCTCGGCTGCGGTTGAAAGGAGCGGAAACAATGCGTAAAATTGCAAAATCAGAACTGAATTCGCTCTTTGCGGCAATTGCCAAACGTGCAAAACTGTATGTGCCGCAGGATACGGCAGGCGGAGCAAAGTTTTCCGAGTGGAAAAACGGGAAAAAGTGTTCCGCAGCTTTGAACACTGTTCGCAGTGCAAAAGACTTTTTCTTTCCGCAGACCGAAAACCTGATGGATTTTAAACTGAGCGGAAAAACAATAGAGATTATCGATACCCGCAGTGAAACGGAGGATTTTGTTCTGTTCGGCGTCAGGGCGTGTGACGTGAAGAGTTTCGAAATACTGGACAGAGTTTTTCTTTCCGACCCCGTTGATACCTACTACAAGAACCGCCGCGAGCACGGCATCATAATGTCACTGGCATGCTCCCGTCCGCAGGAAACATGTTTTTGTGCATCATTCGGAATTGATGCAGGTGCGCCCGAAGGCGATATTGTTTGTACGGAATCCGAAGACACACTCTATCTCGATGCAAAAACAGCGAAGGGCACCGCTCTTCTGGATTCGCTGAACACACTTACCGAGGAGGCGGACGGGGAAGCGGATGCGGCAGAAATGAAAGCCGTTTACGATACGGTTTCGGCTCGGATTAAAAAACTTCCGCTTGCGGGTTTGAAACCCGATGCTTTCGGGGCGGGGAAGACGGATGAGTTTTTCAATGCACCCGAGTGGAAAGAACTTTCGTCACATTGCCTCGGCTGCGGCACGTGCACATTTGTTTGTCCGACCTGCCAATGCTACGATATTCGGGATTTCGACACGGGTCACGGTGTGAAACGGTTCCGCTGCTGGGATTCATGCATGTATTCGGAATTCACAAAAATGTCTGCGGGACAGCCGCGTCTGACTCAAACGGAAAGGTTCCGTCAGCGTTTCATGCACAAACTGGTCTATTATCCGACAAACAACAACGGACTGTTTTCGTGCGTGGGATGCGGCAGGTGCCTTGCAAAATGCCCGATAAACATGAACATTGTGAAAATCATGAAAGCTCTTGCGAAGCCGCAGAACCGTGACTGCGAAAACGGTGAAACCCCCGAAGGGAGGAAATAAAATGTCTGTTACAGCAACACGAGATCCCCTGATGCCAGCTATCGGCGTTGTCACTGATATAAGGATAGACACGCCGGACGTTAAAACTTTCCGCGTTGTAACTCCGGATGGAAAAAAAGCGTTTGAACACCGTCCGGGGCAGTGCGCAATGCTGTCCGTACCCGGAGTCGGCGAGGCGATGTTCTCAATAACTTCATCCCCGACAAATACGGAATTCATGGAGTTTTCAATCAAAAAATGCGGCTGCGTGACAGAATGGCTGCATTCGATGGAACCGGGGCAGCAGATTACGATACGCGGGCCGTACGGCAACGGCTTTCCTGTGGACGACGTTTTTGCAGGCCGCGATCTGCTCTTTATTGCAGGCGGAATCGGGCTTGCACCGCTGCGTTCCGTGATTAACTATTGCCGGCATTATCGTGACAGGTACGGCAAAATAGATATTGTTTACGGTTCGCGCAGTATGCAGGATTTGGTAGACTATAATGAAATAATTGATGAGTGGGCTGTTGATACGGGTGTCAGCGTACACCTCACAATCGATAAAGAACAGCCGGAGTGGAGAGGTCATGTCGGTTTTGTTCCTAACTATGTCAAGGAATTGGGCTTTTCAACCGACAAGATCGCGATTCTCTGCGGTCCGCCGATAATGATTAAATTTACCCTTGCCGGACTGTGCGAGATCGGATTTGATAAAACTCAAATATACACAACAATGGAACTTCGCATGAAATGCGGCATCGGTAAATGCGGCAGGTGCAATATCGGTTCGAAATATGTCTGCAAGGACGGACCCGTTTTCCGCTGCGACGAACTGGATGCACTTCCGAACGAATACTGAGGTTTTTGGAGGAGATGCTTTAAAATGAAAGAAAACACGGTTGACATCTACCTTTTCGGCAAAAAATACACCGTCCCCGATAATTTGACGATCATGCGGGCAATGGAATATGCGGGCTATCAGCTTGTGCGCGGCTGCGGCTGCCGCAACGGATTCTGCGGCGCATGTGCAACGATCTACCGCATCAAAGGCGACCGCGAACTTCACGCATGTCTTGCCTGCCAAACCAAGGTTGAAAATGACATGTATGTGGCAACGCTGCCGTTTTTCCCGCTCGTCAAGCAGGTTTATGACATTGAAAAGGTTAAACCCACCGAGCAGATAATGATGCAGCTTTATCCGGAGATATATGCCTGTGTCGGATGCAACGCATGCACAAAAAGCTGCACACAGGGATTGAACGTAATGCAATACATTGCATATGCTCAGCGCGGCGAGTTTGATAAGTGCGCGGAGGAATCCTTTGACTGCGTGATGTGCGGCGTTTGCTCTTCACGCTGTCCTGCCGGAATATCACATCCGCAGGTTGCAATGCTTGCAAGAAGACTGAACGGCAAGTATCTTGCGCCTAAATCCGAGCATCTTGAGAACAGAGTTCGGGAAATTGAAAACGGAACGTTTGACGAGCTGATGGAAGCTCTGATGGGTAAACCTGCATCGGAACTGCAGGAGCTGTACAACAACAGGGATATTGAAAAATAAGGGGGCAAAGAAGGATTATGTACTCAAAGGAATTCCGTGAATCCCTTAACGCTGTTGAAGCGGCAAGGGAAGCAAACATTGCCCTTGAACCTGCGCGAATGACGGCGGAAGAAAAGGAAAAACTGCTGTATCTTTTGAAGAAAATAGGAGGAAAATTATAATGAAAAGAAAAGTGAAGACTAAAGTCAAAGGATTCAGAACAACAGATGGCGCAGGCGTAAAATTAGTAAGAGTTTTGGGGAATCTGACAACAAAAGAGTTTGATCCTATTTTAATGCTTGATTCTTTTGATAGCATTAATCCCGACGATTATACAGCAGGATTTCCAATGCATCCGCATAGAGGGATCGAAACGATCAGTTATGTATCGAGAGGTAAGATGGTTCATAGAGACAGTCTTGGGAATGAAGCGGGTATTTCAGACGGAGAAGTTCAGTGGATGAATTCGGGTTCCGGAATTATGCATGAGGAGATGGTTCCGGCGGCAGAAAGGCTTTTAGGAGTACAGTTGTGGCTGAATTTACCGGCAAAAGATAAAATGAGTAAGCCAAGTTACAATAGTATTAAAAACGAAGATATAAAGGAGATTGAAATAGAAGGAGGAAAGATAAGACTTTTAGCCGGAAAATATGGGGAACATGAAGGCTATAAAGGCGATTATCTCTCTATGGATTATTACGATATCCATCTAAATGCTGATGCAGAAGTTACACTTACGATGGAAGAGGATGATTCGGTAATGGTCTTTACACTTTTAGGAGACGTTTATATTGACGGCGAGCACATAGAGGAAAAAACAGCCGTCAAATTAA
>OKXB01003426.1_pt1 | contig 10540 bp, 8 predicted proteins | sample 1601731 | NCBI WGS metagenome assembly OKXB01 (sample SAMN04414077, study PRJEB24778) | human gut metagenome | material: faecal | host: Homo sapiens | reverse complement strand
AGGACTGCCGCCACCGACAGAATGAACGCGCTCGCGCGCGAATCCGAGGAGCGCCTGCGCGAAAAAATGCGGGCAGAAACAGAACTTGCCGCCGCGAAACAAAAAATAGAAATCATGCAGGCTAGGCTCTCGGAGACAGCCGGGTTTCTCGACGAAAAAATCGAGGCTCAAAACTCTCTTACAATCGCAAGACAAGATATAAAAAATCTCACCGAGCGCCTCGCAGAGCGGGAAAACGCGGAAATAGAGATGCGCAAAAAACTCGCATCCGAATTTGAAACGCTCTCGTCAAAACTCTTGGAGGAAGCGCGCGTAAAGATGTCCACCTCAAACCTCGAGCAGCTTTCACTCGTCCTAAAACCGATGAAGGTTACAATATCGGATTTTCGAGACAGAATTGAGGCTCTAAACGAGCTTAATATAAAGGGCCACGCGGGGCTTGAAAAGCACATAGAAAGCCTTGTTGAAATGAATAGCCGCCTTTCAAACGATGCCCGCAATCTTGCGGAGGCGCTGCGCGGAAAAAATAAAATTACGGGCAACTGGGGCGAATCGGTATTTCATAGAATTTTGGAGTCGTGCGGCTTTGCGGAGGGCGTGCATTTTCGCTCCCAGGCGTCCTACTCGGACTCATCGGGAGCGCAGAAAAGGCTAGTGCCGGACTTTGTGATAGATCTTCCCGAAGGGCGCTCTATTGTGGTGGATTCAAAAGTGTCGCTAGTGAGCTATTCCGACTATTGCTCGAGTGAAAGCGCCGATTTAAAAAAGGCGAATCTCGAAAAATTTAAAAAGTCGGTCAGGGCGCACCTTAAAGAATTTTCCTCAAAATACAACGATTTGCCCGACGCCCGTTGCGGCTTTAAGATGATGTTTATGCCAATAGAGCCTGCGTATGAACTCGCCGTGAGCGCGGACCCATCGCTGCTTGAAGACGCGTATGCGGCCAACGTTTTAATTGTGGGGCCCGCAACCGTAATGTCAGTGCTTAAATACGCCGAAATATTGGTCCGCAACGAGGCGATATCGAAAAATACGCGGCAGATAGCGGATCTCGGTGTAAAGCTTTACGAGCGCGTCAATCTCTTTATGTCGCGCTTCGAGTCGCTCGGAGATAGAATAGCCGCGCTCTCAAAAGACTACGCGCAGACTAAGACAACCCTTTCTGAAAGCCCCAAGAGCGTTCTTGCAACGGCAAAAAGGCTCGGCGTAAAAACGGGGGCACTATCGCTTAACATAGAAGAATCGGAAGATAAACAAGATGGAAAATAAAACTCCAGAATGGGTTCCAGACGGAGCCGATAAAAAGCTTTTCGCAAGCTCGGTAATGCCCGGCTTGAATCTGCGCAAAGACGAGGCGCACGACGACACAATTTCATGGAAGCCCCGCCCGAAGAGACGCGAGCTTTCCCTCGAAGACTACAAGGAAGGCGTTTTATCTTGCAACAAGACAATTCTCGCCCGCGCAATAACCCTAATCGAGAGCAATTCCGACGCCCATTTTGAAAAGGCGCAAGAGCTTCTCGCATCTCTTTTGCCTTACAGCGGCAAATCGTTTAGAATCGGCATAACCGGCGTCCCGGGGGCGGGAAAATCGACGTTTATAGAGGCCTTCGGAACAATGCTGTGCAAAGAATTTGGCAAGAAGGTTGCGGTTTTGGCTGTCGATCCGTCGAGCACGATTACAGGCGGAAGCATTCTCGGCGACAAGACGCGAATGGAAAACCTCTCGCGCTGCGAAAACGCGTTTATTAGGCCCTCGCCGTCGGGTGGGGTGCTTGGAGGTGTTGCAAGAAAAAGCAGGGAAACTATGCTTTTGTGTGAAGCCGCAGGGTACGAAATTATACTTGTAGAGACGGTTGGCGTTGGGCAGAGCGAAGTTACAGTGAGGTCTATGACGGACTTTTTCCTGCTAATACAGCTTGCCGCGCAGGGCGACGAATTGCAGGGCATTAAAAAGGGAGTTATCGAACTTGCCGACGCGATACTCGTAAACAAGTGCGACGGAAACATGGTCGAGCGCTCCAACCTAAAACGCGCGGAACTCGCCGGGGTTCTGCACTACCTAAATTCCCCGACTCCCGGCTGGACTCCGTTCTGCGATGTATGCTCTGCTTATACCGGCAAAGGCATACGCGAAGCCTGGGAGAGAATCGACGGATTTAGGGCGATGATGGAAAAGTCGGGATTTTTTGCCCGCCGCCGCGCGAGCCAGAAAATAGAATGGTTTAAGGCGCTTATGGAGGACGAAATACTGCGCAGATTTTACCACATCCCGGGCGTTAAGGACATGATTTCCCACTACACAAAGCTAATTTCAGACGGGGCAATCACCGCGGCAAGCGCAGTAAAAAATCTTCTGGATTCCGCCACTAAGTAGAGTTTATGCGGCGGGAATGCATTTCAACCGATGCGCGAAAAAAAAGGCGCGAGCTTCCGAGCCGCGTTGCGGAAGTCTTGTCCGAGTATAAGACATACCTTAAATTGGAGCTCGGCCGCAGCAAAAATACGATAGATTCTTACTCGAATGATATTGCCCTTTTTTGCGAGTTTGCCGGAAAGAGAATAGAATCTTTCGCCGACGTTGACGAAGATTTGATATCGGACTGGCTCGCCCTCATAAGCCGCACGGAAAAGCCCGCAAGCCAATCGCGCAAACTAAGCGCATTGCAGTCGCTCGCGCACTTTCTGATGGAGGAAGGCATATGGGATAAAAACCCGTGCGACTATTTTTTGCGCCCAAAGACGAGGCAGGCTCCGCCGGAAGTTCTCGAAGCCGACGAAATAGACGACGTCGTGTCAGTCCCAACGGACGGGACTCCCGAAGAAATGCGCGACAGGGCAATGATGGAACTTATTTATTCGAGCGGTCTGCGCGTTTCAGAGCTATGCGCGCTTTCGTACGCAGACATAGACATAGAGCAGAAAATGATACGCGTGAGGGGCAAAGGCGGCAAGACGAGGATTGTGCCAGTCGGCGACGCCGCACTTAGCGCCATAGAGAAATATAGGTCAGTGCGCCCCCAGTTGTGCAAAAAATCCTCCGCCTCCGAATTTTTTATAACGCGCCGCGGCAAGAAAATCTCGAGAAAAACTTTTTGGTACAATTTAAAAAAATACGCGCGCCTCGCGGGTGTTGAAAAAAATGTAAAGCCCCACATGCTTCGGCATTCTTTTGCAACGCATCTATTGCGCAACGGGGCTAATTTAATGATGATACGCGACATGCTTGGGCACAGCAGCCTATCGACCACTCAAATATATACGAATCTTGCAAACGACGACATACGCGAGGAATACGAGCTCAAACACCCTCGCTCCAAGATGGATATCGAGCCCGACTTATAGCCGCGCGCGGCTTCGGCTTTTTGTATCGGAAACTAAAACAACAAAATTTTAATTCCGATGCATATTAGGACAATCCCCCCTAAAACTCCAAATTTTCCGCCGACCGACTCGCCGAGAAGTTTTCCCATATAAACTCCCACAAGCGATATTGTAAAAGTCGTAAGCCCTATTACAACTGACGGCAGAATAATCGGCGAATCAACGAGCGAGAATGACACCCCGACAGCTAGCGCGTCGAGGCTCGTTGCGACAGAAAGTAGCATAAGCGTCTTCAAGGGCAGGGGCAGCGACATTCCCGATTCGCTTTCGCGCAGGGAATCGAAAATCATCTTTCCGCCTACGACTGCAAGTATTGCAAAAGCTGCATATTTTGAGAAAGAACTTACGAGTTCGTAAACGGCGTTGCCCATTCCCCAGCCGATAATTGGCATCAGCATTTGAAAGAATCCGAATGAAGCGGCAATCGGGATTGAGTCGCGCGCGGAAATTTTTTTAGGAGAAATGCCGCATGCGGCTGAAACCGCAAAGGCGTCCATCGAAAGCGCGCAACCAATCAGAAAAATCTCCAAAAAATCCATTTCGCCAGTATTCTAATAAGGCGGCCTTTCACAAGAAAAATTTGAAAATGGTTGAAATCGCCCGATGGTTGTGGAGAATTATTTGCATGGAAACATTTGAGCAGTCCGGAGCAAAACTTTACAAATTTACGCGCGGCCCGTCGACTTTCATTGCAAATATAGAGAACGGGGCGCGGCTTATGAACTGGGCCGTTTCCTTTGCGGACGGAGCCGTAAGAGATGTAATATATTGGCCTGAAAACGGGCCTGTCGGCGGAGGCGAGGATTTTGGCGAAGTTCGCGGCGGCATACCCGTGCTATTCCCGTTTGCGGGAGCTTCATTTGCTGACGGGGAAAAAGGCTTTTGGAAAACTCCGGATAACGAATTGCTGCCAATGCGAATGCACGGCTATGCAAAAGGCGGACAGTTTAAGGTGGAAATGGCTTCCGATATAGGCTTTACCGCGCTTTTTATGCCGGGTGAAGACTGCGCGAAGGCCTATCCGTATAAATACGAATTTAGGGTGACGTACAGATTTGAAGAGCTTTCAGTGTATTGTGAGCTAACCCTAAAAAATCTCGACAGCCGCAATATCCCGTGGGCCGCCGGCTTGCATCCATATTTCTTTTTGCCTTGGGCGCCCGGACATACGAGAAAAATGTACAGGCTCTCTTGCGACGCAAAAAAAGCTGTCAGATTCCTCCCGGACGGAACTTTTGTGCCCGAGGATATTTTTAAAAACTGCTTTGCCGACGCCGAATTTAACAATAGAATCCTTACGAATTTTAAGACTGCAAAAATCGCATTTGGCCCAAAAAACGGCGAAGAGGACATTTTTTTAAAAGTCGGCGGAGGCGGAAAGCCGGACGTCGGCTTTTGCGTAGTGACTTGGTCGGAATTTGAAAACAGCCCATATTATTGCGTGGAACCGTGGATGGGGCTGCCCAATTCCGCGTCGAGCCCAAAACATTTTGTGGCACAAGGGGCGTCGAAAACTTTTTTTGCAGAAATATCGCTTATCTAATCTATGAGAGCCGTCATACAAAGAGTAAAGGGGGCGTCGGTAAATATTCTTCCAGACAATTATGAGAAGGGAAGGATTGGCGCGGGGCTTTTAGTTCTCGTGGCTGTCGAAGATTCTGACACTGCGGAAGACATAAGGTGGCTCGCGTCAAAAATATGCGGCCTAAGGATATTTGAGGACGGAGTTGGAAAGATGAATCTTTCTGTATTGGACGTTGGCGGAGAGATTTTGACCGTAAGCCAATTTACTCTATACGGCAACGTCCGCAAGGGTTTCAGGCCGTCATTCAACAGGTCGGCGCGCGCGGAAATTGCCGTTCCGGTATATGAAAACTTTGTCAATTCCCTCGAAGAAATCCTCGGCAAAAAAGTTCCGACGGGCGAATTCGGGGCAATGATGGACGTCTCTTTAATAAACGACGGGCCCGTGACGATAATCATAGACACAAAACTGCGCAATTTATAGCCTCCAAAATATTATCTAGGACGCAATTAGCTTTATATTTGTGGGTTGTATAGCATGTCTATCGTAGGCATTTTTCCCTACGAAAATTTTCTTATTTTTCGGCGATTTTTTTAATACAAAGTTTGGATTATTCTCGAAAAATATTTACTCTACCAAGGCATATTCCCGCCGCATTTTATTTATAATAAGCCGCATCAGTCGGCATTATCCCTTTGCATTACATTAGGCTTCCACAATGCGCTTGTTTTGCCTGAAGTTGCTCTTCCGCAAGGCATTCAATTTCTGCGAAAGCAGAAAATGAAATAGTTTTTTACCCCAAACTTTCAGGGGCAAATTTTTTCGGCGAAAAATTCTTTGTTAAAAAAACGGAGTCTGTAAAGACGCCGTTTTTTGCAAAGCGGAAAAATGTTAATGCCCACATTTATTGGCGGCTCAATTCTTTATCCTCATCTTTTTTAGGCGCGAGATATTTTGCCATTACGGAGTCGCCCACAATGGCGTCGCCTTCGGCAATCTCAAATGCGGCGCAGCTTCGGTGGGTTATGCCGGTTGGCTTTAATATTGAAGTAGGCGTCATTGACGTGTCGCAACCGAAAAATATTGCTTTGCGGTCGGGGCTCCTAAAGTTGGTCGTTATATTTACAATAATTATATTTCCGTCTTTGCGGACAACTTTGCCAAGGTACACGTCTATATCGCGTTCAGGCGGCGGGTTGAGCCTCCTTGCGCGGTGAGTCGGCGACGGCGCGTCTATGTCGCGCCTCATTGATACGCCTTCGACACCTATCGGACACAGCATTGCAAATGCGCCAAACAATAGTAAAATGCGCCGCAATGCAAGCTTGCTCGCCGTTCTTTGCAATCCATTTAATTTAAGGCGCATTTTTATTTATCAAAAAAACGATGTAGGGTTTAAATTATTTTTCGTCTTGGTTTGCTTTTTTGAAATGGTCAAAACCGGGGCCTGCCGTATTTATTTCAGCCTCGAAAAATCCCTGCAACTGGCGGATTCTTGTCGGGTGGCGCATCTTGCGCAAGGCTTTTGCCTCAATTTGGCGGATACGCTCGCGCGTGACGTTAAATTGTTTACCGACTTCTTCAAGAGTTCTTGAATATCCGTCTTGCAGGCCAAAGCGCAAGCTCAGAACCTTGCGCTCGCGCGGAGTAAGCGACTCCAATACGTCCATCAGTTTTTCGCGCAAAAGCGAATACGCGGTCATATCGTAAGGATTTTCCGCCGCTTTGTCCTCGATGAAATCTCCAAAATTTGTGTCGTCGGAATCTCCCACCGGGCTTTGCAGGGAAATTGGCTGTTGGGCCATTTTCATTATTGACTGGACCCGCTCGACCGGAAAATTCATTTCCGTTGCAACTTCGTCAGGGGTTGGCTCGTGCCCAAGCTCTTGCAGAAGCTGCTTTTGCACCTGCATTACCTTGTTGAGAGTCTCTATCATGTGGACCGGTATGCGGATTGTGCGCGCCTGGTCGGCGATAGAGCGAGTTATCGCTTGGCGTATCCACCATGTAGCGTATGTGGAGAACTTGTAGCCGCGCTTATATTCAAACTTTTCAACCGCCTTCATTAGTCCCATATTTCCCTCTTGGATAAGGTCGAGGAAATTGAGCCCGCGGTTGGTGTATTTTTTCGCAATAGATATTACAAGGCGCAAATTTGCCCTCACCATTTCTGTTTTTGCGCGGTGAGCCTCGCGCATATCGACGCGCACTTCTTTTACCAAATTGACAAGCTCCGGCGGGTCGAGACGGTAGGTCTTGCGTATTTCTTCGAGACGCTTTTGAATTTGCTCGGTGTCGCCTATCTTGGTCTTTTTCCCGATGCGCTCTATTGCGCGCAATTTGTACTGGCAGTCTTCGATTTCGCGTATGACTGGCGACAGTCCATCCAAAAATTCTTCAAATATTTTGAGCTTAAATTTTAGCCCCTTGACATATATGTCTTTAAGTTTTGATTCGAGATTTTTATAGAGTGTGTAATGGCGCTTTTTTATTGACGGGTTGTCGCAGGCCTCGGCGCTTTCCCACGCCTTTTCAAGCTTTTCTTCAAGGTTTTCAAGCTCTTCTATATACTTTGGCAATTCCTTAAAATAATTTTCGCGGCTGTCGACTTTTTTGTCTATGACAATCTTGTCAAACCTCTCCTCGCGGTCCAAAAGTTTCTTTGCGACATCTATCTGAAATTTATTGGTAAGCGACACTGAAAAAAGAAGGCGTATCGCTTTGTTTTCCGCCGCCTCAATTCTCTTTGAGATCGAGACTTCCTCGTCGCGCGAGAGCAGGGGAACTTGCCCCATCTGTTTCAAATACATTCTTACAGGGTCGTCGAGCGAATCCGATTGGAGGCTTTTTGACTGCCTCTCTTCGCTTTCCTCGCGCCTGTGCTTAAAATTTTCTATCTCCTCGTCCGTGTCGAGAATTTCGACGTTCAAAGACTCCAAAATATTCCGGACGTTTTCGTATTCTTCTGGGCGGCTTAGGATTTCGGTCAGGTATTTGTTTATATCCTGATTCGTAAGGTATCCTTTTTCTTTGGATAGATGCTCTAGCTGGCGTATTTTTTCGTTCAGCCTCTGTTGGTGCTCCGATATCTGGGAGACTTTCTTCGCTTTTTTCGCCTCGGCGGATTTATCAGATGGAGCTGTCCCAGTCTTTATTACTATGGCTTGTGGCGACGGTTTTTTATCCGCATTTTTCACAACCGTTTTAACCGAAGTCTTTTTGGCAGCCGCCTTCGCCGCCGATTTCTCGGCGGGGTTTGCCGCGGACTTCGCAGATGTCTTTACCGCGGCTTTCGCCTTCGCGGTCTTTTCGGATTTTGTTGGGGTTTTTGATGTCTTAGTTGCCATTGTTTATAGAAGAAATTTTTTACCCTTTGACTTTTTCTATCCGCGCAGGGGGCGTCGTTGACAATTTCCTTAACTCGCTTATGCGCTTGAGAATTTCAAACTTTTCAGTCAAACCATTGTTATCGGCAAGAACGAGCTGTTTATTAAGCTCTTCAATCTCCTTTTTTATATAATTATTATATATTTTGGCTATGCAATCGTTGGCTATTTTTGTGGAATTTTCAAGCTCGGTTGTCTTTTCGGCAAGAATTCTGTATATTAGGTTCTTCTCTGCGGGCTCGTCGAAATATGTTTCTATGTCTGCCGTGGAGAATCCGACTCCTTCGCGATAGAGTGCAAGAATTTTTTTTAAGACAGAGGCGACGGTAGAGTCCCCGTCAATCCATTCGTCCTGCAAAATATCCGCCATGTCCTGCGCAAGCCCGTCGGAATAAAGACATAACATTAAGGAGTCATAAACGGCGTTTGTCAACATCTCAGACGAATCTTTTTTTGCGGACTCCTTTTCGGAAAACCGTTCGCGGGTTTGCGATTTTGCCCTGTATGCGCGGTAGTCTTCGGCGACGGCGGGGTAATCAAGCACGAGGGAGTTTGCGATTTCCCTTAAATAGTCGTCGCGCAATACGCGGGACGATGCGTTGTCGACAATCTCAAAAAGCTGCAGCATTGCCTCCCGCTTGTCTGCCGCGGTCGGATTTTTAACGTCGGCGAGAATTGAGCGCGCCGCGAACGACAACGCCGTTTGCAGCTTGTTTCCGACCAATTCGCCCATGGCTTCCGTCCCGAATTTTTTTATAAAGCTGTCGGGATCCTCTCCATCGGGAAGGGGGGCTACAAACGGCTCAACATCGGCCTTTATGCATATGGGTATTACGCGCAATGCTGCGTGCCTGCCGGCAGAGTCCCCGTCAAAGAGAAGTATCGCCTTGTTTGCAAACCTCCTTATCAGCGCAAAATGCTCGCTCCCCGCCGCGGTTCCTTGCGTCGCCACCGTATTTTTAAACCCTGCGCAGTACATTCTTATCGCGTCGAGTTGCCCTTCGACAACTATGCATGCGTTTTTTTCCTTTATTGCGGATTTCGCCTTATCAAGATTAAATACAACCGCGTTTTTCTTAAAAATCTCGGTTTCGCGGGAATTTACGTATTTGCCTTCCTCGGAGGGTATGTTTGGCGTAAAGCGCGTTTTTCTCGCAGTGAAGGCGATTACCCGCCCTTGTATGTCGGAAATTGGTATCATCATTCTGCCGCGGAAACGCGCGTAGAAATCCGATAGTCTCTCCCCTGGCTTGCCGTAAAAAATTCCGCTCGCGATTATAGCCTCCGCAGAATAACCTTTCTTTGCCAGAATCTTTTTTAAGGGGTCGGACGCAAGCGGAGCATAGCCTATGCGCAAATCCTTGGCGTCTTCCAGCGAGAACCCGCGTTCATTCGTCCAATAGTCTCGTATTTCTTGGGCCTGCGGGGTGTCTGAAAAAAAGTTCCAAGCGTACCAGTCGGCGGCGTCCTCGTGTATGTCGTATATCTGCTTTCTTATGCTCGCGGACGCCCCGTCGGATTTCCCGCCGTCCTCGTACTCGAGTTTAAAGCCGTATTTATTTGCCAGAAACTCCACTGCTTCGGCAAACGACAAGTTTTCCTTTATCATTATAAACGATATCACATCGCCGCCTTGCGATGTCGAAAAGCAATAGTAGTAGTTTTTGTCGGGATGCACGAAAAACGACGGCGTTTTTTCCGTAGTAAACGGGCTAAGCCCCTTGTAGGAACTTCCGCTCTTTTTTAGGGACACATACGCGGATACCACATCGTAAATGTTTACGCGCGCTTTGAGCTCCTCTATGCTTGACGCCTTGATTTTTGGCATAGCTACTTGCTGTCGCCGGATACGTATTCCTCAAACTCCTCGTTTACTTCGTCGTATAGGGGGTGCTCTTTTGGCGTGCCATTGAGGAAGGCGTTGTAAAAGTATTTTGCGTTCGGCTTGTCTCCGACAATTTTATAGGTGCGCGCAAGACCGAGCATTATTTCCGAATTATTGGGGAATTTCTTCTGGGCGCGGTATAGGGCATTTAAAAATTGCTCGTTGTTTAGAACACCGCTTGCGGTGCGAATGTATAGAAGGGTTGCGTTTATGTCGTCAGAGTTGCGCACATAGGCTTCGCGGGCCGCCATGTAGGAATCGAAAGAGCGGCCTTCGGCGTCGTAGGCGAGAGCCAAGGCGCGCCATGCGGCCGACGAATTTCTATTTTCGGCAACGGCCAAATTCGCAGTCTTAGACGCT
>OKXB01003424.1_pt1 | contig 10543 bp, 7 predicted proteins | sample 1601731 | NCBI WGS metagenome assembly OKXB01 (sample SAMN04414077, study PRJEB24778) | human gut metagenome | material: faecal | host: Homo sapiens | reverse complement strand
CAGAACTGGCAATAAAAGCAAGTACAGTTCTACTTATTCCAGCACCTGTATCAATTAATATATAATCATATCCATCAATTCTATCTATTTCTGAAATAAATCTTTCTCTTTGTTCTTCTATTGTCATATCTTCCATCTTACTTGCTTCAATATGTTTAGAATAATCATATTTATTACATATAAAAGGTTTTCTACCCCTAACTATAACTATCTCTTTATTATTATCTAATTTTAATAATTCATCTGGATTCATTAAATTTCTTTTATTTGTTGCTATATTTTCCATTCCATAAGTAAATTTACCATCAAATCCCGCTTCTTTTCTAATAGCATTAGTTTCGACAGTTGCTACTCCAAGGTACTCGGTGATATACTCCGCTGTTAAAATATCTCCGACAACCCATGCATATTTTGGTATCGGCGTTACCTAATATTTCTTGCCAAACATCATTATCATATCTATTCTTTAACTGAGCTATATTTTGGAATATCATAAATATATTGATACCCCTACTTCTCGTTGTTGCTAATTTCTTCTCAAAATCTACAATTCTACCTATGTTTGTAAACTCATCTAATATCAATGATGTTTCAACTTTTAATCTACCATCTGGATTTTCATCTGCTTGTTTTATTAACTTTATGAACAAGAACGAAAAGAATAATGTCGAAAGGAAGTCAAATGCACTATTTGTATCACTTGTAACAACGAATACACAGGTCTTTTTATTTCCTATATTCTCAAAATTAATTTCATCCTTATTTGTGATATTCCTTATTTTATCTGTTTGGAATATTTGAAGTCTTGTAGCAAGTCCTGTAACAACTGATTGTTTTACTATGTCTGTTGCTTGTGCATAAATGTTATAGCTTAGTTTTGTTGGGCCTTCAGTATCATAAAACAATTTATCTATTTGCTTTATATTTCCACTTGCTAATGCATCATAGATAAATCCCATACTCTTGTCCTCTTCTTTTTTTACATAGTTAATAACATATAGCAATAATGCTTTCAGTAAATTTTGTTCACCTCTGTTCCAAAACTCATCTCCACTAGACCTTCTACTTAATTGTGTTCCCTCTATTACTATTTGGCTAAAGATTTGTGCATCTGTTTCATCTTCTACAAAGTTTATAAATCTTGCACCATTCGAAAATGTTGGATTTACTAAATTAAATACTTCTACATCATATCCTTTTGTTTCAAGATATTTTGCAAGTTTTCTGTATAATTCCCCTTTTGGATCAGTAAATACCAAACTCATCTGTCTTTGAATTGCTTCTTGCACTTCCTCTTGTACCAATTCAATTCCGTTCGGTATTGCAAAACCACGAGACTTTTTACTACCGCTGGAGCCAAACACAGCAATATTTTTGTTTAAATATGTGTTCATAGGTAGAGTAATTATTTCTTGTTCATCAGTTTCTCCTAGAATAATTCCATCTCTTTTCCCTATACTTAAATATTCTTGTATTTCTTGTTTGTTTCCCCAATCCGCTGTTCCAAATGTTCCATCTTTCTTTTTTAGATTTACACCTTCTACTTCTATCTTTGCGTTATGTTTTGTTGTACTTATATTTTTTGCAACTAATATGATAATTAAATTTAATATTACCCATATAATAAATATTGTTCCATTTCTGAATATTACAGTAAACAAATTCAAAAAATTTATATCTATCGTGTTTAAATTAGTATTAAAGCATTTTTCTAGTATTTTCATAAAACCATTAATTAATGGTATTAAAACAATGTAAGAAAGTAAAAAAAATAAAGATATTTTACTTTTCTTGTCTTTCCCCATCAATACCTCCTAGCCACTCGTCCATTTCTACAATGTTTGTTTTGTTAGTTAGTATTTCTTCTATTTTTTCTTTATTTTCTTTTAAAGTTATAATATCTATTTTTCGTATTATGTTTTTATTATTATTGTAAAATTTATTTAATCCATAAAGTCTTTCTGTATCTATAAACGGCATAAAAAATATATAAGTTCTATCTTCTGTCATATAATCTGCTTTTACCCAGTTAGACAATAGAACTTCTGTATTAGAATACATCTGCTTAATAATTTCATAAAAATCTATATCTTCATATCTTCTCATTAAATTAAAATTTTCAGGTGTTGGATTTATTATTACTGTAGAATCATTTCCAAATACAAAATTTCTTTTTGCTTTTATCAAATTAAAATCTTCTACAAAAATCATTATATTTTTATAGCTGACTAATTTCCTTATATCATTTAATATTTGACTTACATAAGGTTTTCTTTTATCATTGGCTATATAATAAACAATAAATTCTTTTTCCTGAAATATCATCTTTCCTAAATATTTTCGAGATTGCTCTGTAAATATATCATCATCTTTTATATTCCAACTAGCAATAAAATCAATATTACTGTCTAATGTCAATGCTGCTACTTTTGCTATTTCATTTAATCTATCAACATATTCTTTTCTTCTACATTTGTAACTATAATCATATCCAAATTCTTTTACTAGCCTTGTTCCTTTATCATCCAATTTTATATATAACCTGTTTACTCTTCTTATATATCTTTCACTCTCTAACACTTTCAGCCTTTTCCTATGATAATCTGTTGTTCCATATATCAGCCTACAATCTGAACCAAGCATCAGCTTATACTTACCTAGAAACATCAAAACTTCTGTATCTTTTCCGAGTTAATCTTACCATCCCATTCCTTTATCCACTCCTTCCTTTTTTCTTTTCTATATGACACACCCTTTTTGCACACCTTAATCCCTACTATGTGTCTTACACGCTAAACAAGACACAGGGTGTTTTTCTCTATTGCCTTATTTTTAGGCATTTTTAATATAGTCAAACTCTCCGTTTGAAAATACCCTAAAAACTGTTCAAACGGATACTTTGCCCTATCCGCTTGAGTCTCATTTTGTATCCGCTTCTATTTGTTCTTTAATAAAATCTAGCATTTTTTGACCTCTAAAAACATACACTTCTGTATATGGTTTTTTCTTTTTATTGGTTGTTCCAAGTACACCATAAAACATGTTATTTATATTGTCATCAGCTATTACTTTTGATAGTACAAGACCATCTACAATAGGTTTTATGAACTTATTATCTATATCAATATTCTTCTGATTTTCTACTACTTTTATAAATACAAACACTAGTTCTTTGTTGAATAAATCTTTATATTCTTTTGTTTTATCCATAACATTTATCATTATATTTTTATATGCATAATTATTAATATTTTTGTACTTTGGTATTACTTCAGGAATGTATATTTTTAAAATATCATTTTCTACTGTTGCACTATATCTATCATTCAAATAAGTTATTTTATCTTGTTCATTTACTTCATATTTATTGCTTAATTTTATCTTGTTAAACAAATTATTTCTTATTCTTTCAAAACTTCTTAAATAATTCTCTATATGTTTATTTTCAACAATTTCTTGATTATTGATAATAAACTCTGTTTCATCTCTTAAATCTTCTAATTCTGTTAAAATTTCTTTTTGCATATTGTTTAGTACCTCCCATATAAAAATTATTAAAAGAAAGATGCAAAAGCTTTTTTAGCTCTCACATCTTCTATATATTTATTCTTCTACTGTGTCATCATATTGTTCTGATATAGTTTCTAATATTTGTAGTCTTGTTTCATTATCTAGTGGATATGAAAAATCTTGCCTAAAATTTCTATTTTTCACTTTTCTCTTTGGCATACTAATATATCTACCATTTTTTCCATCTAATAATTTAATTTCTCTTATGATAAAACAATTATCTATACAAATACTCGCTGCTGCTAGTAAATCCCCTTTATTTATTTTTTTAATTCTTACTTCTGTAATATTTAACATATAATTTTCCTCCTTATAATTTGATTTTTATTTTAGAAAAAGAGTGATACGAATATCACTCTAAATTCTAGTTATTTTTGTTTTTTCTTTTTAATACAACTATTCCTGTTGTTATTCCTAATAATGAAATTATTGCACTACCTATTAGCAATATATAATTCATTTCACTACCAGTTTGAATCTTTGGTATTAGTTTATTATAATAAGTGAATGTGCATATAGAGTCATTATCTTCTAATAATTCTCCATCTGCAAAAGTACCTTCATTATTTATTTCAACTTTAACTGCTTTGTCTGATAATTGGTAACCCCAAGGTGCTTTTGTTTCCTTAATATAATATGTTCCATACCTTAAATCTTCAAAAGTAACTGTTCCACTTTCTTTGTCTGCTTTAACTTCTTTGATTAATTTTGTACATTCTGGATCTTCATATATTCCAAACTTGAATTTTGCTTTTATTGTTTCTTTTGTTTCACTATCTGCTTTGATTACTTTTATCGTTTTTAGTATTGGCATATCTTTCATTTCAACTAACTGTGTTTCTTTGTCAGTAGTTACTACAAAATTTATAGACTCTGCAACTTCATATCCATAAGGACAAGTTTTTTCTGTCAATGTATATTCCTTGCCTTCTTCTAATCCAGTAACATGATGTGGCACATTTGTAGAAGTCCATTTGTCTATGACATTTCCATCTTTATCAGTTACTTCAAGTTCAGCTCCTGGTAATTCTTCACCTGTTACTAAATCAGTTTTAGACACTAATACCACTTTATCAATCATCTCTATTTTTTGAGTTTCTTTATCCTTGCTTACTGTAAATTCTATATCTGTAGCTTTAACATATCCATCTATTGCAATTTCTTCGCGCATAACATATGTTTCGCCCTCGATTAATCCTTGTATTCTATGTGGTTCTTTTCCAGATACCCATTTATCTACAATGTTTTTCGTTTTTGTATTTGTAACAATTATTGTAGCACCTTCAAGTTCATCTCCTGCAATATCTTTCTTGCTCATTTCTACAATTTTGTCAATCATTTCTATCTTTTGTGTTTCTTTGTCTTTACTTACTGTAAATTCAACATCTGTTGCAATTACATATCCTTCAGGTGCATATTCTTCATGTAAAGTATATGTTTTCCCCTCTACTAAATTTTTAATTTTATGTGCTTCATTAGTAGAAGTCCATTCATCAACTATGTTACCCTCTTTATCAAATACTTTTAGTTCAGCACCTTCTATTTCTTCGCCGCCTATGTCGTTCTTAGTCATTTCCACTATTTTATCTATCATTACAACTTTCTGTGTTTCATTTGTATTTTCTACTCTAAATTTAACTTCTGTAGCTTTAACATATCCAAGTGGAGCTAAATCTTCTCTTAATGTGTATTCTTTTCCAACTGTTAAGCCTTCTATAGTATGTGTTTTATTTGAAGAAGTCCATTTATCTATTACTTTTCCATTTTCATCTATAACAGATAATTCTGCTCCCTCTAATTCTTTATCTCCTGTAATTGTTGTTTTTGAGATTTCTACAAGTGTAGTATCATTAACAACTTCTCTTGTTTCTGTATATACTTTTGTTGTAGTATCTTTTTGCGTAAATTTAACTTCATATTTTGTTTCATTTAATACTAACCCATCTAGTGTCTTAACTTCTTGTAGTTCATATGTTCCCATTGGTAATTTTTCCACTTTTAAGTTACCTTTTTTATCTACATTATAAGTATTTACTTCTTGTCCTTTTTTATAAATAATTGAGCCATCAGCTGGATCAATTATATCTACTTTTGCACTTAGCTTAAATTGTATTCCACTTAAATCCGATACATCTACTATTGATGTATCTACATTTTCTTTTAAGGCTACTGACTTATCTACTATTAGAGTTCCAAATGGCTTATTATTTTTAATCTCAACTGTTTTAATATAATCTCCTGTATTGTCTTGGTCGTAATCTTTAATTGTATCTACTTTAAATTTTATCGAACTATCTAATTGTAAATAACCTGATGGTATTTTTATCTCTGACACTTCATATTCACCTACTGGTAGTAATAATGGTGTTACAACAGTTCCTTGTTCATCTCTTATATTATCATAACTTCCCTCTGCTACTACTAAATTTCTTGAATTAGTAGTAAATGAATTATAAACTGTACTACCCACTTTTTGTGTTATAATTTCACCTTTTTTATATATAATTTTTCCATTGCCTCTATCATAAATATCTTTAGCTGCTTTTATTTGAAAAGTTGCACTATTTAAAGATACTATTTTTCCACTATCTGCATCTTTCTTCACTAATTTTATATAAGTTTCCATTTGTTCGTTATTTACATATAAATGTTTTATCTTCTTAGCGATTTCTACTATTTCGCTTTCATCTTCTGTAATAGAAAATGTAAAGTCTGATGAAACATAGAAATCTTTTGGAGTCTTAGTTTCTTTAACTAGATATTTTCCGTATGGTAATTTATTTTGTGTATAAGCATCTCCATTTTCATCTGTTACAATACTTTCATAGCTTGGTGCTATTTTTTGTGCTTCAGCAACTCTTTTTGAATCTACTTTTACACTATTTCCATACTCATCTAATCCGTTCCATATTTCTGCATAACTATATCCTGCATCTAGTGCTTTTTCTACATCTGAATATAATTTCATTGTAAATTCTGCACCTTGTAAGCCTGGCACTAATCCTGAATTTTCTTTTATTCCAGATTTATAAATATGGACTTGCATTGATTTTACCTTTTCTTTACTTGTTGTTTGACCTGTAATAACCTTAGTATGTTGGTCTTTATATGTTAGATTAACTTCATATTCCGTTTTATCTATCATATATCCAATCGGAGCTTTTTCTTCTTTCACTAAATATTTTCCTAAAGGTAATCCTGTTACATCTTCCATTTCTCCCTTATTGTTTGTTGTACGAGTAGCAACTAAATCACCTTTGCTATAATATTTTTTCGTTTTTGCAACATTATATATATCTTCATTAGCATATACTTTGTATATAGCATTTTCTAGTTTGGCATCCCCTTGAGCTACTGAACCTGTTTGCGTATCTCTTTTTGAAATAGAAATACTTCCAGTAGGTTCTTCATTTATAATTGTCTTAGATGTAGTTTCATTTGGCTTTACTTCAATTGTATAAGTGTTTGTATCTAAAACATATCCCTCTGGTGCATAAGTTTCTTTAATTGTATATGTTCCTTTTCTTACTTTTTCTATCAGTAGCTTTCCATTACTTACTGTAAAACTCTCATTGTAATTATTAGGACCTTTTACGTTAAATATAGCGCCATTAACTAAATCATTATTTGTATTTGTTTTAGTTAATTCAATATTTCCTAAAAGATTAATTTTTAAATACATTGACATAGTTACAGGATCGTTATAGTGCATAGAATATAATTGATTTTGTACTCCTTCTCTAAATTGAAAAAATACACTTGTATGATTATCTTTGGTTGCTTCCTTTATGCAGCCCCAGTCCTTCATCATTGCATCAGTTAATCTAAATTCTTCTATATTACAATCACTATTTACAGTAATTGTCATTGTATTTTCTCCCTTGTTATGTTGAAATCTAATTCCATTAACTGTTTTATCCAAAGAAGTATAGTCTGCAAATACTCCGTTTGTATCTGTAAGAGTTGTACTTTCACCTGCTTCAACAGTTGTTGTAACATTACTAAAGCTTGGCTCTTTTTTAGCATTAGACATTTGTTGATTAATTCCTGATTTAAAAGCTTCATATTGACTTTGAATACTTGAGTCTATAAATCTTGCACTACTTTGTCCTAACACTTCCCAAATCATTTGCTGAGTAAAAACATAATCTTGTTTTACCCATTTCATATCACCAGCTAAAATTCCCCCATCAACTACATAGTCTGGATATTTATTGTACCATCCAAAATAAGCAACTTTACATGCTTGTTTCATCTTTGGATCTGTAGGTTTTATGTGAGTTGCATTTTCTATTTCTCCTGTCGTTGAGTCAACAAAATGTTCTGCACAAAAAACTGTTAATCTTTCTTTAGTTGTGGTATTTATTAATCTTCTTATAAGAATTCCTACACTACCTTTGCTATCAGTAGTCTTCATTCCTGAATCATATTGTCCTGGAACCCATCGACCACTTCCAGAATCAGATACTGCAAAAACAATAGGTTGTGTAATACTAAATACTGTTAATATCAAAAGTATTACAGCTAATATTTTCTTTAATTTTTTTGATGTTCTTAACATTCAAACTCCTCCTTTAACGAAAAAAAGAACAAGTATCATTTTACTTGTTCCAGTTTTAATTATTATATTTTTTAATTTTTACTATACATATTTATTGTCCATTTATGACAAATCGGACAGTCCCATGTTTCATATCCACTTGGACAATTTTTAATGTATTGCTCGTAACTTATTATACCATTACTCCATTTATCTCCCCATTCTTTTACCTTTTTATCATATGTTGCTATTGCTTCTTTCTCTGAATTAAACCAGTTACTACTTGAATGATTACATTTTGGAGTTTCTTCTGTTTCTTCTTTTTTATTAGCGTTTATAACTTCATTAGCTTCTTCTAATAATTTATCATATAAAGCCTTTTCATATTCTTTATCATTTAAAGTTCTAGTCAAACTATATTCGTCATTTTCTTCTATTATCTCTGGAATTTTATCCCTAACTAACTTGTTAAATTCTTTTTTCATTTTAACTCCTTTATTTCTGATAGCTCTCTGCTTAACTTTTCAAATATTTCATTTTCTTTAAATTTTGGTCTATCATATAAGATCCAAAAATCACTAGCCGACGAAGCATTTTCTTCTATTTTCTTTGCTCTATCACCATAAAACGGTAAATCTTCCTTTGCTTTTTCTACTGAAAAATATCCTTCTAAATCATAGACTTTAGCTTGCATATCACACTCTAACTTATCTACTAGATAGCAAAACTTAGCCTCCTTTGTTGCGCATTCATTAAACTCATTTATTATATTTAATAATTCTTCTTTAGAAGATAAAGTGTTTAATACTGTATCAACGCTTTCTTTTCCAATTTTTTCTTTTTCTTCCTTTGTAATACCTGATCTTATGGTAAAGTCCGGTTTTAAAACCTCATCTAATTCGTGAATTGTAAGCATTTTTAAAACCTTATACATATCGATATTTAAATCATATTCACTATCTATTGCAATAGATAGCATAAGACACCCATAAATATGCTCTGCAACTGATTCTAATCTATCTTTAGTTATTCCTATTTGAATAAAACCTTCTCTTAATTTATACTTTAACTTATTTACGTATAAATAATAATTTATAATGTTTTTTGTTTTATCCATAATTTTTCTCCTTTTATAAATTAATTGGATTAAAGTCTAATTCCACTTTAATTTTACTATTTCCTTCATAAATTTTTAGCATTTCTTTTAATGCAGTATATAATTTTTCATCCTTTTTATACTTTAATATAACCTGAAAATTATAAGTATTATTTATCCTTAATACGTTTGCCATAGAAGGGCCTAAAACAGTTGTATTAAAACTTAAATTTCTTCTTAAAAATAAACTTATTTTCTTAGCTTCTTCTATTCCGTATTTAAAGTCTTTTGAAGATATTTTAATTAACGTTAAAAAACAATACGGCGGATAACTTAAGTTTTTTCTAACCTTCATTTCCTTTTCATAAAATGATTTATAATCATGGTTTTGTGCACACAAAATGCTGTAATGATCCGGATTAAAAGTTTGAACTATAGCGCATCCTTCTTTTTCTCCTCTGCCTGCTCTTCCAATTACTTGATCTAGCAAACTAAAAGTTACCTCACTACTTCTATAGTTTGGAATGTTTAAAGATGAATCAGCATTTATTACACCAACAAGCGTTACACAAGGAAAGTTAAGTCCCTTAGAAATCATTTGCGTTCCAACTAAAATATTATAATTACCACTGTTAAATTCTTCTATTATTCTATTATGAGAACCTTTAGTAGTTGTTGTATCAGCATCCATTCTAAGTATCTTAGAAAGAGGAAATATTCGTTTTATTTCTTCTTCTAATCTTTCAGTACCAAGTCCCATACTTGTTATATCACGCTCTTTACAAGATGGACAAACATCTAATTTATTTTCGGCATAACCACAATAATGACATCTTAACATACCGGAAGTCTTATGATAAGTAAGCGTTATATCACAGTTAGGACATTTAAATGTGTATCCACAAGATTTACAAGATAAGTAAGTTGAATAACCCCTTCTATTTAACAAAAGCATTACTTGTTCTTTTCTTTCTAATCTTTTTTCTATTTCATCCTTTAGTAAATCAGAAAAGATCATGTTACCCTTTCTTATTTCGTTTTTCATATCTACTATGGTAACTTTTGGAAGAGGCTTTTTATTTACTCTTTCTTCCATTTCCAAAAGGTTATAATATCCTCTTTTAGCCCTTGCATAACTTTCTATGGTTGGTGTTGCACTACCGAGTACTATAGGGCACTTATGAGTAATTGATCTTTTACGTGCTATATCAAGGGTATTATACCTTGGATTATTTTCCTGTTTATAGCTTTCTGAATGTTCTTCATCTATGATTATTATTCCAATGTTTTTAAGTGGTGCAAAAATAGCAGACCTTGCACCTATTACAATTTTAGCT
>OKXB01003423.1_pt1 | contig 10546 bp, 8 predicted proteins | sample 1601731 | NCBI WGS metagenome assembly OKXB01 (sample SAMN04414077, study PRJEB24778) | human gut metagenome | material: faecal | host: Homo sapiens | reverse complement strand
GTTACAAATCTACTCTTTTTATGCGTAACTGTCAGATTAAGTCTTGACTAATTCAGCTAAAATTAGCATTATAAACCTATCCACCATAACGGGTTATTTAATGTTTTAGACTCGTTTATAATTTGTTGCTTGATCCGATTGGGCACTGTTTCTCTGTCATCGCGTAATCGATCTCGCATTTCAGTCTTTATGTATTTATGTATTTCGGATTTATCTGTCGCATGAACTCCCTCATGACCGACCACTGCTCCGATCGCTTGTTCCAAAGTCAAACCGCGATGTTTCCCGCTTCCTTGTTCCAATTGTTCTTTTATCGTTCCTTCATATACGACTATGGAAGCTTCCTTGATACCATGCGTATCGTCCGGATTCAATTTCTTACCGTAGTTGTCACTTTCGTTATAGTTCCCTTGGGCAGCTTCAATAAAGTTGATCATTAAAAGCTAATCTCGAACGGAGTCGGAAGTTTAATATCTAAATACCGAGGCATGAAAAGTGTATCAGCACGGTTACTAACGATTGCATTCATCATCAAAATAAATCGCTCTCATCATATATAAATATAAATTGATTGGAATTGATAACTTCCATTTGGATGTTTATACCATTCCGTCCCATCCGAATTGACGGATTTGAAACAGAAGGCGGCCCGGTATGGCCGCCTTCTGTTTCAAATCTATTAAATACCTTGCCAACGAATATCAATAATAACATAGGTTTTCTTCTCTCGATCATACAAAAAATCAACGATCAAGGCACTCCCTGTACCTGTAAAAAGCCTCTTCCCTCTAAATGACAAAGTTATTTGATCGACATGAACACTTAATGTGTCACCAAAGGTTTTTACCGGAGAGAGTGAGATGGCCTGGGCATAATCTTTATGTCCTTCTTGTTTCAGTTTATTCACTTTCTTTTTCAAATCAGGTCGCTGCATATCGATAAATGTAACTTCGTCAATGGTTACAGGTAATTCAGATGCAATCCTAACCGGTGCTTCAGTTAATATTTCTCCTGCCGGTTTAACAAAACATCGATTCACGTAGGCTTGTAAGGCTTTATAGTAAGGACTATTTTCATTCAAGTAATCATCTTGTCCCCAACAGCCCCCCGTGCCGAGTAACAATAATATCCATAGAAACAAAATACTTTTTCTCATTTGTCGAAATTTATAAAGTTTTTGTAATTAATGACAGCCTGCACCCCTTGAGCATTGTAAATATAAACCATCCCGTCAGCCCGTCCAAATACGTAATTCGTAATCGACCCTGCGTTGATGATATCATCCGAAGACGGAAATTGCGTAAAGAAAAAAGTATTGATTGTAATGCCTATGTCTGAACGAGTTATCTCATTTCTGGTTCCACTCGGATGACTGTGAAATTTAGCGGATGTGTTCCGTTGGGTCGACAGCGTGATAGTCGCTAAATCATGCGTCGCCCTGACTTTTCCCTGATCGTCAACGATGCTGCACACACTGCCCAGGTGATCCCGGATAAAGTAGTTTACGCCTGCCGACTGAATCGTCCCACCGCTTGTGCGAAGTCGAGAATCCCGCTGTGATAAGTGTATATCAAAAAAACCGAGTACTCGAACCCGTTGGCTCCGGCTTTCGCCGAGAGCTTTTCTCCGTCCGAACCGCGGGTGAACAGCGCCTTAGGCGCTCCGGAGACGGTTTTGGCCGTCTGCATCAAATTTAAACAATCATAACTGAATTTCAAACGATTCAACCCGTCTTTCACCGAATTTTCATTCGGATCGTAGCGGATTCCCTGCTTCGTGTAACTGACGAAGCACAGTCCCGTCAGTCGTAAAAAATAAAGGCTGTCTAACATAAAAGATAGACAGCCTGTTAACTAATATTTAAGGATATACTATTTCTCTCCCATACGTTTCTCCAGATTCTCGTTCTAAATATTCACTAATTGCTTTTGAATACTGAATAACCTGATTGTCTGTTAACCTTAATGAATCAATCACTTGTGAGAACTCATGAACTACCCCTTGGGGATCAAAATATCCTTCACTTTCAAAGATAAACAGTCTTCCTTTATCGAATATAAATATTCTTCTGGGGAAATGGGGCCCCATGCCTCTGAAAGAATATATCCCATCCTTAAAATCATAGTTGAATCTATCGATAAGATTGTAAACGTTAGCTTCAGCATTACATCGAAGTTCGGTCGTCGATTTATATGCTTCCCTTAGTTGTACAGCTATACTGTCGGGAACGATAACTCTCGGAAAAGGATTATCTTTCCCGCTCTGCGCATATGTATTGCATATGCACAAAGTAAAGACAATCGACATTAAAAATCTATCCACCATCGTGATTTATTTAAAATTTTATACTCCTTCATAATTTGCCGCTCAACCGCATTCGGCTTGACCTCCCTGTCTTCCCTAACTTGGTGCTTTGTCATTTCCTCTTCTATGTCTTTATGTATTTCAGACTTATCCGTTGCATGAACTCCTTCATGAGCGACGACTGCCTGCTCTTAAGCCAAACTCTCGATGCCGTCTTTGTTCGAAACAACCTCTCACTTTTCCATTCAGTCGGCCGCAGCAGAGAAAAGTCGGTTTTTCATAAAATATGCAGAATCACTTTTCCGGAACCAGGTAAATACGAGGACTACAGAAAATCGAAATATCATCAGGTCTTGCAGCAATATCTTCATAGGGTTGATTTCTATACCATACGGCTACTTTCGCATCGAAAAGATCCCAAAGTTTTTCGTTTCCTTTATGATCGAAATAAAATAAAGTTTTTAAAGGATCCATTTCTTTTGTATATATGTCTAAAACCATTAGAATAACGGATTTGACAAGTATAGGTTTCGACAGATCGTTCAATGGATATTGAAAATTCACTTTAACGTGCGGACATACAATTAAAGTATCTTCAATACCGGGATAATCCAGACAAATTCGAGATCGCGTCCAATAGTCAGTTGTAATTACTAAAGGGATATTCTCTTCTTTCTTTTGCCCGTAGCACAGACAAATAACCGAAACGAAACAGCACATTGCCACAATCACTAATTTGCTTTTCATCTTAACTGCTATTTTATAATCGGCTCGTTATGGGTCGGCAATGAAGGATAGTACGAGCGTATCAACGATTCGTTTTGATTTTTTCTGATAAACATCAATCCGTCATAAATACCCTTCGAATTACTATACGATCCGCTTTTGAACGAGTTGACCGCATCCACCAAATCTTCTGTCGTGTACTTAGTCATAAGTTTTCTCATAGAGTTCGTATAAACCATCCCTTCTTTAGTGAACTGGCCATATCCATTCCATGAATCTTCAATCAGACCGACTGGCGAGTTTTTCCAATTTTCAGCGACTTTCAGGCCGTAAACGTAGGCTGTCACTTCGTTAAAGACGGATGCTCCGCCTTGGCCCATTTCCGCTTGCAATCCATGATACAATTCGTGTGCAATAGTTTCGATTCTTTGATAATCGTTGAATTTACCGGTCATTATCAACGCCATATTGACTTCACCTCCTCCCTGAGAATACGGCTCGAACTGAATTCTATCTTGTACCTTCGACACATCCGTCGAATACGAATAATTGTTGAAGATATTGTAATCATGTACCGATCCGGCTAACGCATTCAACATTTTCATGCCTCCGTTTGTCGCTACAAGATTCAGAAGTTTGATTACGTTCGCAACGAACGGATCGAATCCGGTATATGACATACCCGGCATATATTGATATCGTGAATTATCATAGCCGTAAATCCATATCATCCGTCCATCAGGATCGATTAATTTGGCAGGATTATTCGCACAATAAGCATACGGGCTCAACGAGTAATATTTTTCCGCCATCGGGTCCTGCGTGAACCATCTTCCCAGCGCCGGATCATACATTCTGGCCCCGAAATCGAGATATCCCAGATCTCCGAGCGTCTGCTCCTCCTTGCCGCTGAAACGGTAACGGTTCGTCGACACTTTGCTCGTCGGGTCCTTCCAGCGACTTCCCGAAGGGTAATAGTCGTTCGACTCGCAGACCGTTCCGGACTGATCCTCCACTACGCGGACGCTCCCCAGATGATCCGTAACGAAATACAACGGGGAATAGCTCCCGCTCGTCTTCGCTATACGTCCCTCGCCGAATGCCGCGCTCTCCAGTGACAAAGAACCTCCGTTGACGGTATAGACCAAATCGCCGCGATAGCGGAAGCCTTTTCCGTCGCCTCCGACCGCCTGACGCTTCCGACCGTCGACCGAATAGGTGTACTCCGCAAGCGTCGATCCGCCGTCGTCCTGCACCCTCCGAACCAAATTTACAAAATTATATTGGAATTTCAGACCTTTTCTGCTATCGTTCGTCATGTTGCCGTTCCAGTCGTAGCTATAACCCATCCGCGCAGTAGGACCGGGAACGTACACGTCATTCGTTGCCATGGAAGCCGTGGCACGCTCGGTCAGATAACTCAACTGATTCCCTTCGTACTCATAGAACAAGTCGTCGACCGGCATGACTCCCCATGTGCGCTTGAGCGTCCGGATGTTGCCGTTACGGTCGTAGCTGATACCGTGTTCGACGTAATTGTCGAGTCGGGAGGTGCCGCTGTACTGATGCGAATCGGTCAACCGTCCGAGGCGGTCGTAAGTGAACACGTAGTTTTTCGGATACGATCCGTTCAGGCTCCATGTCCATGCCGAAACGTTACCTGAATAATACGGCGTCGCTGCGACGAGGTCGGACTCGTAATAGTCGAGCTTCATGTCGAAATGACGGCTGTCGATCTCGCTGAGCCAGCCTTGGATATTATAGGCCATCGTCTCGGTCGTCCCGTTGCCCAGTGTTTTTGACGCGAGACGTCCCATGTCGTCGTAAGCGTACTGTACGGTCGCCGGCGTACCGCCGTTGAGTACGGACGTTTCGCTCGTCAGGCGACCGTAACGGTCGTAGGAATAGTTGCGGATCAGGCTGTCGGCCTTGGCGGACTGGCTCGAAGATAACTTCATGCCGTGCTTCTGGTGCTCGGCCAGTACGTTGCCGTTGAAGTCGTAGCGATAGCTGTATCGACTGTACTCCGTACTGTCCTCCTCGTAAAGCTGTACGACACGTCCCGCGTAGTCGTAAAAATAATAGCGGGAAACGCTCGAAGAAGCGGTCCCGTCGGCAGCGAGCAATGCCAACCTTTCTACCGTTTTCATCGAAACGACTTCCGTGTCGACATCGTCTTTCGTCACGATCCCTTCTACCGGAGTGAAGAAGTACAACGGATCATTCACGTATTCTTTCCCTCCGATTACAATTTCATATTCGTCCGGCTTTCCTGTCGACTCTCCGGGGAACGTAACGATCCCTCCTCCGGTATCGACTTCCTCCCATTCGGAAGGCGGCTTCAATATCATGTCTTTTCGGATACTCGGATAGCTGTCATAACGAAAGCTGATCAACTCCGTATCGGGAGCCCGATACAGAGTATCCGCTTCGCCGTTATCGAACAGAGCCTGCAATTGGGCGCGGCTTCTCGAATCGACGATCTCGGCCTGTCGGGTAAGGCGGGACAGCCGGTCGTACCGGTTCAGTATCCACTTGTTCGCAAGACGTTGCATTCCGTCCTGCGACATGACCGGATTATCCCCCCGATCGTAGACGTAATAGTCTTCGTTGCGGCCCGGGAGCTTACGTGAAACGAGACGCCCTTGTCCGTCATACCGATAAATATAGCAATATCGCAAAGTGATCAGGCTGTAAGAGTTGAGCGTCGTGCCGACGGTGAGCGAAGCCGATCCTTCCGGACTGATTACCCACGAGAGCCGTCCGAAGTCGTCGTAGACGTAGTAAGTATCGTTATGCTGCACTCCGTTGACCGTGCGCTGTAGGACGAGACTGTCGCGTTTGTCTTTGAAGGAGATCGTTTGCGTCCCGTCCTCGTTCGTAACCGAATTCTTGAAAAGCATATGCGGTTCGTAGTACGAGGCGACACGAGCGTTCCCCAGCGAATCGACCTGCAGGCACAGCACTTCGTTAGCGGCATTGGTTTGGTAATCGATAACGATTCGCGGCTCATTCCCCGTGCGGAAAACAGCTCCGGCATTCCGCGTGCTCTTAATCCGATTCAGAGGCGAGTTCTCGTATTCGTTTTCGATATAGGCGTAGGGAGCAGAAGAATAAGTCTGTTGTTCGGGGAACTGCGAAAGATAGTAGTTCTCCTGCTCAGTCAAAGGATCGCTTACGAGTCTTCCGCCGTTATTTTTTACCGCGAAAGGCAGATATTTTTTCGCATCGCTACGATTGGCCCGATCGTAGACGATCGGCGTGACCAAATCTCCGTTCGAGACGGCTTGGGCTTGGACGACCTGCATCGGATAGCCCAGTCCGTTATAGTAGGTATTTTCTTCCATATACTGATCCATCATCGATTCCGTTTCCCGACGGGGAGTGATCTTGCTGATATAATTGTGGTTACTCAATGACCGATTATATGAGCAGCAGACGTTGGAGTAGCCCTGATCGCCTTCCGGAGTCGTAGCCACTCTTCGGTAATATCTGATCAACGGCGGGAAACTGGTAACCACGAGTTCTACGTCGGTCGCTCCGGCCAGCGTACTCCATTGGGTGCTATTCCCGTCTTTGTATTCCCACCGATAGGTAATATTGCCGACGACACCCGCAGGTAACGATATACTCCGTATGGTGACCGGCAGAGATACGTCGTTCCGATTGATAGAAGACGTAATGCGGCCGCCGTCGATCAGTTCGTTTTCCGGCGGAAGCGTCGGCCCGATTCTCTTTTGCTTGTAGGTAACGACCAACGTCCTTTCCTGCTTCGGCTTGTCGGTGTACAACGTATAATGCCGGATCGTTACCGTCCCCGATATTTCACGATCGGTTCGATTGGGCTTGAATACGATCGAATTGTACTTGACACTCAATGATGAATAACGGCATTTGACCGAATCGACTTGGCCTCCCGTATCTTCGAAACCGATATACTCGAAACCGTTGACATTCATTTCTTCGAGCGGAGGCAGGTCGTTGGTCGTCGATACGTCGGCCGGATCGGCTGACAAACTGTTGCGTCCGATCCAACGCTCACAGGTCAAATCGAAATAACAGGTTCCGCCTTTCCCGTCTACGGTGAAACTCGTCGGGGAGATCTCGAACTCGCTTTCGCCGGCCGGAACGAGAATATCCGAAAACAGCGGCGAACCGATCGTATTTCGAGGAATCAGATTCAAAAAGCCTAACAAGGCTATGAACAAATATATACGTTTCATCGTAATCCGTTTTATTGTTTGAAATGATAGTCGTACTGTTCCGTAATATTCTTATGGGAATCGGAAACCGTTCTGAGGCGACCGTGCTCATCGTAGTCGTAATAGAGGGAATGATTCGACGGGTCGGTTTTACGAATCAGTCCTATATGTGGATCGTATTCGTAGGTCGTCACGGATGTGTTCGGCAATGATCTCAATTGATATTCCTGACTTGTCGAAAGATTTCCGCCCAAATTGGAATTACCGCCCATCGAAACGGACGGAGTGATCATCTCCACGAGCGACAGGTCGCAATTTACGGCCTCCGCAACGGGTAGCAAACCGTTGAATCCCCAAATGTAGGCCGTTGTCACTCCGGCTTTGTCCGTGGATTGGATCACATTGCCTAAGTTGTCGTACTCGTCGAAAGTCTTTATGATCTTCCAATGCGTTTCGGCATCGAAATTCACACTATCGATCGGTCGCTCTAAATTTGTTTTCTCGATACATATGGGTTTGATTAATTTTGAGTCATATCCGAATACTCCGAATTGAGAGCGGATTCCCCGCACCAATTTTTCCGAACTCCCCGGTTTCTTAATGTACTCGAAAATGACAAGGGGATTTTGCAGAACATTGTGTTCGATCATGCTATTTTCGACCATCGTTCGTTCCGCCGTCGGAATATCCGCTACATATCGCGTTTTAACGGTTTGCACGATTCCTTGGCTGTCATCCGTCTCGGTTTGGATCGTTTGACCTAAATCATTATATCCGAAACGATTCTCTATGCATACAGAATCTTCTCCTTGGTAGGTGATTAGTCGCAATGTGCGCAAAGGATAATCTTCAACCAAAGTGCGCTGCTCATAAATGCATCCTTTAGCGACCCCTAATCCGGATATATATTTCAGCACTTTGGTCGTATCATATACATGATCTTCGGCAGATACGAGTCGGTCCTGATCGTTATATATTTCTTTTCTAATAAGTTTTCCTCGCTGGATATGGCGAGATACAGGATTGAACTCTCGTAAATATTCAACACTAGACTCCTGCGAGTATCGGTCTGCATACTGTATCAAAGGAGTTAGATCGGGCATGTTCACCGCGTTGGAAAAACGATAGATGACAGAAGATCCGTCGCTGCGTTTTTCTTTTACCTGACTATATTCTATAGGAGTTCCATCCGGGCAATACAAATAGACATAAGCATCGCTATAACGGCACGACGTAGTGTATAAAGCACGAACTCCGGGCTCTGAAGGAAGGCCCATTTCAGAATCTCCCGGACCTGCTTTTGTCGGAGGAGTGTCGTCTCCTCTAAAAATAATATAGCGAGGAAAACAAAGTGCAATACCCGTACTTCGACCATTGGCAGTATAGATAAACTCTCGGTATGTGGAATCCGTTTCGGAAGCATAATCCGTGATCTTCCGGATACGTACACCTCCCATAGGCGTCGTGCTGCACGGGTACATAAATTGCTTCTCTGGCGATATTGCCCGTCTGGCAACCGTATATGAATAATCATGGCCTTCATATTCGAACCGTGTATAACCTCCGGTCGGATATGTGATCGTATGCAGCATGCCGAAACGTGCCGCATTCGCGTTAGGAGAGACACTATTTGATTTTAGGTTATAATATCCCCATAGATCGTATTCTTGAGTTCCATGTTTTGGAAATATATCGCCTTCGTTATAATAAGCCATGCTGTAATAGCCTTCGCCAGACAAATAAGCGTGTTTCAAAAATTGCATCGGACTGCCGTTCGGACTGCTATATGTGTAAGAGAACGTCGCTTTTTTCAACTGTTTATTATCATCCAGTCGTCGTACCGTGACAGAAGCCAAACAACCTCGATTCCGTAATTCTTTTTGATCGTCTCTTAAAGACACTGTCTGTTCTTGACGCTTAGTTCCATATTCAAAGTCTATTTGGACCCGATCATCGATATTGATTCCAATCAGTCTTGAATCATAAATAATCTCATATGACGATGAAAGTGTTTCTGCTTGGGTAATTTGCATGAACCTGTAATTCTCGATGGTATCATTGAGTACGGGGAGTGGTTTATAGTGACTTACAGCCGAATTGTATGAGGTATAATGAGCAGAGGCCTCTGTACTCGAATCATAAAGTAGTTTAAGTATTCGGCCATTAGGCGCTTCAATCGAAGTAAGCGGCCAATTACTTTTATAGCTCATAAATTTCATAAAATACAAATCGGGCGAAACAGGCTCTGATTGTGGTCTCGAATGATTCTTAAGTTCGGGAGTACCTCCGAATGTATATGTATAACCGTCCCCGGTTGTTATTTTCATCCCGGTGAAACCGAACTCATCCAATGCCAGAAATTCGATTTTATACTCTCCGTGAGGATGATTGGTGTTGAAAACATGAATTTCCCCGTTGGGCCCTAACATAAACGTGCCCGAGTGATTTCCGAATTTGAACGTGTATATATCGGAACACGTTTCATAATACTGGTGATAATTTGCTCCATTTGGCATCGTATCCTGAACATTGTGAATAAGGAAAGCAGTATTACCCCAGAAAGCATTGAATAATTGCTTTACTATGCTATATTGTGGATTATCAAGTATATGGAAATGGTAATAGCCTTTTTTAGCAATCCAAAATAACGGTTGCAAATTGCTTTCTGTCGAATCCAATTCTACGGCATCATCCGGAGCTCCTTTTATCTCTCGGGATATATAGCCTCCGGTATTTAAAAACCATCCGAGTCCCAAAGGACCTGTAGGGTGATTAGGCAAATATCCGTTCGAGGAATAGCTTACTGAAACAGGGAATTCGAAATCCTTGTCTTTATACGTGTATATGGGAATTTCTGCTGATACAGTGCCTGTAAATAATTTTACCGGTGTACCGCCATACCTCATAAAACTCATGGCTTGCGGCGCAGGGCATGAAATAATGCCGTCCGATTGAACCATCTGCGCATCTGTTGTCATCGGAGCACAGATCATATAAATACTCATAGCTAATATCCATAAGTATTTCGGTGTTTTTTTAGGTAACATGATCCATTTTCTTTAAATGAGACATACTTTAATTTAGACGTAGAATCTGACAATGAATTTCCATCATCTGTTTGTTTTTCAGTTGTTTATTTATCATAGGCATATCGTTTTTTAAGTCCGACATCGGTTATCGGTCGGGTGTCAGGTTCTATCCCATGATACCTCCGAGACGGAACATGGGCAGGTACATGGCGACGAGTATGACGGCCACGAGCAGGCCGACCAGCAGGATCAGCACGGGTTCGAGCAAGTTCCCCAGCGAGCGGA
>OKXB01003422.1_pt1 | contig 10547 bp, 7 predicted proteins | sample 1601731 | NCBI WGS metagenome assembly OKXB01 (sample SAMN04414077, study PRJEB24778) | human gut metagenome | material: faecal | host: Homo sapiens | reverse complement strand
TTTAAAGAAGAAGATTTAGCATTCACTTCAAAATCTCCTCCGATGCTTTTTAAACCACTCAAACCTTTAAAAGATGCTAAAGAATTTAAAGAAGAAGAAAAATCAGCAATTACTCTAAAATTCCCTCCGATTGTTTCAAGATTCTCTAAACCTTCAAAAGATGCTAAAAAATTTGAAGAAGAAGATTCAGCAATTACTTTAAAATCCCCTCCGATTGTTTCAAGATTTCGCAATCCTTCAAAAGAAGTCATACCTCCAGCCTTGATTATTAGACTATCTGTTATAGTTTTCAAACCGTACAAACCATCCAAAGTGGTCAAGGTTGAACATTCCAATCTCAGTGAACCGTTAATTTCCGTAAGCAGATTGTTCAACTTTTGTAAGGTTGTTATTTTCTGTCCGCTCACAATAACATTCCCTCTAACTTTAGTATAACCTGCCGCCTGGAAATCAATCAAATCCTGTTCTTTTTCAAAAATAATATCTCCTATATAAATCCCTTTTGCAGCCTGAGTTATTTGTACAGTATCAGACAAGGTACTGTTTTTATCTTTTATAAAAATTTGAGCTGAACGTACATCATCGGTCGGGTTGGGTTTTATTTCAAGATTAATCAAACTCTTAGTAAGTGCCTTAGATTGCGGCATCTGTTCAATCCATTCTTGTACTGTCTTAGGTATAATTATCTCATAGTCAATATTACTCTGAACCTCGATAGAAATTTGTTCACCTCCTGCGAGCACTTCATATTGCTTTTGAGATAAAATAAGTGCATTTTGTTGTAATTGATTGATATATAAAGTATCACAAAGAGAACTGTTTTTATCTTTTATAAAAATTTGGGCTGAACGATTATCATAAGTAGTATTTTCTTCTATTTCGAAATAAATTTTATCAGTCCGGATAGCTTTTGTTTCGAGTAACTTAATCCAATGCGATGCGGAACTGGGAATAGAAATGGAGTAATCTACATTCGGTTTCAATTCCACTTCAATAGATTCTTTTGCAGATGAAATGTTGTAAGTGTCTTTACTCAGGATAAGTGTCCTTGGATCGGCAGTTTGATAAATATGGACTGTATCTTTCAAAGAGTTACCATTAAACACTATATATCCTTCCCGTTTTTCGTATTCCTTGTTTTCTAAAATCGTAAATGTAAAATTCTTGATAGTAATTGCTTTAGTTTCGGGTTCGTGTTTTATCCAATTTTGAAATTGGGATGGAATGGAAACCTCATATTGAATATTACTTTTCACTTCAACAGTCACATTTCCACCTTCTTCCGGTATATCGAATTTATCCTTGCTTAAAATAATAGCATCACCATCTTTTTGTGTTACAGTCAGAACTTTTGTTATATTTCCGGCTTTAATTGTCAAGTTCGTATTCCTGTCTTCCATTTCACTGTAAACCCCTACCGTCACAATTATTTTGCTATTACCATTTCCTTGATTCACAGTTGTTTTACACCATTCACTTTCGTTTGTGATAGTCCAATCAGAATTACAATAAATGGTAAATTCTTTCTCTCCTCCCTCAGCCTCAAACACAAGATCTGAAACTGAAATATCAAGCGTGACATTAGTTGGGGTATCGGGATTATCAGGATCGTCAGGGTCATCTATGCCATCACTTTTACTACAACTCCAAAGAGTGCAGGATAACATCATTAATAGGTAAAATAGTCTTTTCATAATTGTTTGTTTATAAATGAATTATTGTAAATTATTTTCCACCTCTTTTATAAAATCAGGCTTTTCGTTCAACTGGAGATAATCTTCAGTTAATCGATAAGTATCCTCTACAGGAATTTCAATAATAGCAACCAAATTTTTTTTCCAATCATGTCGGCTTTTGTCTCTATTACTATCTGTCAGTATATTCAAGCCTATAGAATAAGCTTCCTGAAAATGAGGTCTCAAAATATTAGGAGGACAATAGTATAATAAAGGAACATTAATAAGATTAGGTTTGCATTTGTATAAAATTTGTCTTCCGTTCAAATGGGGAAATCCAAATACTGCAATATAGCATTGATTTGAAGCACCTTCACAACCAAATGAATAAGCTACTTGCAAAGAATGAGTCAAATCTAAAAAGGGAGTTCTAGCCAAGTTATAATGTTGTATGATACTATAAAAAAGGCTAGGCTGTAAGGTTTTGGTTGGTAAATATTTTGAAGGGAATTTATTTTTTAACAAACTTTCAGCCTTCTCCAATTTCTTGTATCGTTTCTTATATTCATTCGATTGTAGATTTGAATTTTCATCAGCCCCCCGAAATATTGACGGGTAAAATGAATATTGTTTGTTTTTATTAAGATACAGTTTGTTTTGACCTCGATATAATAACAGACGTTCTTGATTGTTAAAATGCAAATGCGCAACAATTTTAACCAAATTCGTAAAGGAATCCACTTCATAAAAGTTTGCCTGATTAGGCATATGTTCATCTTTCTTTATCCTACAAAAAGATGAAATATCCTCAACTTCCAGATGATCTAAGCTCATAATCAGTCTATTTAGTACCCCAGATTCCCCAGAAAGGTAAGTTAATTGCATAAAAAAGCGTGGGAACTGTCAGTTTATTTTGTAAGAGGTATCGCCAAACACCCGACTAAAAATAAACAACTACCCCACGCAAACCGGATATATATACGAAAAGTAAATATATGGCAAGCATGAGCGTCTGAATCGTTTATCCCTTTAGTCTTGAAAATTGGCGATTTTCTTACAAAGGATAAAGCTGAAACGCTTCTATTTAAAACAATATGTCCGTTGCTAAATTACTCTAACAACGGAACAAATGTAATCAATTAAATCGTTTTATCAAACGCTCATAGGGGTAGTCGTAGGCCAAAAATAAATCTTTATTCACAAATCACCGCATTCATAAAATAATTCCTTCATCCGCAAAGCTGAAATAAGTATCCTCAGAAATAATCAGGTGATCCAGGAGCCTTATATCTAAAATCTTACCTGCTCCGACTATTTTCTTCGTCAACTCTTCATCCGGTTTACTGGGATACAAAACACCTGTCGGATGATTATGTACCAAAATAAAACCTGTTGCGTGCGCCATCAGAGCCGTCTGGTATATAATCCTTACATCGACAAAAGCATGCTCCAAACCTCCCTTCGAGACCTGCGACGAACCGATTATTTGCATGCACGAATTTAATAAAATCATCCAAACTTCTTCATGATGGGACATAAAAGATTTAAAAAATTCTTTGATATAAAGAAAAGCATCACGGGAACACCTTATTTCAGACGATAATTCCAGGCTTTTACGGGGTTTATAAACCACCTCCACTTCCTGAAAAAAATGGGTATTGGGTACGATTCCCACTGTTACCGATCCGTCATAAAAGTTATTTTCCATCATTTTTGATTTAAATTTAATGATTAATGAAAGAGAGAAACTGTTTTCAATGGGGTAACCCCAGGGCGTAGGGAAGGGAATAATCCCCGTATATCTGAAATTATATTATAAATTTTTTTCTGATCAGGTATTTAAAAAGTACCTTTACCCGGAGCTCTATATTGACAGGTATAAAAAAAGCCTCCCGTTCATTTTCGGACGGAAGGCAAAAAAGAGTATTACGAATATACAGGGAATGGCGGATTTTTGGTAGTTAAATATAAAATGCCTGAATTTAAGACAATTACTATCCGGATATAAAAAAAGGATCCGATCTTTAACACAGATCAGATCCTCCATGAATCAGAGACAGATATGTATTTCTTCCCTCTCTTTATTCTTCAAATAATTATCCATCAACTTACATAAATTCTCCGCCATTCTTTTCAATTCGGCTTCATTGAAGTATTCCACCTCGGTGTGGTAAACTTCTGTGATTTTCCACGGCACAAATGTTGTGGATGTTTTTTTGGGTTTAAGTTCTCGTTTTTTCATAGGTTCATATTTAAAATGCAGAAATTATTTCATAACCCATTTTACGGGTATCGGAAAACTTGATTCTCTTAGTTTCAAATAATAAATTGAAATATTCCACTGCTGTATTATGTTTCTGATCAGGCAGGCCGACCTCACGCCTCAAACTATTGATTTTCTGTTCGATTTCTTCACCGCTGATCCTCATTCCGATTTCAAAATTCTGGAGCAATAATTGTCTGTAAAGCCGCATCGTTACATCAGGACTGTATTTGACCATACAGATATTTCTGATTTTGTTCATTTTTTCCGTATTTCCCATATTCTCTTCCAGAATATTCCGTATCTTTTCATCAGAAAGACCCAGGTATTTAAACTCTTCGTAATATTCCCGTATTTTCCGGTGTAACGCATTTTTGACTGGTATATTAAATATTTCAAAGTTTAATGTTTGAGGCTGGAGGAAGTAGGTATAGAATTGTTCTATAGCGATTTTGATATCCTCTTTTGTATATTTCGCCATTTTTTCTTTTTTTAAGTTATTATTTATTTTCAAATCAATTTTAACTCCCGAAGTACATAAACCGATACTATATTCCGAGAGGACATGTTTCAGGTTAAAAAGATTCCCGTACAGTTCGTTATTGATCTTCTGATAAACGGTATAACTGATCAGGTGGTGGTTGATATAGTATTCAGTATAAATAAACTTCTGAAAAGCAGATGTTTCAAACCACTGATTGAATTTTAATTTCCTGTAGTCGGTATTCCGCATCTTCTCCATTAACTTCACTGTTTCCCGGGTATAGTTATCTGTAAGCGTTTTATTCACCTCCTGCAGCCCGAAGGGATCATCTTTCTGATATTCACTGTTCACCAGAAAATAAGCTTTCATACCGGGAAGATCCCTGAAACGGTTCATCATTTGTACAATATCGGTATAGGAGTGCTTATTTTTCCCGGGAGCGATGATCAGCTCATAATTTTTCCCTTTTAAATCATAGCCCTGGCGGTAAGTAGTGATGATCACTTCCGCATCCAATTCCCCGGTTTGCAAAAGCTGGTCATAATATCCGGTGTTTCCTTCTACCTCTATATCCGTTTCATCCGTTTCTTTTTTGTGTTGCTTAGTCATGGAATTTATAACGGCCAGCTTTACGATCCCTCTGTCACGCAGGCTTTTCTCAAGCAAAGGAAGCTTATCGGATTTATCAAGCAGGGAGATAACAACAGTTTTCCCGTTTTTTCTTAAACCCATGGTCAGCTCCGTTATTCCCCCGATCAGTTCCTTATAGTTTACATCAATTAAATTCCGGACCTGCGGCTCTTTCCGGACAGCCCTGAAAATAGTCATCCCTTCATAAAACGAATCCCGGGAATATAAAGGAGTTCCGGACAGCAATATCACTCTCTTATATCTGCAACCGAAAGTCAGCACCTGCTCAATCGCTTCTTTCTTCCAACTATAATCAGTTACCAGAGAATGGGCTTCATCAATTATCAGGGTTGTATCCCGGCGGATAAATTTAGGAATATGCTGATAAACCGTGATCAGTTGTTCCGCTTCATAACAGCTCCTGTCCTCGGCACAATAAAACGGGAGATCATGCCTCGCTGCCAATCTGCGGCCTAATAATAATGTATCTGTAGTAAATAAGAAAGGAATATTTTTCCTTTTCAGGTAATCTAAAAGATAGAATGATTTCCCGCCTCCTGCCGGACATTCTATGCTTACCTTAAACGAAGAATTGAAATTAAGTTCATCCAATAGCTTCGTTTCTGAAAGATTTTGACTAAAATCATAAATTCCTATATTCATATTAAAAATGAAATAAAACACACTTCCTGTGTCAATATTCACTGTTGCACTTCGGGGTATTTTTTATATATATAATTACTGTGAAGTGCGCCAGGTTTTCAGGGAGCAGAATGGCTCAGGAAGTGTATATAAACCGATATCTTCCCCGAATGATCTGATAAGCTTTATTAATTATATTGTATCTGGGGGATTCTGAAAAGAAATGATCTGGTAAAGGTTACAGGAAAGAAAAACACTTCCCGTCTTTCATTATCTCTGAAATTTATAAGAGGTGAGTGTCGCAATTAAGAATCATATGAAATGTACCCTGACCGGCAAAATAAAATCCCATCGGATAAAACAATGAGATTCTATTTTGTTTGTGTCAAATGTATATATCTGGAATTATGATTTTAGTATGCGTTCCGGAAGGGGTTAATCCACCTCTGTTTTAATGACACAAAGTTAATTACAATTCAGGTCACATCCAAGTGATTTGAGAAATTTATTTTCATAATATTTTATTGTGTTAATGGGTGTTTTTACCGGATTATAGAGGAAACAGGAACGGTTTTCCGGGAATAATCCGGTAAATAAAGCAACGGGTTAATTATCTTCCAATGGTCGTGAAGTTATATATGTTTAATATTTAAATCCTGAAAGTCACCCCCCAGTTAGTGATCACTCATGGGGAAACACAGGGGTATTCAGAATAAATAACACTCACTCCGGAAAAGAATTTGTTGGAAAAGCCTGCCTGTCACACAGGCTTTCCCGGTTAAACCATTTACCCAGGCTGGTTTGTTTGTTTCTGGTTTAAAATACTGAACAGGATTTCAGCTTTTGTTGTTGTCTGTCTTTGAATCTCAGCTATATCATCCGGTGTAAGAGACTGTAACAAAACCATTGCTTTTTCCAAGCCGACAGGGACTAAAGATTCAAAAGAAAGTGATTCGGATAATTTAAGAACTGCCTTAAAAGGATACTGCTTATAACAATCTTCCCCGAATTTCTCTTTTATCGTATTGATGAACTCTTCTCCCTGTTTTATATATTGCCCGGAGGATTCAAAGCTGCCTTGCATGATGTGCCGCATGTCTTTTGAGGTTACTGCCTGATTGTTATTAAATATTCTCATGGCGATATTCCCCGGGAGATGATATTCCCTGATGGCTTTATTTACAGCCCGGATAAATTCACCGGGTTCTGCCATTTCAGCGATTTCTGTTTTTTCCTGCAGGCGTAAACGTCTGGCGAGTGAATTGTTCATTCTGATATATCTGCCATATTCCCGTATGTTATCGAATTCCCTGATTCGGACATTTCGGAGTATGACCGTTTCCCCTTCTCCGGTTTTTGCTCTGATATTAAGTGTATAGGCAGCTTTAACGAGGGCATGGAGTTTCGTATCTCCGGCCAGACAATAGACATTTTCAGTACCTTCGGGGATGGTATTTCCGTTCAGGTCTTTCAATTCTATGCCAGCATCGAAGAATATCCCTGCAGGAGTGATTATTTTCAGTTCATCAGGCTCGAAGTATTCACTTTCCAGCAGGGAACAGGCTGACAGGATCTCGGCTGAACTGGTTTTCAGACCATTGACGGGGAAGGCGATGATTATTTCCTTCTTAGTCTTCTGGATAAGAAGGGTATCTTCGTCTTCTGTCATTTCGTGGATTTGGAGTGGAAGCATTGGAAGGTTTTGTTCGTAATAATATTTTTCCAATGCTTTTCTGGCTTTATTACAGGCTTGGGTAAGCTTCTGCTGTTTCTTCGGCTCTTGATTGTTTTCAAGTGCTATTTTCGTTGCCAAATACTGATTTTGCAGGGTCTCCGGTTCTGAACCAGAGGCTGCTATATTGATGTTTTTTTCCATATGGTTAACGACCTTTAAATTATTATTATTATATAATTCTCTATTTTCATTGCCTTTCTGGCCAATATTTTTTACACTTCCTTTCATAATTCAGTGTTTTAATGTTAATAAATATCCCCTTCCGCTCCAACTGGCCAAGTTTTCCTTCCGGGGGTGATAACTTACGGCCTCTCAAATTGTTTTCTCCCATTTATTTTCTTGGAGTGTCCTACCTTGTAAGACTCAATTTGTAGCTGCCTTCGTTATCGGTTTGTCATTGATCAATGAACTATGTAACCATCAGAACTCCGGAGTTGCATTTGATTACGATGCAAAAGTAAGGTGGGAAATAAAGGATTAAAAATAGGAAATTCCGGGAGTTGAAGGGGTATTTCCTATGTAATAAGAATCAATAGGTTAGATAGAAAACAGAGAAGAAATTTTTATTTACCAATATTTGGGGAATAATTCACTGAGCGGGGTATCCAGAGTCACTCCTTCAGAATTATATTCCTTATAAGACTTATGGCTAAGAATTTCGTTGGTGACACTTTTAAATTTTCCGTTGGTTTCTTCCCACTTCAGATTATCGGATATTTTTGTGCGGATGGTAGCGATCCAGTCTTTCAGGATCTTTGATTTCTTCCGCTCTTTCTGCCTGATATTAAATTCCTCTTCATCGGGGAGGATCGTGATATAGCCCATTAACGAAAGAAAGCGCGCGATGAACGTACAGATTTTATCCGTTTTCTTACCCTGAGGATCATGGTAAGGCGTCTCTTCCTGTAAGAAGTGGTAAAGCTGGGTGATGATCCGGTTGATGGTATGATCGGATTTTGCTCCCACCCTGTCTTTATATAGGGATAGTTCTGTATGTACCTCTTCAATGGTTTTCTCTTTTAAATAGGTATCGAGGTATTCTTTCAGGTGTTGAAAGAACCAGTTATCCTCATTCTTCAGAGCTATTTCTTTATTACCATATACGATTTTTAAGGGTTTGGAGGAAACACCCAACTGATCGAAAGGTTTTTGGGCTGTAAATAATTCGTGCATGGATCTAAATAACCGGAGCATATCAGGCCGGACGAACTCCGAGAAATAATAAAACCCGGAATCATTGGTTGCCTCGAATAACTTACTGCTGGCAAAATTGTAGCTGTAGAAATCAGGTAATAACCAGATAATGGTATCCTGTCGGTCATCGGTAATCAGGTATTCATCGTTCCGGGTAAAGTCTTCCAATTTAGTGTATAAATCTATGGGATAGTCGATTATTATATCTTTATCCTTGAAAAATTCATATTGATCGGGATGGGGAGATGCACCTTGTTTGATGTAATAATTCCTATTCGCTTGTATCAGTTCACTGAACTCCCATCCCGAAGCATCGAAATAGGTACGTAAAAGGGTATCTATAGCTTTCAGGTCTTTTCCTTCAAAACCGGTTCGTTGATATTCTTCTTCCGTTGCCATGGAGTTTTGTTTTCCCAAAAATAAAAAAATGCCCCGAATCTAAAAAGACTCAGGGCTAAATTTAAACAAGATGCTGCATGGCTTGTTCTACTTGTTTTTCTTCGAAACCATCTAAATATATTTCCGTCGTTGCCAGATTGGCATGTCCCATTAGTTCACTGATAATGCCAATGTTGACTCCGGAACGTTTCAATACTGTGGCGAAGGAATGGCGGGCAACATAGGTCGTCAGATGATGTTTCAAATTCATTGCCTCACTGATGTATCCTAAACTTTTGTTAATCCTTCCCCTCACTTTTTGAATCCGGTCAAATATTTGTTGTTCCGTAACGTGTATTTTTTTATCAAGGATTGGAAAAATATAATCATCCTCTTCTGCATCTGTTTTCGAATATTTATCCAATATCTTCCGAGCTTCCGGCAAAAGATTAAAAGTCAACATTTTCTTTGTCTTATGACGGACATAATAAATCCGGTTATTTTCAATATTTGCATATTTCAGAAAAGCAATATCCTTAAAATTTATTCCTGCCGTTAAATAAGAAAACATAAATATATCTCTGGCCAATTCCAGATAAGATTTAGGACCTGCATTCACAACAGACAAATCTAACCGAGACAATTGGGAAATCGTTTCTTTATTTATCGCCCGTTTACGCGTTGAAGTCCACAAACTTCCAACTTTAAATTTTTTAAACGGATTCTTATTACATACGAATATTTCTTCCTCCAAGGCTTTATTGAAAACAGATTTCAGTGTACTAAACTTCGTTGCGATACTATTATCTGCCAAACCTGACTTTCGGAGAAACATTTCATAATCTTTCAAAAATTGAAAATCCATATCTGTGAAAGAAATCTTTGTTGATCTAAACTTATTCAGTGATGACAAAGTAAATTTGTATTTATCACGTGTATTGAGTCGTCCAAGATCGGATAATTCGTTAATGATTTTTTGAAAGTATTCTTCTACTGTCATTGCGGGTTTCTTTTTTATTCCGATAATATCATCGATCGAATAATTTTTCCCCTGAATTTTATATTCTAACTCCCGTTTTTTAAATTCCTGAATCTGTTTATCCAAAAGATATTGCAAATGTTCCTGATTAGGGATACCATTCTTCAAGCAGTTATTATCGAAATCCCAATAATCGACTTTAATTCGTAAACCAGAAGTAATTTTTCGGACAATGCCATTATGATATAAACGAATTATTATTGCCACCTCATTCTGTTTTGAAATTCTGTCTCTCCGACAAATAGCTGATATTTCCATAAAATAAAGCAAAAACGACTGACAGAGAATAGCCTAAATAATATGGAGGACTATAAAAGTGGGTACAAATTGGTAACAAAACCCACTCTACGCCAAAATCGATATATTTGTATCATATTATATATCAATAAGTTACCAAAATCAAGATTGAAGAACAAAAAAAAAGAACCGACTTCAGTCAGTTCTTTTGAGCGTAGCGCTAAGGGGAATCGAACCCCTGTTTTAAGAATGAGAATCTTACGTCCTAA
>OKXB01003410.1_pt1 | contig 10578 bp, 9 predicted proteins | sample 1601731 | NCBI WGS metagenome assembly OKXB01 (sample SAMN04414077, study PRJEB24778) | human gut metagenome | material: faecal | host: Homo sapiens | reverse complement strand
GTTTTCACCCCGCCGCCCTTGACTGCGACGGCACGGACAATGTATTTGAAGTCACCACCGTCGGTAACAAGCGCGTCGTGCCCCTGAACGGTCTGACGACCGATATGCTCAGGCTACTCGTCACCTCGTCAAGAGACACGCCCGAATTCGGCAAGATCTCCGTATATTAAGCAATAGCAAAAGCGGCAGAGGCTCTCCCCTGCAGCTTTTCACTTGACTTTTGCCGCCGCATATGACAGAACGCAAAAAAGCAAAACCCCTTATCCGTCTACCACGCATCTCCCGACGAATAAGCCGTTCTTGCACGCAGCCTTGTGAATGGTGCACAAATTTTTGGCTACAATTTTGTGAACAAAAACGGTCATTGAAATTTGTGCATAAATACTTTGATGTCAGAGAGTGCTTTTGCTATAATGAAATCAGGTAGCTTTGGGTATTGGTGAGGAGAGAAAAAAAATGACAGGGATATATGATTGCTTTGGCTATGGTCCGGGATATGATGTTTCTTTTGAAGAAAGATACAAATTAATTAGAAACGCAGGATTTGATTGTGTAATGTTATGGTGGAGCGATCGGTTTGGCAGAGGAGACGGTTATCAAGAGGATGTAAAACTGGCCGGAAATGCAGGGTTATCTGTAGAAAATATCCATGCACCTGTGCATGAACAGAATAATCTGTCACTGGATAATTTGAGCGGAGAAAGCGTATTTCAAAGTTATCTACAATGTGTAGAGGATTGCTGTATATATAATATATCAACCATAGTTATACATTTGCCGAATGATAATAATCCCTTGAATCAAACAGGAATCAGACGGCTGACAGAACTTATAAACAAGGCGGAACAAAAGAATATTCAGATTGCTTTTGAAAATTTAAGTAACATTAAAAATTTGAAGATGGTGTTAAATAAATTTACTTCAAATAATGTAGGCTATTGTTATGATAGTTGTCACCATATAAATTATGCACCGGATGAAGATTTGTTAGGATTGTATGGAAATCGGCTGATGGCAATTCATTTACATGATAACGGCGGTAACCATAATCAACATCAATTGCCATTCGACGGCAATATTAACTGGAATACAGTTATGGCGAAAATTGCCCGAACAGGATACCGTGGAGCTACAACCTTAGAACCAATGAATTGGGATTATTCTCATTTAGATATTTGCCGGTTTTTGGAATCGGCTTATGAAAGGGCAAACAGACTTGATTGCCTGCGAAGATATTTGAGGCGATAAAAGGGCGAAAACAGACAAGGCAGTTTAAAATCTAAAGAATAGTATGCCACTCATAAAATTGAATATTCGATTGGTATTGAGGCGCTTGAAAAAGATTAGCAGCATAAAGCTATCTGCTATAGCAGCTTCCTTGGAGAAGGAGGTGGAGATAGTTGTCGGCTTGTGTGTAAAATCCGTCTGCGTCATACCTCATCCGTCTCGCAAGCTCGACACCTTCTCCTCAAGGAGAAGACGAAAGCCATTTATACCATACTACATCAGAAACAGAATTATCGCCAACAATTTCACACTTTTGCTTGATTTCAGAAAAAATCAATTGACAAACCGTCTTTTATCTGCTAAAATAATGGGGCTGAAAAACAGCGGCCCAATTTGGCTGCGTTTTCCGATACAATTTAATACGGAGAGTTGTCCGAGTGGTCGAAGGTGCAGCACTCGAAATGCTGTGTACGTAATGTACCTAGGGTTCGAATCCCTAACTCTCCGCCATAAGTCCACCGTAATTTTGATAGAATTACGGTGGACTTTTTCTATGCCCGAAAACCGCTTGAAATAGGGCTTTTCGGCTGTTCAGGCATATAACAAACCCCGCTGCAGGCAATTCTGCGGCGGGGTTTTGTGCGTTTTACGGTTGTTTCAGCGGTATGAGCCGTTGTAATCGTTAAACAACCGAGGTAATCGTTAAATTGTCAGCGTATTCGTTAAATCACTGGGAGTAATCGTTAAAAGACAAAGCGAAATATTTATCCATTTAACTTCCTGAATTGCTCGCTTCGACTTCTTTTAAAGTTCTTCCATCTGAAGCTTTCCAAACTTTAGGGCCACTTATACCATAACCCAAAACGAAATCAGCTGGTGCCGACGAGCTGGAAAAAAGGATATCCTCTGTTGTTACTAAGTCTTGTACACGGCCATCAGAAAAACACTTGTCTCGAAGTTTGACGATACCTGCGTTTAAAGATTTAACAGAAACTTTTTCGTTCAGAACTGGGCCTTTAAGAAGAACAAATCCTTCGGTGGTCACTACACCAGTTGCCTTTACTGATCCCTGCGATAAATAATATTCATCATTTCGGTCAACAGGCTCACCGTTGACAGTTTGCACCATAGGCTCTAATACTTTGTACCCCAGGGCATTAATAAGAATTTTAACATTATCAATAAACTCCTCCATCGCGGAAACTTGCGATTCTTTCATTACAGTATTTCTATAAGTATTTTTAGTAAGAACGGTATAACGCTTATTATCACGTGCGATTTCCACAAAACGATTTTCAAGGTATCTTATAAGCGCCTTATTAAGATCACGACCTGTAAATAACACAGCAGTGTTCCAATAGTATTTTTCTTTCTCCATTTGGCTGTCCCGTATATGTTGAGTCAGTCGATCTTTGAGATTTTCCGCTTCACCGATGTAAACGGAATCAGTCCCATCGTCCTCTTTACAAAAAAGAAAGTAAACTCCTGCCTAAGATATGTCATCACGGTTACAGGTTGCAACTTCAATACGCGGGATTTTAATGGCTTTACCGTTCCGGTTAGAGAGTTCTGCTGTAATAATGCTGTCTGCAGTACCGTTCACAAGGAACAATTCAATTGATTTTCCATAAGTCACACAAATCACCTCCTTATACAATATGCTTTTCTTCAGTTATTTTATTTTTAGAGGTGTATACGGTTAACATTCTTCGACGATTAGACGCTTACAGGGTTTTCTGTTTTGTCTAAAAAGCCAAGCGCAGCTGACGTAAAATCCATCGGCTGCGCCTATATGTTTTTATATTATTCGGTTATGTCATCACATAGCTTTTTAAATAATATTGCTCACATTTCAACGCTGTACACATATTTTCCGCTTGAAACTTCAAGGCTCTTTCCGTCGGGCAGCGTGATGACAGCGCTCGTGTTAAACGGAACATTAATCGAGAGGACAAAAACGCCGTTTTCAAAATTCCAATTGATTTTGATAGTTCCGCTCGAAAGCTTTTTGAAACATGACACGCTCGTGAGTCCGCCTCCGACGAGGGGTGCAACCTTAAATTTTTTGTAGCCCGGCTCAATCGCTTCGAGTCCCGCGACGCGCCTATATAACCAATCGCCGACTGCACCGTTCGCATAATGGTTGAAAGAAACCATTCCTCCGCCGACAGCGTTTACCAGACCGCTTCCCGGATCTTTTCCGAGATTGACGGTTCCATCGGGTCGAAGCGCGTCCCAACGCTCCCAAATTGACGTTCCTCCGGCTTTGACTTCATACAACCACGACGGGACGGTATCCTGAAGTAAAAGGTCATATGCTTCATTTATATACCCGTTGTCCGAAAGGGCGAAAAGGAGATATGGTGTTCCGAGGAAGCCGGTGGAAAGATGATTATCGGCTTCTTTCACGAGTCTTAAAAGGTTTTCAGCATATTTTTTTCTTTCCTCTCCACTCACCATTCCAAAATACAGCGGGCAAACATAGGCCGTTTGAAACTCGTTTTTGAGCGTTCCTTTTTTGTCGGTAAAAACGTTCCGATATGCGTTTTCGATGCACTTTCGCTTTTCTTGAAACGCCTTAGCCTCCTCTTCAAAGCCGAGAATGGTCGCAATTTTTGATGCGAGGGCGCAATCGTTGGCATAATATGCGGTTGAAATCCACTTCTTTTTTGCCATCCATTGCTTTTGATTTTCGTTCGGAGCGCACCAATCGCCGTAAGAAAATCCGTGCGACCAAATGTATCTATCTTCCCCCGATGAAAACGCCGCCGCTTTCTTTTCGACTCCCGAAAGATATCTTTTCATCATCGGATAAAACTTTTCAAGAATGGTTTTGTCCCCGCTGTTTTGATAAAGCGCCCACGGGACAAGGAAAACACAGTCGGACCAGCCGGCCGTAATCTTTGTTCCGCCGAAATGTTTGACCCGAGGAACAACGACGGGGATTCCTCCGTCTTTTGTCTGCTGTGCTTTCACATCAATAAGCCACTTTCTAAGAAAGCGGTTCATATTGAAGTTGAAACACGCCGTCGAAGCAAAAACGGAGATGTCGCCCGTCCAACCGAGTCTTTCGTCGCGCTGCGGACAGTCGGTCGGGATCTCAAGGAAGTTTGAAAAACCGCTGTATCTTATATTCTTTTGAAGGCGGTTAATGCTTTCGTTGGAGCAGAAAAAGTCTCCCGTTTCCTCGTCAATCGAGGAAATAACCTTCATTCTGACCTTGACGTTTTCAGGCTCAATTCCGCAAAGCTCGGCATAACGAAAACCCATAAAGGTAAATTTCGGGCAGTAGGTCTCTTCTTCTCCGCCGCAAACATATTCAAGCTTTGCTTTCGCCGAACGTAGCGGCTTTGTAAAAAGCTCGCCGTTCAAAAGAACCTCCGCATGTCGAGCGGTTATCCTCTGCCCTTTTCTCCCTTTAATTTCAAGTTCGAGAACTCCGGCGCAGTTTTGACCAAAATCATAGATATAGCCGTTTTGGCTTTTTTGAATCTCTTTCGGTTCGAGCGTTTCGATTATTTTTGCAAATTTTCCGTACGATGCGACGAGGCGCGGAGAAATACGGGGCTTCTCTTTTTCGGCATTTTCGAAGATCGCCTTGCTCAAGGTTTTCGTTGCGTCGAATATCTCTCCGTTATAAAACGACACGTCTCTGACAGGCCCGTCAGCGGTAACGAGCCAGCTTTCGTCGGTTTTAATTTCGTCTTTTCGCCCATCGTCATATTCGATTTGAACAAGCGCTTTGAGCGCGAGCCTGTCGGCGCCGAGCTTATTACTTCTATTCAGGCCAAAAATCCCGACCGCCCAACCGCCCGCAACGGTGAAAACCAATTCGTTTTTCTCTTCGAGAAACGGCGCAATGTCATAAACCTGATATTGAAGTCGGTCTTCAAAACTCGTGAAACCGGGAGCAAAGCGGTCGTCGGAAATCTCTTTTCCGCAAAGCGTGAAAGAATAAATTCCGAACGCGGTTGAATAAAGCCGCGCTTTTTTCACCTTACCCGAAAGCAAAAACTGACGTTTGAAGACGAGCGGAATGGGGCTTTTTCCGAAACCGACGTGATAGTTCGGCTTCGTTATCCACTCCGCAGAAAAATCACCGGAAAGAAAGCCCGTTTCAAACTCCGCCGTTTTTTCGGCTTTGTTTCCGTAATTGTCACAAACCGTCGCTTCCACCGTATAAACCGTGCACGGGAGGAGAGCTCTTCCGCCATAAACGATATTGTCGACAGTAGAGCTTTGCTCTTCTGTCTGCCAAAGGACAGCTTCGCCACTTTTGACCTTAAGGGAATATGAAGAAATAAAAGCGTTTTCAAGCTCGTTTTCGGTTTCAAGAGTGAAGCGCGGATTTTCACTGTCTGTCACGGCAAAACCGCACAGATCATCGATTCGGATATTTTTAAGTTTCATTTTCCGCCGTCTCCCGTCTTTCCGAAAGCACCGCCTGAATTTTTTCGGCTTCTTCATTGTTGATTCTGTAAAGCAACAAGAATACAATCGCACCAACAAAAACCACTATACCCGGAATCAAGCCGTCAGCAAGGCTGAGGCCTAACTTTGTGTATGAGCCGTCGCCGTTTGCTGTCCATGAAAGAACGTAAAGCGAAAAAGCTGCGCCTATTCCGTTGCTGATTTTTGTAATCATTGAAGTCGCTGCGGCAATCACGCCCTCAGCACGCAGGCCGAGCTTGTAGTCCACATAGTCGATATTATCCGCCTGAATCGAATAATACAAAAGCTGTGCAAAGCTTGTTCCGCAGCTGCAAATTACGCTTGAGATGCAGGCGGCGACAAGACCGCTCGTTTTGTCGTTGACCGCAACAAGACGAACGAGACAACCGATCGCCGTGACGATCATTCCGCAAACATAAATCCTGCGCTTTCCAATCTTCTTCGCGAGCGGAACGGCAAGCAATGAGACGGGGCCGCCGACAATTGCGACCGTATTCATAATCGTGAGCTTTCCGATCGAGCCGAGCGCGTGCGTTGCATAATATGAATTCGACGTTGCAACGAACGCAAGTCCCGTCTGAACAATGAGTCCGCCGATGAAGAAAGCGATAATCGGCTTCAATTTAATGATTCTTAAAACATCCTTTGCTTTATATCCAGCATCCTTGAGCGGTTCGACTCGCTGATGAATGCCCGTGATTCCGCCGAGCGAGCACGAAAGGATGATTCCCATAGCAAGCAGATTCATAATATTATAGCCCTTGACGGAAGAGTTGAACTTTGCGAAAACAATAGGAGCTATGAGGTTGAGTCCACCGCCGAGACCGTAAGCAAAATTTTTTAGCATTGCAAGGAAATTTCGCTCCTCCATATCGTTTGTCATTACAGGAAGCATACTGTTGAGTGAAATGTCCATAACGGGGAAGGTCACACCGAGAAGCATATATGAAATATAGGCAACTATAACCTTCATCGAGTCCGAAACATATGCCGGACCCATCCATACCACGGCATAGTTCAAGGTGCAGATGATCGTTCCGACAATAAGAATCCGTCTGAATTTTCCGAACTTTGAGTTTGGCGCTCTGTCAATGAAATAACCGATGAACGGGTCATTCACTCCGTCAAAAACTCTTGCTATCAAAAACATTGTTCCGACGACCTTTGCGTCCATGCCGAGTGTGTCGGTATAGAAAATCGAAAGGTATGCGTTGACCATGGTCATTATAGGGATGTTTCCGAGGTTCACGAAGAAATATGACACGCGTTCCTTCCAAAGCGGCTTATTCCCGAGCTGAAGCGTGGCACCCAATCCGGAAAGCTTTGATTTCTTTTCTTGGTTTTCTTTCATTGTTATGACCGTTCCTTTCCGCTGCGTGTAAGACACAAAAGGCTCAGAAAGCCTTGCGCCGTAACACAGCATTAAAAATCTGTGTTGAGACATGCTTGAGAATTTATATTCATTGCAGAGTACGTGGATGTGAGTGGGCACAGCGAAAGCTGAACCGCATTGTTGTGTGTATCAGCTGCTCTTTCAAGCACAAATTACATTATTACTCCTATATTCAACAACGCATCTTTTCAATAAAAAGAAAAAAGGCGGCAAAAAATTATGATTCATCTTTCCTCTTCATAGGAATTGTAACATATCGTTGTGATTATTTCCACCACTTTCTGAAGAAATATCCGCAATAATAATCGCAATCAGCGCCTTGAAATGCTGTATAAAACCTTTCGAGGCGCTGCTCATTCTTTTTATTCTACATATTGCCGGGCGAATGTCACCCCGCATTTGAATTTTATTTGCATATATTTATCGCAGACGGTTATCCTATCGACCGTCTGTTTGATGATGAAGCCATTCTGCGCGTTCGGCACTGCATCTTTATTATTTTCTGTATTTTTTGATTAACTGCTAAGAATCGCATTTTTCCTTTAAAATTTCGATTTTCCTCAAGTTCCAATCACTTTTCGTTGTGAACATTTCTGTATTCATTAGGCGTCATACCCGTAGACTTTTTAAACACGGTTTGGAAATACGCCTGACTTGAAAAGCAAAGATGGGTGCTGATCTCCGACAGACTTCGGTTAGAGTATCTGAGAAGCCTTTTGGCGTCTCTTATTTTACTTTTTATAATGAAATCTGTAATGTTTAACTTTATACGGTTTTCAGCCGGTCAATACATTTGCATTTTAAGTATCAACGAATGATAGTCAATGGAACTTTTCCCTATATCCCATTTCCCAACCTGCATCTTTTTAATACGCTTTCCATCTCCAAATTCAAGCAAATCTATTGAACTGCCCCAAATTGTGCAGACAGTATAAAAAGACCCTACTCGATGTAGCAGAATAAAAATAAAGCAACAAACTGATTTCGATTTTCAAGCGGAGTCAGTTTTGTTTTAGTTTGAATACGGTAGTTGTTGTAGAAGCTGATGTATTCGGATATGAGGAGTCGAGCGTGTACTGCCGCGCAAAATCGGTCACGCCGCCCGCCTCGCTCATGGTGTAGTCCAGACGGCACAGCGCGGGAGTGAGGTCATATAGCCCCAGCTTTTTCATCAGCACACAGATGCCGCATTTGGTGAAGCGTCCCTCGTAGCCGCTGTCGTCGGGATATTCGTAAAGCTCCATATTCCACGAGTAGGGGTTGCGGTCAGCGGCTCTCAGCGCGGCGGTGGCTTTCATACCGGCAATGTCCTTTTCGGTGAATTTGCTCTTTCCGCTCATTCGGCAGAACCATTTCATGGGCTTTGTCATCATGGATTTTGCGTAGTAATCTGTCAGTCTGTCTACTTTTGGGCGCTCCGGCATGGAGAGAATAAACGCACCGAGCATCGCGCAGTTGACGAGGTTCATCTTGAACCGGTCGCCCTTTTCAAATTCGGGCAACTCGGAGATGATCTCCCTGTATTTCGGCTTTGCTTTTTTCGTGATGGCTTTTTCCGTATTCGTACCGTAGCCGAACACCGCTGTCAGCTGGTTTCGGAAGGACGGTGCAAACAGCGTCCACATGCCGAAAGGCATTCCCAAATAGGTCACTTTTTGTCCCTCCAATCGCATATCACGCGGGTCATGCGGCGGTCAATGTCAATGCGAGCCGTTTTACACTCCCTGGGATATTTCTTCGCAGCGCTGAACGCCAGCTTGACAAACAGTGCCGAGCCGACGGGAAGCATGGTCTTGAGCATACCGTCGGGGAAAACAAAATGCGTGCCGTGCTCATATACGACCGCCTCGACTTCGCAGGAGTGCGGTTTCTCCGCAAGGCGTTTTTCCATGCGGCGGATATATTTTGCGGTGTCCCAAAGTGCGTCGTCCTCTGCGCCGACAAGAAACAGTTTGCCGCGGATATTCTCGACCTTTATGAATTCCTCCTCGGTAATCGGGTGCGCCGCTTCAGAGTCGTCAAACAGCTTGCGGGAGGCAACCATATTACCGGTGCGTTTGGACTCCTCCGAGATTATGCGCCAATAGTCAGGGTGCTGATAGCGAAACGGCATGTATGGCAAGGGCTTTCCCTTGTAAGAAAAGAGTGATTCTCCCTCGATTGGCCATTCCTTGCAGCCATCCTTTTTGCCCTGCATGAACCCCTGCCACACAAAGTCGCTGGGGGTCATTGCGATGGTCAGAGAGATATCATCAAATAGCGAAGCCGCCGTCAGGGCGAGCGTGCCGGTCGTTGAGGCTCCTGCAATGCCTATTTTTTCGTTGCCGTGTAATTTGAGCCATGCAATCGCTTTTTCGATGTATTCAAGCGGATAGTTGTGATGACCGTAGTCCTTTTTCCCGGGCGACATGGTCAATACGTTCACGCCGAGGCGAAGCAGCCACTTCACCGCAGAGCGCGCCATATAATCCTCGGGGTCGTCGCCGAGCATGGCGATGACGGCGCAGTCCGAGCCGTCCTTGCATGCCCAATACGCGCCGTAAAAGCCATCACTTTCAACATCAAAGTGGATGTGTTTCATTCAAAACGCCTCTTTCAAAAGTTGATTTTTACAATCTGCATTTTCATCCTGTTATCCCCGACCTTTGCAAGAAAACGGAAAAATCCGCTGACGGACGGGTCTTTCAAATCGTTGTAGCCCAGCATATAGCCGCGACTTGTGACCTGCAAGCGGCTGTCCCACGGCGAAAGCTCGCTTTTTGCGTCCGAAACAGCAAAATATGCGCCCACGTCCTTGATTTTCGCGCTCTTGAGCCAGGTTTTGGCGATCATCTTTACTGCCGTCCGATTGGCAGCATCAAAGACCAGCACACCGCAGGGGAAAGCGTCTGCCATTCGCTGCACCAGTGCCTTGACCTGCTCGGTCAGAAAATAATAGAACACGCCGGAGGCAAAGAACACCGCACCGCCCGATGCATCGATTTTCGAAAACCATTCGGTATTATTCAAATCGCATGGGATGTTTTCCTCACGATCTCCGGCGGGCAGGAGCTTATTGCGCACGGCGATGACATCCGGAAAATCCAGATTGTAGATCTTGCAGCTGCCGTTGTCGCAACTTCTGCCGGTGTTGTCCAGCCCGCAACCGAGATTGACCACTGCGGCGTTGGGGTGGATTTTCAAATAGTCCTTTACTTCAAAAGCCAAATCGTTCTGTCGTATGGCAACCTCCAGCGAGCCGAAGCGCTGCATGAGGCGGCGAGAATTTTTCTCCGCCTCGGAAAAGTCGTAATCAATTTCATTGATTAAGCTGACAGCCGTTTCATCCCGATAGAGATTCGGGTACAGCTGCGAACACACCTTTCTGGCATACAGCGGAATGATCAGCGTCTCCTGCACGGTATTTTTCTCGATTTTGTATTTCATGGGTATCACTCACTTTCTGATAAATGGCAGTTCCGGCATACAGTCACGCTCGGCGATGTGTGCCAGCATTTCGGCGAACC
>OKXB01003407.1_pt1 | contig 10585 bp, 12 predicted proteins | sample 1601731 | NCBI WGS metagenome assembly OKXB01 (sample SAMN04414077, study PRJEB24778) | human gut metagenome | material: faecal | host: Homo sapiens | reverse complement strand
GCAAGACTTATTTCAGTTTGTTAATTAAAAACGGAATTTCAAATTAAATTTCAGGATGAGAATTTTAAAACCGCATATTTAATTTACATAATACTTAATACATGGTATAATGATAAATAGGTGATTTCATGAAAAAGATTACTGTAATTAGTTTTATATGCATTATTATTGATCAATTAATTAAGATTATTGTTACAAATAATATTGCTTTAAATACAGAACTAATAATTATTGATAATTTTTTTTCTTTAACAAATGTTCGAAATGATGGAGCAGCATTTAGTATTCTAAGTGGAAATAGAATATTTCTTATTTGTGTATCCTTATGTGCTCTTATTCTATTATATTTTCTTTTTGTTAAAGACAAAAAATTAAAAAATATAGATAAAATTATATATGGTGTATTACTTGGTGGCATAATTGGAAACTTAATTGATAGGGTTTTGTATGGTTATGTTATTGATTATTTAAGTTTTAATATTTTTGGATATAGTTTTCCAATCTTTAATTTTGCAGACATTTGTATTGTTTTATCTATGATTGGTCTTATTATATGGTCATGTATAGGTGGTAAAAATGGATAATATAATTATAAATAATAGTGAGAATAATAAAAGAATTGATTTATATTTAATTGATAAAATAGATATGAGTCGTAGTAAAATACAAGATAAATTAAAGAAAGGTGAAATTCTTGTTAATGAAAAACAAGTTAAAAGTAGTTATATACTTAAAGAAAATGATGTAATTAGTTTTAATATTGAAGAGAAAATTGATACTGATATAGAGCCAGAAAATATTCCTCTTGATATTGTTTATGAAGATAACGATGTCATTGTTGTTAATAAGAAAAATGGGATGGTAGTTCATCCTGCACCTGGTAATAATCATGGTACACTTGTTAATGCTCTTTTATATCATTCTAAAAATTTAAGTAAGGTAAATGGTGAATTTAGACCTGGAATTGTTCATAGAATAGATGCATATACAACAGGATTACTTATGGTTGCTAAAAACGATAGAGCACATGAAATTCTTGCTAAACAGCTTGAAGAAAAAACAACTACGAGAAAATATGTGGCTCTTGTATGGGGTGTAATTGAACATGATACAGGAACGATTGATGCGCCAATTGGAAGAGATGAAAAAGATCGTAAAAAAATGGCAGTTACAAGTTTAAATAGTAAAAAGGCTATTACCCATTTTAGAGTGCTTGAACGATATAAAAATGCAAGTTTAATTGAGTTACAACTTGAAACAGGAAGAACACATCAAATAAGAGTACATATGAATTATATAGGTTATCCTGTTGTCAATGATCCTGTTTATGGAAGACGTAAATTAATCAATAATGATGGGCAGTGTTTACATGCTAAAACTCTTGGTTTTGTTCATCCAACAACGGGCAAGTATATGGAATTTACAAGTGAATTACCTGATAAATTTATAAATATTTTAAATATCATAAAGGAGGGATAATATGGACGGATTAATAGTTGATAAACAAGATGAATTAGTAATGAAATTACTTCATTATTTTATTACTGAAGAAGGTTATAATCCTATTGTTTTACATGGTGCTAAAAATGAAATATGGCTTGAAAATTTAGATAACCCATATAAAATAATAAGAATTGTAACTAATTATATACACAATGATGAACAATTAAATTTTGATGTATTAAGGGCAAATCAAATTGCTAAAAAGATAAAGAAAAAAACCTTTTGTTTTAAAATTAAAACACTTAGTATTTTTATTAATCTTGGTGATAATGTACATATCCTTGATAATGAAGAATATAAATTTAATAATATTGATTGTATTAATTTAAAAGATATGGAAGATATATCTAAATATCGCTTTGTTATAGATGAGTTTCCAGATATTACAAGAAATACTAAATTTCCAGAAGATGGTTTTGAATTATTTGCTAAATTATCACGAGAAATAAGTGAAAAAAGTGGTGAAGATGCGAAAAAGGCAGAGGATATTTTTCAAAAGAGAAAACCTATTATGACATATATTTTAATAGGTATAAATACTATTCTATTTGTTCTTATGTATATTTTAGGCAATGGTAGTGATGATGCCCTTACTTTGCTTAAATTTGGAGCAAGTTATCCTGATTTTATTAGAGCAGGAGAGTATTATCGCTTACTTACAAGTGCTTTTTTACATATTGGTTTTCTTCATTTCTTATTTAATAATTATGCCTTATATGTAATTGGTTCACAACTTGAAAGTTTCTTTGGAAAAACAAAATATTTAATTATCTATTTAGGTAGTGCTATATTTGGAAATTTAATGTCGTTATTATTTACAAATAGTATTAGTGCTGGTGCAAGTGGTGCTATATTTGGTCTTCTTGGTGCTCTTCTTTATTTTGGATATCATTATCGTGTTTATTTAGGAACAGTTGTTAAGTCACAAATCATACCATTAATTATAATCAATTTAGGTATTGGATTTGCTATGAGTGGAGTTAACAATGCGGCACATATTGGCGGACTTATTGGTGGATGTTTATTAGCGATGACTGTCGGTGTTAAATATAAATCAACTAAGTCTGATCAAATAAATGGTGCTGTAATGACACTTATTTATGCATCCTTCCTAATATATATGGGCTTCTTTAGATGAAATTAAATTATCAATTAGAACTAGATAAAGTACTTGATAGTATTGATAAAAATCAAAAACCAAGTCTTCTTTTACATAGTTGCTGTGCACCATGTAGTAGTTATGTTTTAGAATATTTATCTTCTTATTTTAACATAACAATTCTTTATTATAATCCAAATATAGATGAGGAAGATGAGTTTAATAAGAGGGTTAAAGAGTTAGAAAAACTAATTAAACTTATGAATTTATCTATTAAAGTAATTAATAATGGACATAGACATGAAGATTTTAAAGAAATATCTTCTGGTTTAGAAGATGAACCAGAGGGGGGTAAAAGATGTTTTAAATGTTACCGTTTAAGATTATTAGAATCTGTGTTATATGCAAAAGAAAATAACTTTGATTATTTTTGTACAACGCTTTCTATTAGTCCATTTAAAAACGCAAGTAAATTAAATGAAATTGGTTTAGAGTTAGAAAAAGAGTATGGTGTTAAATATTTAATATCTGATTTTAAGAAAAAGAACGGTTATAAAAGATCAATTGAATTATCACATATATATAATTTATATAGACAAGATTATTGTGGATGTATTTATTCTAAGATTGAAAGAGATAAAAAGAAAAAAGAATATGAAAATGTTTAAAATCATATTCTTTTTTATATTTTTCTATATAGTCCTATAGCTTTTCCTAATATTTGAACATTATCCAAAATAATAGGTGCCATTGTATCATTTTCAGGTTGTAATCTAAAATGATCTTTTTCTTTATAAAATGTTTTAAGTGTTACTTCATTTTCATCTGTCATTGCAACTATTATTTCACCATTTCTAGCAGTATTTTTTCTTTCAACAATAACAATATCGCCATCTAATATACCTGCATTAATCATACTTGTTCCACTTACTAATAAAGTAAATACTTCTTTATTATTTGGAATTAAGTATGCAGGTAATGAAAAATATTCACCAGGTTGTTCGATTGCTTCAATAGGGCTACCAGCGGTAATTTTTCCAAGTAGTGGTACATTAACAATTTGGTCATCTTTTACTTCAAATTCATTATCAACTAATAATTCGATTGATCTATTTTTAGAGTTTTGTCTTTTTATAAATCCTTTATTTTCTAGGTTAGTTAAATGTGCTTGTGTAGTTGCTGGAGATGACATATCAAGAGCACTACCTATTTCACGAACAGTAGGTGGAAATCCATGTGAACTTTTAAATTCTTTTATAAAGTTTAAAACTTGTTGTTGCCTTTTAGTTAATTCTTCCATCAAATACCTCCTTGTACATTTTTATTTTAGCATAAAAAAAATGTAAAGTCAAACATTCGTTCGCAAAATATATTGACACGAACAAATGTATGTGATAAACTAAATACAGTTAAGGGAGGAATTAAGATGAATGAATTAGTTAGAAGTAAAGGAATGATAGGTTTTGTTTTATTTATAATAGGGTTATCTTGTTTTAATGTTGTTAAAACAAATAATGAAATGAAAGTAGATAGTGACAATAGTACTTTAATAGTATTAAATGATAATTAATACTATATTTTTTTTTTATAAAATATATATTAGCAAAAATGTGAGAATATTGGCAAATTTACCCGGAATTTTGTGATTTTTGAATATTGAAACATATGAAAAAATGTGATAAAATTGTCATAGAGGTGAATTATATGACTCGTTTAAAAAGAAAAATAGATAATTATTTATTGGAGTGGAAAGATAATCCCAATAAATTACCATTAATTATAAAAGGGGCAAGGCAAATAGGAAAAACAAATGCTATTAGAAATTTTGGCGAGAACAATTATGAGGTATTTATTGAAATAAATTTTGCACTCGAGCCGGAATTTAAAACTATATTTGATAGATCATTTAATGTTAATGAGGTAATAAAAGAAATAACTCTTAGACGTCCGGAAATCGAAATTATTCCAAAACATACCTTAATCTTTTTTGATGAAATGCAAGATTGTGTAAGTACAGCAACTTCATTGAAATCTTTTAGAGAAGACGGAAGATATGATGTAATATGTTCTGGTTCACTTATGGGAATTAATTATAAAAAAATAGAATCAAATAGTGTTGGAAATAAAGAAGATTATACGTTGCATTCAATGGATTTTGAAGAGTTTTTATGGGCAAAAGGTTATAAAGAAGAAGTAATAAATGAAATGCTAGAAAGTATGATAAAATTAGAGCCACTTTCTGCTACGATGTATGATGTTATGTTAGAAAATTTTAAGGATTATATGATTACAGGTGGGATGCCAGCTATTGTAAATAGTTTTATAGAGAACAAAAATTTTGGTGGTATTCTAAAAATGCAACAACAGATATTATTAGATTATGAAGAAGATATTACAAAATATGCTGAAGGCTTAGATCAAAGTAAAATTTTAACAGTATACAAAAATATCCCTGTCTTTTTAGGAAATGAAAATAAAAAATTTCAAATAACTAAAATTCAAGATGGAGCAAGAAATAGAGAATACGTTGGCGTATTAGATTGGCTCGATAGAGCAGGAATTATCAATATTTGCTATTCATTAGATCAAGTAAGTTTACCATTAAAGGGTAATTACAATCCAAATAATTATAGAATATATTTTGGTGACACGGGATTATTAATCGGCTCACTTGATGAAGAAGCACAGGACGACTTAAGAAAAAATCAAAATTTTAATGCATATAAAGGTGCAATATATGAAAATGTAATTGCCGATATGCTAGTAAAACAAGGATATGATCTATACTTTTATAAAAATGAAAGAGGAACATTAGAAATGGATTTTTTTATTAGAGATAAAGATTATCTTATTCCTGTAGAGGTTAAGGCAAATGATAATTCTACAATATCTTTAAATAGATTAATTGATAGTGATACTTATAAGGATATTAAATATGGAATTAAATTATGTAATAAAAATATTGGTTTTAATGGTAAATTTTATACATTTCCTTATTTCTTAGCCTTTTTGTTAAAAAGGTATCTAAAAGGAAAAAAATAGTTGTCTTATAAAATATATAAGGCCTTTTTTCTTACAAATTTATATTTAGTATTAAATGAAATTTATTAATTTACTTTTTTTTAACTTTTTGATATACTCATAAAAGAGAATAAGAGGGTGCGATAATGGATAATGAAATTATTAATAATATAAAGACACTTGCTTTAGATATGATAGAAAATGCAGGAAGTGGTCACACAGGTATTGTATTAGGTGCTGCTCCTATTATATATACTTTATATTCAAGACACTTAAATATTAATTTAAATGACCCATCATGGATAAATAGAGATAGATTTATATTATCAGCAGGTCATGGGTCTGCACTTTTATATGCATGTTTATATATGGCTGGTTATAACATTACTTTAGATGATTTAAAGAATTTTCGAAAAATTGATTCTAAAACACCGGGTCATCCTGAATATGGAGTAACACCTGGAGTAGAAGTTACAACAGGACCACTTGGTCAGGGACTTGCTACAGCAGTTGGAATGGCTCTTGGTGAAAAAATACTTGGTGATAAATATGTCATACCTAAAAAAAGTGTTCTAACTATTAGTAATCATTTGATTGATTATAATGTATATGTTTTATGTGGTGATGGCGACTTGATGGAAGGTATTTCTTATGAAGCCGCATCTTTTGCAGGAACGTTAAAATTAAATAATTTAATTGTTTTATATGATTCTAATAATGTAAGTTTAGATAATAAAACAGATGTAACTTTTAATGAAAATGTCATGGATAGATTTAAAGCACTTGGCTGGAATACTATTAAAGTAAAAAATGGTAATAGTGTATCTGCTATTGATAGGGCTATTCGAAGAGCTAAAAGTTCATCAAAACCAACACTTATTGAAATAAAAACTATAATTGGCTATGGTAGTAATAAAGCAGGAACGAGTGAAGCCCATGGAAAGGCTATTGATAAATTTGAACTTGCTAAAATAAAACAAGATTTTAATATGCCAAATGAAATGTTTTATGTAAATGAAAAAGCCAAAGAAGAATTTAAAAAAATGATTTCAGCACATAGCAGTTCTAAGTATAATCTATGGGCGAATAATTATGATAATTATGTTAAGACATATTTAGGTGGCGAATATGAAAAATTAAATTATTTATTTGATAGAGTAGGTAGATATAATTTATTAGATTTTAATTGGGACTTTGAAAGAGATATGAAAGAAGAACTTCGTATAACTAATCAAACAGTAATGAATAAAATTTCTAAAATAGTTCCTAATTTTATTGGTGGAAGTGCCGATTTAGGTAGTTCAACTATGGCTGTTTTATCGGATAGTAACAACATTGTTTCTAATAATTATAATGGTAAAAATATTTATTTTGGGGTAAGAGAACATGCCATGGGAGCTATTTTAAATGGCCTATCTCTTTCTAAATTTAAGGTATTTGGATCAACTTTTTTAGCCTTTTCAGATTACCTAAAACCATCTATTCGTATGAGTGCTTTAATGAACTTGCCAGTTACATATATTTTTACTCATGACTCTGTTAGTATTGGGCAAGATGGTCCAACTCATGAACCTGTTGAACAACTTACAATGTTAAGAGCAACACCTAATCTATGCGTTTATAGACCAGCTGATGCTAAAGAATTAGTTGGTTGTTGGAATGAAATTCTTAATGCCAAAAATCCATCAGCTTTAATCATATCAAAACAAGAATTAAGTTTACTACCAGCAACGAACGCTAAATACGTAAATTTTGGAGCATACATTGTATATCAACCTATTGAAACTTTTAATGTCATTATTGTGGCAACAGGATCAGAAGTTCATACCGCCATTCATCTAGCAAACGATTTATGGAATGAAAAGAAAATAAGTGTAAGAGTTGTTAGTATGCCCTGTATGGAACTATATTTAAAACAAAATAAAGAATATCAAAAAAAATTATTACCAAGAAATATTGTAACATTTGTTATAGAAGCCGGAAGTGGTTTATCTTGGGGAAGATTTATTTATGATGAATCGTATTTAATAACTATTGATAAATTTGGAAGAAGTGGTAAAAGTAATGATGTATTAAAATCATTAGAATTTGATTACCAAAGTATAAAAATGCATATTATGTCAAAATTATAATATGACATTTTTTTTATTTTTATTATGTTATAAATAAATAGGTGAAATTTATGAGAAAATACTATTTATTTATTATTAAAAAAGAATATTATAATTTATATAGAAATAATAGTGAAAGTTTATATAAAACATTAGAAAATTTATTTTTTATGAAGAATAATAATATATCTTATGGCATATCTATATATAATCAAATATGTCAAACATTTAATGTTGATGTTTTAGATAATTATTTTCATACAAGAAAAAACTTTTATATCAGAAGAAATAAAAGAAAAATATTAGTTGATAGTTATTTAGAAAATGAAAGATATATTATAGAATTAATGTATCCATGTGCCATTATATATTGCAATAAAAATTTACCTAAAGTTCTTAAAATATTAAATTATTATGATCCTAGAATTTTTATATGTGATTTTGATAATAAAGATTTCTTTTGGAATAATAACAGCCACTGTCATAGTTATAATTATAATTTTGCAACATATAATTTAATATAAACCTTGTAAAATTATTTATTTTTTAGTAAAATACTTTTATAGGAAGGAATTGATATACGTGGGAGCATTCTTACTTGATTTATTAAAAGTACTAGGAGGACTAGTTATTGGAGCAGTTATCGGATTTTTAATTGCTCGTAAATATATGAAAAAATATATAAAAAAGAATCCACCAATAAATGAACAAATGATAAAGGCTATGATGACACAAATGGGGAGAACACCAAGTCAAAAGCAAGTAAATCAAATGATGAAATCAATGAACAAGTATATGGACTAAGAAGCATATACTTGTTTTTTGTAGGTGATGATTATGAAACCCATAATTGGTATTATTTTAAAAAAAAGTAAAAGTGAAACAGGAAGAGACATTTTATTACTATATGAAGCAATTAGTTATGCCATTAAGACTTGTGGTGGTATCCCTATAGGTATAAACAATTCCTTAGAGTATTTATATATTTGTAATGGATTTATTTTTCAAGGTGGAGATGATATAGAAAATGAAGATTTGATATTTATGAAGCATATTTTAAATTTAAATAAACCTATATTGTGTATTTGTTTAGGTATGCAAGAACTTGGATGTTTATTTGGCGGTACTATTGCAAAGGCAAGTAAAAAACATCATAGTAATTTAGATAAAGCACATACTGTATATATTAATAAAAATAGTAAATTATATCAAATTATTGGAAAGGATAAAATAGAGGTTAATAGTCGCCATTATGATAAACTTGAATATACAAGTGCCTATATATCAGCCATAAGTGATGATGGAACGATTGAAGCCATAGAAATACCTAATTATAAGTTTGGTATAGGTATTCAGTGGCATCCAGAAAATTTAATTGATATAGATGGATATAGTAAATCTTTATTTATGGCTTTCATTAATTCATGTTTGGAGGGTAAAAATGAATTTGAGTGAACTTTTAAATGTTACTAGTGGTGTAGTTATCAATAATATGAAAAGTGATAAAATATTTGATAAAATATCAATAAATAGTAAAGAAGTTCAAAAAAATAGTTTATTTATTACTTTAAAGGGTAAAAATCATGATAGTCATGATTATTTAGAAGAAGTAATAAAAAAAAGACCAGCTTTTATTCTAGTAGAGAAAGATATTTCTATTAAAACTAAAATACCTATTATTAAAGTAGATAGTTGTTTAGATGCTTTAATAAAAATTGGATCATATTATCGAAATAATTTTCATGGTAAAGTTATTTGTATAACTGGTAGTGCAGGTAAAACCATGACTAAGGAATTAATTTATAATATTTTAAAGACAAAATATAATGTACTAAAAAGTGAAGGTAATCATAATAATCATATAGGGCTTCCACTTACCCTTAATCTTTTAAATAATCGTTATGATGCTTTAGTTTTAGAAATGGGTATGAACCATTTAAAAGAAATAGATAAACTTTCTAAAATGTGCAAACCTAGTGATGCTGTTATAACTAATATTGGTACAGCACATATTGGTAATTTAGGTTCTAAAAAGAATATATTTAAGGCTAAAATGGAAATTATAAATGGTATGAATAATGGTAATTTATTTGTTAATGGTTATGATGATTATTTAAAAAAGATAAAAAAAATTAATAATATAAATATTATTAAAGTAGGTTTAGATAAAAACCTATTTATTAAGGAAATAAAAGAGGATTTATATAGAACTTGTTTTAAGGTTACATATAATGATAAAGATTATGATTTTATTTTAAATATACCGGGAGCACATTTGATACAAAATTGTATGCTTGCTATTAAAGTAGGACTTTCATATGATATAAGTATAGATGAAATGATTAATATTATTAATAATTATAAACCACTTAATAATAGACTTAATGTATATAATTATGGTGATAATATTTTAATAGATGATTCATATAATTCTAATTTTGAATCTTTAAGTTCCATTTTAAATTATTTAAAGAATCAAGATAAAAATAAAATATTGATATTAGGTGATATTTTAGAACTTGGTAAGTATTCGAAACCTATTCATAAAAAAATTGGTAAAATAATAAAAAGAGATAGATTTAAACAAATTTTACTTGTTGGTAAAGAAATGTTAGAAGTACATAAAATTAATCATCATAGTCTTTATTTTAATAGTAATAATGAACTAATAAATTATTTAAAACAAGTAAAAATAGATAATAGTATAATATTAGTTAAAGGATCTAATAGTATGCATTTAGATAAAATAGTAGAATTTCTTAAAAATAAATTAGAAGAAAAAAAATAATACCTTTGTGAACTGCACCCTTTAGAGTAGACACTAATAAAAAAATAGGTTCAGTGATATAAT
>OKXB01003404.1_pt1 | contig 10594 bp, 7 predicted proteins | sample 1601731 | NCBI WGS metagenome assembly OKXB01 (sample SAMN04414077, study PRJEB24778) | human gut metagenome | material: faecal | host: Homo sapiens | reverse complement strand
TCGCAGCCTTGCGTCAGGTCGCGGATATTTTCCGCAAGCGTCCGGTTCGGTTGGAGTTCAAGACGCCGGGTTTGGGTTTCGGAAAGTTCCTGTTCCGCCAGTGCCGCTTTTTCCGCTTTGCTTTTCCGGCCCCGTTTCCTTTTGAGCTTGATTTTCGGCGTATTCTTGCGACAGGCCCTTTCCCTTCCGATGATTGCCGTAGAATCGATACTCGCGTGTCCGACCAGCTTTTCGGTGTAGTTTTCCTTTACGATCATCGCGTGAATGGCATCAGGAACCCTTTCCTCGGCAAACACTTTAAACGCTCTGGAAAACGTCGCTTCGGACGGAACCTCGCCGCGATATTCCCATCCGCAGATTCTTCGCAAACTCGGATTTGTATTCAAATTTTCAATCAGCCCCTTCGTCGTCGGAAGGTCATAGACCGCTTTCAGAAAAAACGCCCGAAGCATTTTTCCCCGGTCTTTCATCGGACGTCCCAGACCGCTCCAACGTAGCGCGTTGGTGATGAAACGGGACGGTTTTACCAATTCTACAATCCGCAAAAACTCTTTCATTTTTGCAGTTAATTCGCCAATTTCTTCTTCCAGCATTGGAAAAAGATATGCTTCCATCGTAAAGTAAAGCTTCGGCAGATCGTTCATTTTTCCTCCAGGTTTGGTATCCCTAAGTTAAAATGAGCCTTCTGCCTCTTTTTTCATCCCCGAAAATTAAATACTTTTGAAATTACCTCAATTGTATATTTAATACCTATTTCTTACTTTGTTAATGAATTCTTATTATGTATTATGTTTTTCTGCAATTATCCGCCGGATAGCATCCAAACGAGCATAACCAGTTTCTATGTCGGGTTCTAAATACGCCCCCTCGGTCCATTCATTCCAGCAGGCAATATGAATTAAGCGCGCAGTGGAAATTTCTGAACAAGCAAACTCATAATAGTAGCGAAAAGCTTGTTCTAAATTCTCTGGAGTATTATTCACCACGATGGTATCAAATGGATATCCTATCTTTTCGAACATATCCGACTGTACTGTCCGGGGGCTTACATCCCAGCCAGTCGAAACAACCGGATTGAATGGAATTTCAAGACGTTTTGTAATTGCCCCCGCAACTCCCTGACTAACTTTGAACCAGTCGAGATAATCCATGGCGGGAAAGCCTTTCTGCCCCCCCCAGGTATAAAGGGAAGTCATATCAAAACCGACATTACGAATCCGGTCGTTCAAATCATTATCTTGCCAACGATCCCAGCAATAAAGATTGGAATCCAAAATTAATTCGCCAAGCCCAGCAGCTGCAACACGCGCCCGAAAATCATCAATCAGCAGATGTGCAGTCCGTTCTCCTCCGAGGTCACGAATTAGACGAGAGGGTTGGAAAAAAGAAAAATATAGTTTCCCATCAATCCGTAAATAGTTCGGCTGGTTAAAATAATGCTGAATGCAATAATCGGTGCAACGAATAAAGGTTTCCGGTGAAGTCTTGCCGATGTTTCCCCAGAGGGGTGATGTCGGCGTCAAATAATTTCCCGGATGCGCATAAATAGGATCATGATTGCACCACATTAATGCAAACTGTAATTGGGAACAATTACGCGCAGGCAGAAACCCTTCCTTCAGACAGCGTTCACGATAGGGACCATCTTCAAAATAATAATAATCAAAAATGAATGCGTCAATGCCATGTGAAACAGCATCCGTAATCTTACGTTCCATGACACTGGGATTTGCTTCGTCTTCGTATCCATACAACGGGAGCTTAGGCTGCTTATGCCCTTCGAATCTGGGAGTCGCATACTGTGCGACTCGCCATTCTGTCCAGTTTTTACCATGAATGATTTCATTGCGTGGATCAACGTGCCAGTTCGGAAAATAATAGCTGCATACTACCGGCTTATCTTTCATCTTATTCTCCCTTTCAGAAGCTTCATGACCGTCAGGTTTTATCAAGCCACTCTTATATTTTCAGTTTTTTATTATTTTAAAACATAAAACCATTTCCGTATAACCATAGGCGTTGTTAGTTGTCTTGATAATTTATTTTCAACAATCTGCTTCAACGACGAAATCAGACACTTTCCTCAACGGCTCGATGGTAGAAGATGACGAAGATGAAATATCATGCAACTTCTCAAAGAGAACTTTTCTGATTGCTTGCAATAATATCTTGATAAGTGAAAAATCCGCCTTTACGTATTCTGGTCAGATCCTGCGGAGTGCAACGAACAAGTCCGAAATGCCGGTTGTATCCCTGATTCCATTCAAAAGTATCAAGCATTGTCCAACAGAAATAGCCTCGCACGTCGACCTTGTCAATATCTCTTGCCTTCAGACACTCGGCAGTGTAAGATTTAATGAAATCCTGACGCATGGTGTCGTTCAGGGCGCTTTCCAGATCCGGTTCCGGAACGGAACATCCGTTTTCCGTTACATAAACAGGAATTCCGTGATAACGCTTGCCGATCCAATTCAGCGTTTTGCGCAATCCCCATGGAACGATGCTCCAAAACATATCATTCTGCTTCCAATTCGGATCAACGGACAGAAAGACATTCTGGTCAGCAATCATTCCTCCATTTCCATTCGGCCCGATATCTCCGCCGACTTTCGGCTCCGTTGCAGATGCATAAAGAGTCGTGTAATGATTTAGTCCGAGAAAATCCACGCTTCCAGTTACCAGCTTCCTGTCATCAGCAGAAAATCTCGGCAGACGTTTTCCAAGTTTTTTTTGCATCATTTCGGGATATTCTCCAAAGATTAGCGGGTCGGAGAACCAACCGTAGAAGAATTGCAGGGCACGTTCTGCTGCAATACGATCTTCTTCTGAATCAGTCAACGGCTCGCGCCAGTCGCAGTTATTGGCAATACCTATTTGTCCGGCATAACCGTTTTCACGGAATACGCGTACTGCCATTGCGTGCGCCAGCAGAAAATTATGAGCTGCAAGATACGGCTGTTCCGAATCTGTGCGTCCCGGCGGGAATACCCCCTGTCCATAGCCGAGAACGGCAGAACACCAGGATTCATTGAGCGTGATCCAGTTTTTTACTCTGTCCCCGAATGCGTCAAAGCAGATTTTTGCATAGTTTGCAAAATACTCCGCCGTTTTCCGCGAGAGCCATCCATCTTCCACAAACTGATTGTTGACCGGCAGATCCCAATGGTAAAGAGTCGGATATGGCTCAATTCCGTAAGAGAGCAACTCATCAATCAAATTACTGTAAAATGCGATACCCGCAGGATTCGTTTTCCCGATTCCGTCTGGAATAATGCGCGGCCATGAAATGGAGAACCGGTAGGCTTTTACTCCGAGTTCTGCCATGAGTTTCACATCTTCCTTGTAGCGGTGATAATGGTCACAGGCAATATCAGCGGTGTGGCCATTCGCTATTTTTCCGGGAATCCGAAGATAAATATCCCATGTGGAAAGACCGCGCCCATCTTCGGCGAGTGCGCCTTCGATTTGAAATGCGGAGCTTGAAACACCCCAGACAAAATCTTTGCTCATTGTATTACCTATTGTAAGTGACTTCAAAAAATGGCGTCCCATTTTTCAGTTTGGAAGTATCAAGATCAATTTTCAATTTGTTACCGGCAAGAGAGCACGGAATTTCTGCAAAACGTGTTCCATCCAAATGCAGGGCATAGACCTTCGGAGTAGCTTTCTGAGAAGTTTCGAGTTCGATTTTGCATTTGATTGATTCTATCAGAACCGGAAGATCTCCAGGATTGACGCAACAGTACATTGTGCTGTTCTCAAACATCATATTGGTGTTGAACGCATTGGTTGCAACGATCAGGAGAATCCGATCAGCATCTTTGAGCGTCTTATTTTTATTGAGAGAGGCAGCAGAGAATGAAGCGGGACCGGAAATATTGCTGACTGATAAATTCGGAAGCTTGGCGGATTGTCCGAACTTGAGGATCGCACCTTCTAGACGCGGAGTAGTCACGCTCATGCTCAGACGCTTCGTGTCAAGGAGTAATTCTCCAGTTTCACTTTGATAAATGCGCTTATCCCAGTCGGTGACATTATTGGGGGACAAGATGTTATTGTTTTTCAACGTTGACAGCAATTTCGAAAATTCCTCTCCGTCTCTACTATCTGCATTAATATACCATGTAAAAACACGCAGAGGAGAAAAAACGTTTGGTTCAAGCGTGAGATCCGGCTTGAATGCTGCCGTTTTTTCCATCAACGGGGTTGATTCTGGGTAGAGTATTCCGATTTTTGTCAGCAAGCCCAGCTTACCGTAGTCATCACTGACGGAGTCTAGATAGTGTTTGGGGAACATCGTTTTATTTTTCAGAAGCAGAGCAACGGAGTGTGAGGCCTCTTTCACGTCCTGTCTTAAAAAAGTCAAAGCGGTAACTGTTTCAGATGCTCTGGCGATGGGGTCAGTTCCATGTTCAAAACACCACATTGGATCAACGGTCAGGCGGACCGTGTCTGCGTGCGGGGTAAGGTTGTCCCAGCCTTGCAACGACGCATAAGAGCTGAAATAGAGTCCACGTTCATGCCGGAAACGATTGAATGCGCTGTGGGAGTATTCCGTAATCATGTATGGCCGGTCAAAGAAACGTGCTGTTGAAGCAGAACGAAAATAGCTTGAATTGAGCGAACTCTCCTGTTCCACGAGCATATCGTTCGACACCCCCCCCATGAAAACGGTTCCTTTGGATTTCTTTGCCAGATTACGGGTCGGAACAACATTCGGATGAGCAAAATAAGTATGTTGCGCGATCACGGGCACAAGCGAACGTGCAGGAATCTCCATCGTCCGCATGATCATATCCCAGTGATGGAACATGCCGGGATACCCTGCCTTGCGCAGAACTCCGGTATACCAGCGTGTCATCTCCTGCATTGTTTCAATCAAAAAGGTGCCGGTATCCTGCGCCGCAGGATCACCCTTTCTCAGGATATCTTCGCTGACGCCCACAGTCTCGAAATCAGCGTCTGCACCCCAGACCTTCCGGAATGCTTCCTCGGTCTGGTATTTTTTTCTCAACCATGCCTGAAAGGGTTTTTGCAGCTTACGGATCTCCAGTGGTGAACCAAGCCGGAAATCCTGTTCGTTGTAATAGTTGACGAATGCGATTGCCGGCTCATCCTTCCATTTCAATTTTGTGTAAGGGTTTTCATGATTCAGAAGGAAATGCACGGCAGCTTCCCAGTGGCGGCGATAAACTGGCTCAAAGAACAGATCCATTTTGAACAGCTCATCTTTTCCGCTGAGGTAGGCCATCGAGTAGCCCAAGTCGTTCATAAGATCAATGTTGAGATAGATGCCACGTTCTTTGAAGCACTTCATCAAATAGTCGAAACGATCTAGATTTCCTGCATGAAAATTGATCTCTTCACCACGCTGCGGCAAACCTGCCTCGGCGATTGTCCGGTGGGGTTTGTCGTGAATGCGATATCCCAGCAGATACCGGCATAGGTAATGAACCCGGATCATATTGTATCCCTGCGCATCGCAGGCGTCGGCGAAACGTTCGATATCATCCTTGGTCCAAGTATGGACGCGCAGCCGCCAGTAACTGGGGGCAAAATTCATTCCCATGAAGCGAACCGCCTCTTCCGGTTTGTTTTCAAAGGCCAGCCTGCCTTGAGAATTTGCGATGACTCGTCCGAAAGTGCCGGCGGGAGATTTTTTCCCGTTCAGTTCTGAAAAATCCAAGGCTGTACCTTTTTTTACCAGATAACGATCTTCAGCAACCGGGCGGTATTGCGCAGACTCCTGAATGACAAACAGCTCTTTTTTTGCTCCCGGATTCCTTTCAAATGGCACTGCGCCGCAGACGAACCGGCAACCCTCGCTGCCGGCTCGGATTTTCACTGCGAGCTGATTGCTCCCCTGCCGAACCGGGATATTGAAAATATGATCTCCGGGTTTGAACGCATGGCTCTGGTTGCCGGTGGCCCAGGTGGAGTATACCGTTACTCCGTTGATTGAAGCATCGAAATACCAGTCAGCAGACATGCCGAGCTGCATGTAGCCGGCTTTCGGCGCCTCAAAGGTATTGGTCAGTAAAAACGTAGTGTTTTCCTTCGGAGGCTTGCCGTTTTCCTGCAGCACCAGTTGATCGTTGATCAGGGTGACCTGCTGTACCTGCCCGTCGTTCTTTCTTAACTGCCAGGTCGGATTGAGGCCAAGCGGCAGCGGATCGGTCAGCTCCTCCAGGGAGATCGGGCCAAAGAACAAAGTTCCTCCGCTCGGATAACGCCCCAAAGTCAGGCGAGGCGTAGCGAAATCTTTGCAATTGACGAACGTAGTGGTGAAATCCAGTTCACAGGTCTGCCACTGTTTTGTCACATTCAAAACCGTATCCGCCGATTTCGTAATCGCGCGAAACGGGGCTTCCACCTGCGCTACTGTTACGCCGATTTCTCCGGCATGCGTCCCCTTGTATTGAAAACGCAGACGGTAGCTCTTACCAAGTTCCAGCGGCTTACGGTAGAGATAGACCAGTTGAATGCCATACGGGGCGCCATTTTTCGGAGCCTGATCAATCGTTACTTGCAGAACCGGTTGATTTGTCGGTGTTTTGTCGGCAGAAATCCGGCGCGTATACCGGCTGTCTTTCGATGCAGACAGATAGAGACGGTCTCCCATCAAATCCCGCTCGCTGTGATAGCTCCACTGCTTCAACTCTCCGGAAACAGCAAAAAGCTCTACCGCAATAAAAAGAGAGGATAAAAACCATAGTTTCATCAGCATCTTCCTTATTTTTGAAATTGAAAATTAAGCGAATGATTGTCCGGTATGCCGGCAATGACTCGCTCACATGTCGGTCTCCTCCGGAGAATTTTATTTGTAAGGTTCCCAGGTCCCGTCCGCCTTCCAAGTGTTGAACACCTCCGCCGGTGAATGGGAACTGACATGACCGTCGATAAAAAGCGCAGAGGCGCGGTTGTTATGGCAGTAGTTCACCCTAGCCCCAGTACTCGTCGGATCGGCCTCGTCCACCCATATATTCCATTTCCCCACCCCCTGACCTGCCGTTACATTATCGGCAGAACGCGTATCAATATGCAGAAGTTTTCTGGACGGAGATTTGACCCGCCGGAAATCAATTACCCAATAGCCACCCTGAGTATATTCAGTAGCACAGTTGACCCGGTTCATTCCGTAAAAGCTGAGCCGCACGCAGTTTTTGTAAGCGCCCCAAGTAGCCATTTGATTATTCTGTCCTGCAGTAACGGATGGGCAGAGCATCTTGGTCGGGACGTACATCTCGTTCCAGTTATGATTGCTGAGAAAGAGCTGGACATAGACCAAACCGCCCCCATTCGGGCTGTTAAACCATAGATTCGACCAGTCCGTTTTGCCAATGGGAACCATCGTTCCATTGTATAAATCGGTATAGAACACCGCCGCCATTCCGAGAGTTTTCATATTTCCGGTGCATTTAATGCTGCGAGCACTCTCTCTGGCTTTGTTCAACGCTGGCAACAACATCGCCGCCAATATCGCGATGATCGCAATAACCACAAGAAGTTCGATTAATGTAAAATTACAGATCGTTGAATTGAGAGATTTCTTGACTCGACCAATGTCCCCCTCTCTTTCAAAACAAGCATCAATTGGGTTGTGCTTGGGGCTAAAATTCTTCGCACGCAACTCGATCAATTTAGCTTGACACTTCATCTTGCCTACTTCCTTATCTGTTGTTGAATACAATTAGGATACATACTGTACCCTCCACTATACATTGGGGACTAGAAACTATTTACTTCTATTACATTACAATGTAAACTGTGTTTAAAAATTTTTCAACTTTTTTTTCAAATTCGCTGGGAATATTTAGGAAAGATGCTTGCAGCCATACTCAAACAATGTTATTTTTAGAGGCAAACTGAGATATATCAACGGAGCTTTATCATGATAAAGAAAGTGACCATGATGGATCTGGCGCGAGAAGTCGGCTGCTCACAGACGCAGATTTCCCGAGTGTTCAACGGACAGCCGAAAGTCTCGCCGGAGCTTCGAAGCCGGGTATTGGAAATCGCCCAGAAAATGAACTACCGGAACCAAGCAAACAACCATCTGATTCGGATCGGTTTCATTGAGGACGCATTCAACAGTTTTTACTCCAGCAATCTGCTGTATCATGTGATGAAGTGCACGAACAAGTTGCATTGGAATTGCATTCCCATTGATATCACCAATTCGAATATCCTCAATCATTTCCTTTTTGACGGTATCATCTCAAATGTTTTGAACAAAAGCTGGATTTACGAGTTGAGTGCCAGCCAGAATCTCCCACTGGTGATGATAAATTCCTATGATTTCCCGTTGGAAAAGGTCTGCTCGGTAAATCCAGACGAAGAGAACGCGACAGAACTGATCCTGAAACACCTCAAGGAATTGGGCCATCGGAAGATCGTACGGGTACATCTTTCTGATGTCGAAACTGCCCATCGCGGCCGCAATTCCTTTTTGCGAAGTGCCGCAAAGCTGAATCTGGCAGGCAGTGTCGTAAACTGCGAGGATTCCTTGGAAAAACCACTGGAAGATATTTTACTACCATTGATCCAACAAGGATTTACTGCAATATATATGATTCATCAACACCTAGCGCTGCCAGCGGCGAGAATTATTCAGCAAGCCGGATACCGTATCCCCGAAGATATCTCGCTTGTCACTTACGAAATCGAAGGAATTTCCGAGTCACTGTATCCAGCTCATACTACTCTTGCCTTTGATTATGAGGCGCTTGTAGAACGGGCATTGCGGGAACTTTACCGGAGAATCCGGGGCGAGAATGTATCTGGTGGTGTCATCAGGTTCCCGAACCGACTAATCGTAAGAGAATCCACTGGTCCCTGCCGCAGTGAATGCTGAGAGGATGCCGTCGCAAAGATCTGCATGATTCTGAGATGGTTTGCAAAGTCGATTATGCAAAAGCCGGATGCGAATAGAAGAAGTCTTTTGAGGGGGACCCAGTGAGCCCCATCTAGTGTAGTGTCTCTTAAATAATATCATATTGTTGTCTTTCCTTTAAGACCTGCTTTGCGAGATTGATTTTTTCAAGAATCTTATGTCCATCAGCTCTCCATACGTAGCGTTTCGGTGAAGAGTTTCTTTCTTCCATATAAGCTTGAAGAGCATCATTGAGCTCGCTCAGATGAGTGAAGCTGCCATGCTTGACAACGTCCATATGGACATCTCTGAAAAAACGTTCAATCAAGTTCAGCCACGATGCGGATGTCGGAGTGAAATGCAGATGAAAACGAGGATGTTTCTCCAGGAACCGAAGAGAAATCCCTTGCCCGAACCGGGAGTTATCCCGACAGGGTCGAAAACGACAAAACGAGTTTTGCCTTGAACGGGATTTTCTCCCTCGGCACGCAATTCATAATCGACCAAATAAATCCCCTTCTCCGGCAGCGACTCTGTTACCGGCAGCAGCAGGGTTTCGCTGGAAGCGATTCGAACCGGAGCTGCAAATTCAACCTGCCGCCCGAAGAAGGAGGTCAATGTGCCCCGCACTTCCGCTTGAATATCTTTTGAACCGGAATTGGTCAATTTGAGGCGCAATTTTTCCTTGATTTGTGAAAGAGACACATGCCGAACCGGCGAACCGGTTTCAACTTCAACATCGATGGTTTCCAGCGTTTGACACTGCCGACGCAATTCCGCGCGTTTCAGTACGACTACCGTGCCGGGTGTCGTTGAACGCAGATCCACGCTTTGAAAGATCGTTTCCGCAGGAAGCGGCAGGGGAAATTCGATTGTCACATGGTTCTTGCCCGGTTGCAGTTTCTGAAATACCGGATTGGCAACCGCGCCTCCGCAATTCGCGGGTATGACAACCACTTCCGCTTCACCCTTGGACAATTCATACTCAATCTCAAGCCCGATCGCGTTGCCAGCAAAACGTTGGTTGCGGTCGCGCTCGGAAATGCTGATCCGCCCGGGTTGTTTGAAGGAGAGCGTCAGCGGTTCACGTTTGCCTATAATTCCCCAATTTTGGAAGTCAAGTTCTTATTGAAAAAAATGAAACATTCACAGTCATCCCATAATTTGCGAAAACAGATGCCGTTTGCTTTGCATGTTGCGGCGAATGAACACAGGATAGCGAGACGCTGCCCTCCAGCTTCACTGCCAGCAAAGAGACAGTTTTTTCGAATGATTGCAATTCCTCTGTTGAGCCGCTCAGCAGGTAATCCTCCTTTTGGAGATATTCTCAAGATTTGGCGATTTCAGCTTAAATCATTTGTTTTTACGGCAAATCATGAGGAGATGAATAGCTTCAGTTTTATGTAGTTCAACGGATTTTCACTTATATATTACCTCTGTGTAATCAGGATAATCCTGTTCGTTATCGGCTCCGGCGGTCGCGTGACTGCCGGGGCCGCTGTGTTTTAACATCATGGAGGTATGAAAATGAAGATCAGGAAGAGTGTGTTGCAGGATGCGTTGAAAGTGCTCGGCAAGGTGGTGTCGCAGACTTCTCCAGTGGAGGTACAGCGGTCGGTGCGGTTTCTCGGTGTCGGGGAACAGATCTGGCTGACTGCGACCGATGGCGTGGAATCCGTCACGGTCGAAGTAATCGGCGATGCCGGGGAGATGGAGAAGTTC
>OKXB01003402.1_pt1 | contig 10598 bp, 9 predicted proteins | sample 1601731 | NCBI WGS metagenome assembly OKXB01 (sample SAMN04414077, study PRJEB24778) | human gut metagenome | material: faecal | host: Homo sapiens | reverse complement strand
CCTCCTTGAAACTGAGAGTGATTTGTTCACTTCCCCAACGGATTTATCGGCCGTCGGGTGCGGGACGTTTCTGCGCAGATTGTTTTGCAAAGGAGCGAATTCCGATGCAGTTCTTGTATACAATTACATGATAACATATCGAAGTAATAACGTCAACCCGGTTTTGCCCTGAAATTGTGAACAATTTGTTAACAATTCATTTTTCACGATGCGAAGCGATATAAACGGTTTTTAACCGAACGGTGGGATGCTGCTGCGGCAAGGCGCATGTTGAATTGAGAATTGTTTTTGCAGGAAAACACGGATTTTGAATGCCATGCAAAAAAGAAATATAAAAGGAAGAGAAACATACATATACAACATGCACACATAAAGAAAACGGGATCCGCATCGAATCATGCAACTAATATAAAACACTAAAAAACGAGAAAGTCCGCAGGGAGGGCACGCGGACTTTTTCGTTTTACAACAGAAACGCGGTGAACCAACGTTTCATTAGGAAGGGGGGAATTCCTTTTCGGTGCTTCGGACAGAAGAATCAGCTCTTTGCCTGTCTGAAGCCTTTTTTGCCGACAAAAAACAATGCCAGTGTCCCCGGACCGACATGGGAACCCGTCACGGGCTCGTACATAACGGTTAAAATATCCTTCGGCGGAGCAATTTCGGATATAAGCTCCGCAAGAGTGTTTGCATCTTCAATGCAGTCCGCATGTGCGATGCCGACTGTTTGGTTTGCAGCGTCAACAACGTATTCGCGATATTGTTCAGCAATTGCGCGCAGGGAGTTTTTCCTTCCGCGAACTTTGCCGAAATTGACGATTTTTCCCTCGCTGTCGCCCTTCAAAAGGGGTTTGATATTCAAAATGTTGCCGATTGCAGCCTTTGCATTCGAAAGCCTGCCCGTCGAACAGAGATATTTGAGGTTGTCAACCGTGAAAACCTGACATATCCTGTCGCGATAGTCCGAAAGCAGGTGCACCGCCGCAGAAAGGGCAATTCCCGAATCGCGGAGTTCCGCCGCACGCAGAACAACAAGCCCTTGGCCGAGCGAGGCTCCGAGAGTGTCGATAAGCTCAATGCTCCGTTCGGGAAATTCGGCGCGCAGCTGAGCCGCCGCCACCATTCCGGCCTGAAATGATCCGCTCACGCCGGATGACATGCCGATAAAAAGAATATCCTGCCCCGCTTCAAGCAAGGGACGCATTTTTTCAGTATATTGAGCGGGCGTTATTTGGGAGGTTGTGACTCTTGTTCCGCTGCGCATTGCATCATAAAATGCTTTGGAATCAAAAGCCGAAAAATCCGGACAGTACAGCGCATCGCCGCCTTTTTCCGGCATACTGAATGAAAACGGTATCTCCGCAATACCCTTCCGCTCCAAAAGCTCAAGTTCAAGATTGGCGGAAGTATCGGTAATAATTCGGTACACGTTCACTCACCTCACATCATCTAATCTTCTGTAACAGATTAACATGTTCATATGAATGTGTCAAGTGCTCAATGCAACAAAATGAGACTTTTGAGCATATATTTCGTATAAATGCGCTTTACAGCGTTTGAATCCTGCACTATAATACAATTGCGAAAAATGCGGAACAATGCTTAAAATGTACAATATGCAAAATGCCGTATAATCTTTTGCAATTTGCGCTCCGAAAAAGGGACGCAGGGGGAAAAACAATGTCATATGATAAAGCCTTGATTGCGGGTAAGCTCCGTCGGTGGGAAAAGCATCTTATGCGCTTTCGCCTTCCCGAATGGGATGAGATACCCGATTTCGGTCTGTATATGAAGCAGACCGTTGATTTGCTGCGCAAATATTTGGATTATCTGCCGCCCGAACTGAAGAATGAAGAGGTTGTTACAAGTTCCGCCATCAACAACTATGTTCGCCGCGGGATCATGCCGGGTCCGATTAAAAAAAAGTACTATCGACCCCATATTGCGTGCCTGCTGATGATTTGCACGCTGAAACAGAGCCTTAACATGTCAATGATAAAAATCGCGCTGCCCACATGTGAGTGCAGCGCAGATGCCCGCTGCGATGAATGTGCAAAATCTCCGGTCGGTTCGGCTGAAAACAGCTGCACATCGGGTGTGCGCAGCGCGTATGAGTCGTTCATAAGCCGCCATGATCTGACCGCAAAATATTTTGTTCAGCAGGTTCGGCTTGCAAGCGCGGCGCTTTTGGATCATGATGAAAAGCCGGATATTGCGGTTCAAACCACGGAAGAACTCGTTGCTTCCGCCGCAATAGTCGCGGGCTTTTCGCGTTTGCTTGCCGAAAAGCTGCTGCTTTTGGACGGAAGGGATCTTTCAAACGGCGGAAGCATCGATTGCGAGACGGATTCCGAACCTGTCGATGCCGGAGAATGAGCTGACTTAAAGCAAAAAAGGATACATAAAGCGTAAGCAAAAAGACTTGCCGCGTCAACAGTAATGCGGAAAGCCTTTTTTCGCGCCGCCGGTGCGTCAAAAAGGCGCGGCAGCGGCCCGAATTTGCCGAAAAACTGCCCGCAATGCTTTGTGCACGGTGATTTCAGCCTTGATTTACAGCAAAATTTGAGTATAATAATAAGCGGAAGAATTCTGCCTGTGTGCAAAAAAGCGCAGGCGTTTCAATAACGAAAGGAATTATTGAACAAAAATGGAAAGAACCTTCATAAGGGATATTCGAACAAAATGCGGCGAAACGGCAAAGGTCTCGGGCTTTGTTGAAAACATCCGCGACGGCAAGTCAATGGCTTTTATCGTCATCAAGGACATCACCGGAAAGCTGCAAATAACCGTCGAAAAAGAGAAATGCCCCGCGCTTGTTGACGACATTGCGCGCATAACTCCCGATTCCGTAATCAGCTGCACCGGACTTGTTGCGGAAAACGAGTACGTTAAAATGGGCGGAATCGAGCTTCTGCCGACGGAACTTGAAATCGAATCCGTTGCGGACGCATTGCCCATTATCCGCAAGGAAATTCCCGCAACAAAGAAAAAACAGGCGGTCGAACGCTCTGCAATCGATCAGAGGCTGAACTATCGCTGGATCGATCTGCGCACGGACGAGAACCAGCTCCTGTTTAAGGTTCAGAGCTGCCTTGTGAACGCAATGCGCGAATACCTCCTTAAAAAGGACTTTATCGAGATTCACACTCCGAAGCTTATCGGAGCGGCAAGCGAGAGCGGCGCGGATGTTTTTGAAGTTGAATATTTTGACCGCAAGGCGTATCTTGCCCAGAGTCCGCAGTTCTACAAGCAGATGGCAATGGCGGCGGGTTTTGAACGTATATTTGAAGTCGGTCCCGTTTTCCGTGCGGAAAAATCTTTCACAAGCAAGCACACAACCGAATTTACGGGCTTTGACCTTGAATTCAGCTATATCGAATCCTATCGCGATGTTATGCAGATTGAGGCCGAAATATTGACATATGCTCTCGGCGTTGTCAACGAAAAATACGGCGAACGCATAAAGGAAGCTTTCGGCATTGAACTCATTGTGCCCACGCTTCCGTTCCCCGTTATCACTCTTGCGGAGCTTTACGATGCTCTTGAAAAGGAATACGGCTATGTTCCCGCGGAAGGCGAACGCGGCGATTTGACCACCGAGGCAGAGAAACTCAGCTTTGATTGGGTGAAGAAGCATTACAATCACGAGTTCCTCTTCATAACCGATTACTCCGCAGAAAAGCGCGCATTCTATCATATGCGCGATGAAAACGGCATTCCGCAGGGTTATGACCTTATCTGGCGCGGTGTTGAAATCACAACCGGTGCACAGCGCGAGCACCGTTACGAAATCCTCAAAAAACAGGCGGACGAAAAAGGACTCGGCGAAGACGTTAAGTTCTACCTTGAATTCTTTAAATACGGCTGTCCTCCGCACGGCGGTTTCGGTCTCGGTGTTGACCGTTTGACCATGCTGCTGCTCGGACTCAACATTAAGGAAGCTATGTTCCTGTTCCGCAGCCCAGACAGGCTCAATCCGTAAAACTTGTGAGTGCGGATGATTCTCAATTTTTTGAATCAATCCGACTTTAACATTGACAAAGCAGGTTGTTTTTTGAGAACCGCCCGTAACAGGACGGTTCTTTTTTTACTGAGTTTTCCGGCTGCAAAGCGGACAAAGCGGAACAAAAGCCGGCGGGTGAGGTTTCCGCCGGCTTCCGCATGAGGGGTTACGATAAAAAAGCTTCGGTGCTTTTACAATTGTATTATACCGCCCGAAATATACGGTGTCAACACAAAACAAAGCACTTTCGGTACATAAAACAGTACAGCTTCTGCAAATAAACGTAATACAAACAATAACGGAAGCTTTGTATTGTAAAAAATGCGTTCGATGCCGAAACATTGTTCGGAGACGGCACTGCATAAGGAGTACGGTATGCTTGGAGTGAAACAACATATCGGAAGGCAGAGGAGGCCGAAAACGGACATGCCGCATTGTGAACGGCCGCACTGTCGATTTGTGCAAAATAAGCAAAAATTTTTGAGTTTTTTTGAAAAAAGGGGTTGACAAATTCCGAGTGCGGTTGTATGATATGTCTCGGTTAGCGAGAGCTAATTATTTTTAGACGAATCAAGTTAGCAAGAGCTAATTTTTTGAACAGAAAGTTAGCAAAAGCTAATTTAAAATTCGTGTGATTGAGCAAGGAGTAATGATATGATGCCGTTAATGTTGGCCGGAATCGGCGAGGAAAACACGATAAAGAAGATCGGCGGCAGTCCGGAGATTAAAAAACATCTTGAGGATCTTGGCTTTGTTGTCGGCGGAAGCGTTACTGTCGTGAATGCGCTTGGCGGAAACGTTATTGTGAACGTCAAGGAGTCGCGTGTTGCAATAAGTGAAGAAATGGCACGCCGCATAATGGTCTGATGCGGAAAAACCGCAACCTTTTGCGGCCCGCAAATTCTTGCGGTTTGCAACCCCTTTTGCGGTTTGCAAACGGCGATGCTGCGAATGTGAATGAAAAATTAAAGATAAATTATAAAAATAAAGTCGGGAGGAATAATCATGAATACACTCAGACAGGCAAAAATCGGAGACACCGTAAAGGTTGTAAAGCTGCACGGTGAGGGAGCCGTAAAACGCCGCATCATGGACATGGGCATCACCAAGGGCGTGGAGATCTATGTCCGCAAGGTTGCACCGCTGGGCGACCCCATTGAAGTCACGGTGCGCGGTTATGAGCTTTCACTCCGCAAGGCGGACGCTGAAATGATCGAAATCGAATAAACCGAAAAATATGCGGGGGAAACCCCGTATTATTCGGAACAAAAGGTTAGCCAAAGCTAACAATGCTTCGCCGAAAGGTGCATTTCGGCTTTCGGCGGCAGAACGGAAAAAATATAACCGTATGACGGATAAGGAGGATAAAATGAATTTGAGAATCGCCCTTGCGGGCAACCCCAACAGCGGCAAAACAACGCTGTTCAATGCATTGACCGGCTCGAATCAGTTCGTCGGAAACTGGCCGGGTGTCACGGTTGAAAAAAAAGAAGGTAAACTTAAAAAACATGACGGAGTTATCATCACCGACCTTCCCGGTATTTATTCACTTTCACCATACACCCTTGAAGAGGTCGTTGCGCGCAACTACCTTATCGGCGAGCGTCCCGATGCGATACTGAACATCATTGACGGCACGAATCTGGAGCGCAACCTGTATCTTACAACTCAGCTTACGGAGCTTGGTATTCCGGTTGTTGTTGCAATCAACATGATCGACCTTGTTCGCAAGAACGGCGACAAAATCAATGTTGCCGAACTTTCGCGTCAGCTTGGCTGCAAAGTCGTTGAAATTTCCGCTTTGCGCGGAACCGGCATTGCGGAAGCTGCGGAAGCGGCAATCGATGCAGCAAAGAACAGCAAAACCGTTCCCATGCACACCTTCGCAGGCCCTGTTGAACATGCGCTTGCACATATCGAGGAAGCAGCTGTTCACGGACTGCCCGAGGAGCAGCAGCGTTGGTACGCCGTGAAGATTTTTGAACGCGACGACAAGGTGCTCGAAAATCTGAATATCGATCCTAAGGTTATGGAGCATATCAATAAGGATATCGAGGCGGTAGAGAAGGAAATGGATGACGATTCCGAATCCATTATCACGAACGAACGTTATATCTACATCGGTTCGATTATCAAAGCTTGCTACAAAAAGAAAAACACGGGCAAGCTTTCGACTTCCGATAAGATCGACAAAATCGTGACCAACCGCTGGCTGGGTCTCCCCATCTTCGCTGCAGTAATGTTCCTTGTTTACTATATTTCAATGGTAACAGTCGGCAGCGCGGCAACGGATTGGGCAAACGACGGACTGTTCGGCGACGGCTGGCATCTGTTCGGCATCGGCTCAAAGGCATATAACGAAACTGCCGAAAATTACAGCAACGCAATGAATGCTGCCGGCGCATTTGTTGATTTCGACACTGAAGCCGAAGATTTCGATGCCGACAAAGTGCTTGCCGAACTCGAAGCATACAAGCCCGAGAGCGAGAATGCAACCGCAACCATCGGCGTTGAGGATGAGGAAACTCTTGCGGTAAACGAAATGACCGTTTATTATTCCACGATCCCCAAAGACGCAAAGGAAGATGAAACCATCGGCATGACTTATGTTGATGCCGTTAAATACCTTAAGGAAAACGGATTCGATGAACCCGATCCCGCCGCATACGGCGTTTGGGTAAAGGGTATTCCCGTGCTTGTGGGCGAAGGTCTTGAAAAAGCAGGCGCAGCCGATTGGCTTGCAGGCCTTATCAACGACGGTATTGTTGCAGGTGTCGGTGCTGTTCTCGGCTTTGTTCCGCAGATGCTTGTTCTGTTCCTGCTGCTCGCTATCCTTGAAGGCTGCGGTTATATGGCGCGTATCGCGTTCGTTCTTGACAGGATTTTCCGCAAATTCGGTCTTTCCGGCAAATCCTTCATTCCGATGCTCATCGGCACGGGCTGTGGCATTCCCGGTATTATGGCATCCAGAACGATTGAAAACGAACGTGACCGTCGCATGACCATCATGACCACAACGTTCATCCCCTGCGGTGCAAAGGTTCCCTTTATTGCAATGATCTCAGGCGCAATCTTCGGCGGTTCAGCCTGGGTTGCAACAAGTGCATATTTCATCGGCATGGCGGCATGGGTGGCTACCTCCGCCTACTTCGTGGGTATGGCCGCTATCATCATCTCCGGTATCATGCTGAAGAAAACCAAGATGTTCGCGGGCGAACCCGCTCCCTTCGTAATGGAGCTTCCCGCATATCATCTTCCCACTGTCAGCAACGTTCTCCGTTCCACTTGGGAGCGCGGCTGGTCCTTCATCAAGAAAGCGGGCACGATCATTCTTCTGTCCACGATACTCGTTTGGTTTACCTCCTACTTCGGATTTACTTCCGACGGGTTCAGAATGCTTGCGGAAGACGAGCTTGACAAGTCCATTCTTGCGGCAGTCGGCAATGCGATCGCCTGGATTTTCAAACCCCTCGGCTGGGGCGAATGGCAGGCAGCGGTTGCATCCATCACCGGCCTTGTTGCAAAGGAAAACATCGTTGGCACGATGGGCATTCTTTACGGCGCAGAAGGTCCCGTTTATGCGACCCTTGCACATGTTTTCAACGGCATTCAGGCATATTCGTTCCTGGTGTTCAACCTGCTCTGTGCACCTTGCTTTGCGGCAATCGGCGCAATAAAGCGCGAAATGAACAACCCGAAATGGACTTGGTTCGCAGTTGCATACCAGTGCGGATTTGCGTACATCATCTCTCTGATGATCTATCAGTTCGGCTGCCTGTTCACGGGTAATGTACATGTTGTCGGCCTCATCTTTGCTGTTGCTGCACTTGCCGGCATTATCTACATGCTCGCCCGCCCCTACAAAGAGGCAACAAAGCTTACCAAGAACGTTAAGATTGGATAAATCAAAACGTTAACATTGGCTTGAGTCGAACAGCGTTCGGCAATACGATACGGTTCGACGAATGAATTCCCCCAACCCGGATGACGATGCGGACGGCGGTGCGCAATGCATTGCCTCCGCATCTCCCGGGCAAATTCGGGAATAAAATAAGCAAAAACCGATTTTATTTTTCACGAAAACAGAAGCATGAAAGGAGAAGGTCATATGTTCAATTGGATAGCTCGGAATCTTTCAACGATTATTATCTGCCTTGTGCTTGCCGCTGTTGTGGCTCTTATCATTGTGAGCCTTGTTAAAGACAAAAGAAAAGGCAAGTCCTCCTGCGGCTGCAAGTGCGCCCATTGCCCGATGGCAGGCTCCTGCCATAAAAAATAAACAGTCGGCCGCAAACCGGTGCAAGCAGGAAAAATGCCGGCCGAATTTACGGAAACAGCTTTGCGGAAAGGAGAAAAAATGTTCAGAACCGTTGTAAAAATCGATGGAATGATGTGCGGAATGTGTGAAGCGCATATCAATGATGCAATAAGAAGGAATTTCAACGTTAAGAAAGTGAAATCATCGCACTCAAAAGGTGAAACGGTGATCGAGTCCGAAACAGAACCCGATGCAGCTGCGCTTAAGCGCGCAATTGAAGAGACAGGTTATGAATTCATCTCCGCCTCGACAAAAATCATTGAAGGCAGACGCGGACTGTTTGCAGGCATTCTGCATAAAGACTAAAAAAGGTTGAAAAAGTTGTGAAACAGAACGGATATGCTTTTCGCGCTTCAGCCCCTACGGAGAAGCATATCCGTATTGCTGTGAAAGCACCGGCAGAGAGTTTTATTTTTAGAACCGAAGTTAGCATAGGCTAACTAAAAGCAAAACGGTCGGAATTAAAAAACGGCACGGAAAGAAATTGAAGATTAAAGCGAAAAGTTAAAAATAACGAACAGGAGAAAGGGAAAGAAAATGAGCGTTGTTATCGTCGGCGGAAATGAGCGCATGATAAGGCAGTATGAGCAGCTTTGCAAATCATATTCATGTAAAGCAAAGGTTTATATTGAAACGGATAAAGGAATTCAGAACTTCGGCACACCGGACCTTGTTGTGCTTTTCACAAGCACAATGTCTCATAAAATGCTTCAGATTGCCTCCGGGCAGGCGAAACGAAAGAACCTTCGCGTTGCAAGAAGTCATACAAGTTCAATGGCGGCACTGAAAAGCATTTTGGATGAGCACACAGCATGAGCACAACGGTGCATCAGGAAAATGAAATGGGAATGCTTTGACAGCAGTGTATATTAAGCAGTGCGCATGAATATGATGATCAAAGGACGGCAGAAACGGAACAATTCCGAATTTCTGCCGTCCTTATTTGATGTCTGCACCGTGCAGCCGCCGAATCATTTAAGTATCGGCAGCTGCGCGGGAAAAGTTAATGGGTTAGGTGGGTTGAATCAGTTGTTGTTCAGCTTTGCCTGTGCTGCCGCAAGCCTTGCAATGGGTACGCGGAAGGGTGAACAGGAAACATACTGAAGACCGACTTTGTGGAAGAACTCGATGCTGGAGGGATCACCGCCGTGTTCGCCGCAAACGCCCAGCTTGATGTTGGGACGGGTCTGCTTGCCGAGCTCAACAGCCATCTTGACGAGTTTGCCTACGCCGTTTTGATCAACGCGTGCAAAGGGATCGCTCTCGAAGATTTTCTTCTTATAATAGTCATCAAGGAACTTCCCGGCATCGTCGCGGCTGAAGCCGAAAGTCATCTGGGTAAGGTCGTTGGTGCCGAAGCTGAAGAATTCCGCCTCGGTTGCAACTTCGTCCGCAGTGAGAGCGGCGCGGGGGATTTCGATCATGGTGCCGACAAGGTAGGGGATTTCCATGCCCTTTTCTTCCATGACCTTCTTTGCGGTTTCAACAACGAAGCTCTTAACATATGCAAGCTCACGGGTTTCGCCGACAAGGGGAATCATGATTTCGGGGATGATTTCAAGCCCGGTTTCCTGACGAACCTCGATTGCAGCTTCAATAACGGCACGGGTCTGCATTTCCGCAATTTCGGGGTAAGTAACGGACAGACGGCAGCCGCGGTGGCCCATCATGGGGTTGCTCTCGTGCAGGCTGACAACGGTCTTTTTGAGCTCATCAAAGGTGATGCCCATGTTGCTTGCAAGAGCGGCGATCTCCTCATCCTTGGTGGGAAGGAACTCGTGGAGGGGCGGATCCAGGAAGCGAATCGTAACGGGACGACCCTGCATTGCCTTGTAGATGCCCTTGAAGTCTTCACGCTGCATGGGCAGAATTTTTGCAAGAGCAGCCTTGCGCTCATCCGCATTCTTTGAAACGATCATCTCGCGCATTGCGGGGATGCGTGCTTCGTCAAAGAACATATGCTCGGTGCGGCAGAGACCGATGCCCTCTGCGCCGAACTTGACTGCCATTTCAGCCTGTGCGGGGGAGTCCGCATTGGTGCGGATCTTAAGGGTGCGAATTGCATCCGCCCATTCCATAATGGTTGCGAAATTGCCGGAAAGTTCGGCGGGGACGGTGCGAATCGCTTCGGCGTAAACTTTGCCGGTTGAGCCGTCAAGACTCATCCAGTCGCCTTCGTGAAGAACGGTGCCGTCGGTGAAGGTGAGCGTCTTTGCGGGTTCGTCGATAACGATTTCCTTGCAGCCGGAGACGCAGCAGGTGCCGAGCTGTCTTGCA
>OKXB01003401.1_pt1 | contig 10606 bp, 7 predicted proteins | sample 1601731 | NCBI WGS metagenome assembly OKXB01 (sample SAMN04414077, study PRJEB24778) | human gut metagenome | material: faecal | host: Homo sapiens | reverse complement strand
ACGCTCGGCTGTGCAGATGGTTGTTCGCTCGGCTTCACACTCGGCTTCACACTCGGCTGTGTGCTCGGTATCACACTTGGCTGTGCACTCGGCTGCATGCTCGGAACTGCACTCGGCTGCGTGCTTGGTGCCATGCTAGGCACTGTATTTGGTGTTTTCGTTTCCGTCGCATCCGGTTCTTTCGTCGAAATACTTGCTGCTTTTTTTACCGTCACACGGCATTTTAAAACATATTTCTTTCCACGATAACGAAAACGGCTCGTAACATAGGTTTTTCCTTTTTTCTTCGCCGTTATCTTTCCGGTTTTGCTAACCGTTGCAATTTTTTTATTCTTGCTTTTCCATGTAATCTTTGTCTTTTTATTGACATATTTTACTTTGACTTTTTTGGATTTTCCAACAGTCAGAACGACTGTTTTCTTAGATAATCTCGGTTTCTTTGCTGCTTCACTTTGTTCGGCCGGCGTGCACAATGCGACTATCATCGCAGTGATCAAAAGAACTACCAGCCACTTTGTTTGTTGACTTTTTCTTGCTTTTTCCATGCGTATTCCTCCAATTTGGTTTTCCAAAATTGTACTCCGACCATTATCATACTATTACCTACAATAAAACGTACTATTTTTCTCCAAATCACCCAGAATACAGGTTAGAAAAGCGACTGCTGCTACAATCGCCTTTCATGGTTCAATATTAACAAGTTTTTTTCGAAAAGTCAATTTTTTTTGTGCATTTTACACAATTTTTACACTTTATTCTCCCAGGCTTTTTATTTCAAAAAGGCATCGACACCATCGGCAATTCCTTTTACCATCTTTTTCTGGTAAGAAGCCGATGCCATTTTCAGGTCTTCGGCGCGGTTGCTCATAAATCCCATCTCAATAATCGTAACAGGGACTTTGCACCAGTTAATGCCCGTCATCGTGTCAGTGTACATTACTCCGCGGTTTCTGGCACCTGTCGCCGCACAATATTTCCGAATCATTTTCTTAGAAAATTTCTGGCTGGCTTTGCGCACCTTTTTCGACATGTATTTGTTGTTTGCTGTCGGAGCGATTGACAATGCGCCGCTTACCGAAGCACTTTCCGAGGAGTTTGCATGAATGCGGATAAACGCATCTGCCTTTGCGGCATTTGCCACTTTCGCGCGCTCTACATTGGAAATGTTGATATTGTGCTTTGTGCGCACCATGACTACTTTATAACCTCTCGCCACCAGCTCTTTCTTTACTTTTTTCGCTACCTGCAGATTCAGCTGATATTCACCAAGTCCGCTTGCTTTTCCCGATGTCCCGGATGTTACCTTTGCTTTTTTCGTCGAAGAGCCCGGGCCGTTTGGCTCCAACGAACTGTTTCCGCGCAGCTGATGTCCGGCATCGATTGCCACCACTTTCTGTCCGTCTTTTGTCGCCGCCTGTGTCACTCCTCCGGTCATCATTACTCCCAGGATCAAACCTGCTGCCAATACTCGTAATTTCATTTCTTTCCCTTCCTTTCATTTTCATTGTACCTACAAAAAAAGAGCAAACACATAATGCATTTGCTCCTTCGTGCGGAGTATGGGACTTGAACCCACACGTCTTTGAGACACATGATCCTTAGTCATGCCTGTCTGCCAATTCCAGCAACTCCGCATACCACAGTCAAGCCGCGTCCACGACTTGACTGCTTGACTATTGTATCAAATAATTCTCCTTCTGTCAAGGATTTTTTTGATTTTTGTTAATTATTTTTCAAAAATAATTTTTGTTATTGTAACACTTCCGGCATATCCGGCTTTTCCGGCATTGATAACAACATAAGGATTGGTTCCCGCTGCCTCTTTGACTTTATCGAGATTTACAACAAATACGCCTTCTTCGTTCACGCCATATTTCGGATCTGCCACTTCTTTGCCCTCTACTTTGTGTCCCACAATTCCATGGAACTCAAATGTTGGATCCGATGCCGTAAATTCAATTCGGCAAGTGCTGTATTTTGAAAAATCGATATCTTCCGGCAATAACACTTTTGCTGTAGGCGCATACTGAGACATGCCGCTTTCTACATAGCTTACAGCCTTTGGAAGTGTGTTCACTAAGCTGTCATCTCCTACCATAATGGACTTATAGGTAAATGTGCCTTTGAATCCTGCTGTTGCTGTAGAAACATGCATATACACTTTATCCTCTGCTCCAATTTTGGCAAAAGCTGCATCATTTACTTCTATCTCAACACTTCCTCCGGTTTTTCCATAGGCATCCAGAACAGCCGGCGAATTCCATTGATCTCCCGTTTTTAATCCAATATTGAATCCCTGTGTGGCTGCAACATCCGTATCGCCCTCCACAGCTGTATAATTCAATACAATTTTACATCCGGCAGATAATTTTGTCTTATCAATTTCAAAGACTCCCATCGAACTATACTGAGCGAATCCATTTGGCACGTAAGCAAAAGAAGCTCCTTCTCCAAGGGCACTGCCTTCCAGAACCAATTTTGTCTCTTCCCGCTTCGTAACATCGTCTGTTTCGACGTTTGACGTATCTGCTCCCGGTGTCTCTATGCCCGGCTCCGGTTCGGATGGTTTCGGTGTTTCAGCAGGCGCAATCGGCTCAATTGTAATATCCGGCACCGTCTGTCCTTCCGGTAAAAGTGCCACACGCAAGATTTTAACTTTCCCCGCATAACCGGCTTTTCCGGCATTGATAACGACAAACGGATCTGTCCCGTTCTCTTTCAATACATTATTCAATGTAATCTGGAACATTCCCTTGGATACTGCGCCATACTGTGGATCCGTCACTTCCGCTCCGTTCACTTTATGACCCACGATTCCGTGGAATTCAAAAGAAAGATCCGACGCCGTAAAGTCAATGCGGCAAGTTTTGTATTTACTAAAATCAACGTCTGCCGGCAGATTTACTTTTGCCGTTGCTGCGTATTGATTCAATCCGTTTTCCACATAGGTATAAGCAGAAGGAAGTTCTTTTACAAGACTTTCCGTACCGGCTTTTACACTTGTATATGTAAAGGTTCCTTTGAAACCGGCTGTCGCGGTGGAAACATGCATGTACAATTTCTCTCCGGCATTGATTTTCTCCATTTTTGTGCTATCCATAGAGATCTCAATCTTTCCACCTGACTGGTCATATACATCACAAACCGCCGGTGAATTCCATTTATCTCCTGTTTTCAGCCCCACATTAAACTTCTGGCTGTCAGCAACGTCTGTATCCCCTTCTTTTGCTTCATATGTCAATGTAATGGTGCTGTCTTTTGTTAGACTTGTTTTGTCAATCTCAAAAACACCAACAGACTGATACTGCGCCGCCCCATTTGCCTTATACGTAAAGTCTGCGCTTTCTCCAAGGGCATCCCCTTCAATCACAAGTGCTTTCGGTGCTTCTGTCGGTGTCTGACTCGTTTCCGGTGCCTTACTTGTCTCCGGTGCCTTGCTTTCTTCCGGTGCCTTACTTGTCTCCGGTGCCTTGCTTGTCTCCGGTGCCTTGCTTGTCTCCGGTGCCTTGCTCGTTTCCGGTGCCTTGCTTGTCTCCGGTGCCTTGCTTGTTTCCGGTGCCTTGCTTGCTTCCGGTGCCTTGCTTGCTCCCGGCGCTTTACTTGCTTCCGGCGCTTTGCTTGCTTCCGGCGCTTTTACAGATTTTACCGTAACAACGAGAGTCTTTTTCACTCTCTTTTTCCCATTGATCATGGTCACAGTAATTTTCGCTTTTCCTGCTTTAAGCCCTTTTACCGTAAGACCTTTCGCAGATTTTTTCGTGATCTTTACGACTTTCTTTGCCTTTGCTTTCATTTTACATTTGATTTTTTTGGCATTTTTAATCGTAACTTTTTTGCTGCCTCCAACCCGAACTGAAATTTTTGTCTTGCTGAGTTTCGGCTTTTTGGCAGCTTCCGTTTCATTTGCCGGAATTCCCGACGCCACGACAGCCGCTGCCAAGAGCATAGCTGTTGTCTTTGTAAACATTTTTTTGTTCATTTCGTAAACCTCCTTACATACATCACAATGTTTTATAAACAGTTTACCAATATCCGACAACAAAATCCATGATGTATAAGGCGGTCTTTTTGACCTTTTTGGCATTTATTGTTTTACAAACCAACTCAAAAGTTTGCTATTTTCCTTCTGTATTTTTTTCATCTGGGAATGTGGCAGCGGCGCCATGACAGAGCCGGTTTCCACGGTCACATTCGGTATTTTCTTATTGTAAATGAGCCAGTCCCCAAATCCACCGTTCGGATCGGTACTGATGGATTTGGGCATCAGGCGGTAGTGTGTAAATCCATTCACCTTGGTCGCAAGGTTTTTTTGGCGTTCATAGAGCGATGCCTCGGATTCTACATTGTAGTTCCAATAAAGAATACTTCCGGTGGAATGATAGTTCAAGGATGCCTTCCAACCCGAATTACGATTGACAAAGTTCATCATCACACGGGTTTCCTTTTCGGATGCCGCCTTTTTCCCCGGATAAGAAAGTCCGTCCGCCTTTTTTGATTTTCCTTTTTTATTCCAGCCGCCCGGACAGTTAAAGTTTAAGTTTACCCCACGGGCGTTGCCTTTCCATGTCCGTGCGGAATTTTTCGTCTTTTTACAGATTTTCCGCAGTTTGGGATTGCGGATGGCATCAAAACCAAATTGGGAAATGGTTACGCCGTCCGGATTGATCATCGGAATGATATAAATGCATTTCCCTTTAAGCGCACTCTTGTAATCCGCGTATTCCCGCAAAATTTCTTCACTTTTGTGTGTGAGCATCTGGCAGTTGAGCCATTCTCTCGCATGAATTCCACCATTGATCAAATATTTTTTGGAAGCATACGGACTTCCGATGCGGAGGCACCAGATCGCACGCCCGTCTTCGCTGGTTCCGATATTCTGCAAAGAGGCTTTCCCTCGGTATTTCCACGCAAGTTTTCTGAGATCTGACGTCATGTCCTCATACGTATACTTGCTGTCTTTGATATTGACGATCCACGGCTCCTCTTTTACCGTGATACGTATTTTAATCTCATTTTTTTCAGAGCCTTTGACTTTTACACTTATGGTCGTCTTTCCTTTTTTGCGCGCCGTAATCTTTCCCTTTTTATCAACGGTCGCTGCTTTTTTGTTGGAGGAGGTCAATGTCAAACGGCTCATTTTATAATTTGTGCGTATCTGTGCCTGTTTTCCCTGATACACAAGCTCCGCATTTTTCCCTTTATTTTCCAGTTTCTTGTCAAATCGGATTTTTACGGTAAAGATTCGCTCTCCCTCTGCTTCTGTCACCTTTATCTGGCAGTTCTGTGCTTTGGACTGCCCTTTTTTCAAGCATTTTACCTGTCCGTTTTTTTCTATTTTCAATATTCCGCGGCGGCACAGCGAAACGGTCTCGCCAATCGGTTCAAATGTGGCTTTCAATGATGTTTTCAACGCCACAGTGTCCGTCACATACGAATGGATCTGATATTGCACTTTCTTTTTGCTGACATGCTTCGAGACATTTTTATTTAACAGGGTAAATGACGTCGCTGCCGGCGTGACAGTTGGTGTCATCGAAGGAAGCACTCCGGCAGATGGTGTCGGAGATATGCCGGCCGGTGTATATAATGGCATATTTGGTTCTACAGTTGTAGTCGGAATTTGCGACGGCGCGGATGAGACTGCAGGATATGGTGTCCCGAATGGAAGTGTCGTCTGCGCTTTTGCCTCATTTGCAGGCATTTGCGCGAAAAATAAAGCTGTCAAAAGAAGCCATACCAGTTGTTTTTTATTTTTTTGCGATGCCATGTCATTTCCCCCTTAAGTCAAATAGAAAGGGCACCTCAATATCTGAAGTACCCTTATGATTCATTGTTATTGTTCTGTCTTATGCAAGTTTGCTTTTCGCAACTTCTACCAATGTAGCAAATCCTTCCGGATCGCTGATAGCCATCTCAGAAAGCATCTTGCGGTTCACATCAACGCTTGCAAGTTTCAAGCCATGCATGAATTTGCTGTAAGAAAGTCCATTGATGCGGGCTGCTGCGTTGATACGAGCGATCCAAAGCTGTCTGAACTGTCTTTTTCTCTGTTTTCTACCTGTATAAGATGTCTCCAAAGCACGCATAACAGACTGTTTTGCAACACGATATTGTTTAGATCTAGCGCCTCTGTAACCCTTTGCTAATTTCAAAACTCTTTTATGTTTTTTCTTTGCGTTTAATCCGCCTTTAATTCTAGCCATTTCTATTTACCTCCTAATTGCGTTCAAGTAACCCATCATTATGCGTAAGGCATAATCTTCTTCATTGTCTTAACGTTTGTCTCATCAACCAAAGTAGATTTTCTGAGATTTCTTTTTCTCTTTGTTGTTTTCTTTGTCAAAATGTGGCTTTTGTATGCCTTATTACGAACCAGTTTACCTGTTCCAGTTACTTTGAATCGCTTTGCAGCGGCTCTTTTTGTTTTCATTTTCTGATTTGCCATAATGTATTTCCTCCATTTATATTTGATAGTGCCAAATGCTCTATCATTATTTTGCGGCTGTTAAAAACATGATCATGCTTCTTCCTTCCATCTTCGGATCTTTGTCGATAACTGCCACATCTTCCAATTTCTCAAAAAATGCGTTCAGCACTTCACGACCAACATCCTTATGTGCCATCTCACGGCCGCGGAAACGAAGCGTAACTTTCACTTTGTCTCCCTTGGACAAGAATTTACGAGCCTGATTGGATTTGGTATTCAAATCGTTAGTATCAATGTTTGGTGAAAGACGAATTTCTTTCACATCGATGGTTTTTTGTTTTTTCTTTGCTTCCTTTTCACGTCTAGCCTGCTCATAACGGTATTTTCCGTAATTGATAATCTTGCATACCGGTGGTTTGGCACCCGGGGCAATTTTAACCAGATCAAGTTCTGCATTTTTTGCCATCAAATAAGCCTCTTTGGCTGACATAATTCCAAGCTGTTCTCCGTCCTGGCCGATCACGCGGACTTCTTTGTCACGGATCTGCTCATTAATCATTAATTCGCTGATGATTCGCACCTCCAAATGAAATAAAAAAAGATAACTGTTTTTAAAGCCAGCTATCCACAGAAATTCTTCATTCAAATGTATGAAAAAATTGGTTTGACCATTGCGCGCGCAATTGCGGCAAGGTGAGAGTGGATAACTCTGCTTTTTGTACCTTTGCTATCATATCATGGATTTTGGTGGGTGTCAAGGGGTTTTTCCATTACTTTTAGAAAAATAAGTCGCAATTGCATAACTGTCTGCGTGGAGGGGAAGTCGCTCAAAAAGAATTACGGTAAAAAGTTTTTTACAGAACGCGGTTTTACCGTAAAATTTGTAAATAATAGGAAACAGTTGTAAAAAAGCGGAAATTATTACGGTGTTATTCTGCGTGAAACAAGGCAAAATACCGTAAAAAAACAAAAATTGTAAAAAAGTGGCAAAAAAGAGGAAGAAATTACGGTACAACTAGAAGAAAAACCTAGGATTTGACCGTAATGCCAGAAAGGCAGTGCCCCCTCGACAAAGCAGCGTCCCTCGGCTTCACCTCGGCGGCAGGACGCAGTTTGCATTAGAAGGGGCTGCCACACTAATCACTTAGTGCGACAACCCCTCACTGCGAAGCAGTGTGATTTATAAATATCGAGTTTTATGCAATAAGACTGTTCTATCATTGGCAGACCATAAGTTTCCATCACTTGACAACGATTTTCTCAATTATTATACTTCCTGCGAACTATAAACTCGTTTTATGGCTTTCACTTTACTGCTGAGTCCTTTTTTCCGCAGCAGTTTGCGGTATGCCTTAATCTTCGATTTCGGCACTTTCACGGTCGTTTTCTTTGTGATGCCCTTAAATGCGTTCTTCGCAACATTCTTTGTCTTCAGCTTACGCGACTTAATGACAAGCAATTTCAGCTTCTTACATTTGGAAAACGCCTTTTTCCCAATTTTTGTAACATTCTTTCCGATTATGATCTTAGTAACTTTACTATTTCCCTTAAAAGCTTTTCCGGAAACAGATGTCACTTGGTAGGTCACTCCATTCACTTTTACAAATGCCGGAACTTTTACTTTTCCTTTGGCATTTTTTGCAGGTGCCTCATACTGCACTTCCGGATTTTCCGAATCCGCATTCGTTATTTTGAACGTCGATCCCTGACTGTCTTTAATAAATGTTCCTTCTTCGTTCCCTTCCTCTGCCGGTGCTTCCGTCGGTTTCTGTGTCGGTTGTGCGGTCGGCTGCGCGGTCGGTGTCGTTTCCGTTTTGTGAACGGAAGAACATGCAAGCGCCGAACAGATGCATACAGCAAGCATTGCTGCGATGAAAAGATAATACTTTTTCATAGTTATATTCCTTCCGATTAATGATAGTGTGTGTCGTCGTCGGGGGTGTCATTTCAAACGGTGCGCAACACATTCGCGTTGCGCTGCGCTCGGAGAAGAAGTTTCACGGGGACAATATGTCGAACACTGTTCCGTGACGTCCGAACCGGTGAAATGATTTCCGCTGTCGTTTGACTGCGGAAGCCTGCTTGGCGGAGAATGCATCGCCTCCCTCAAATGTGATGACTATATTATACCGTATTACCTATCGTTGTCAAGATAAAAAATCATTTATTCTTTACGTCGAAACACAAACAAAAACAGCCTCCGCAAGTGCATAAAATTTGCGGAAGCTGCTGATTTTTTGCGTTTTAGTTGAAAGCGGAAACGCCTGCGGAACGAGTGTTCCGTGAAAACGCCGTGGGAATATATTTGCAGAAAACATACGCATTGTGCAAACATAAACCGTTCGGAGTTTTCGGTTTATTCGCCGAGGGCATCCTCCCAACGGGGAGTGCTCCAGCCGGTTGTGTCGAAGTATTGGCGAATCTTATCGCTCATGTATCGGAGCTTTGCGTAAAGGTGCGGATATTCCGAAAGCTCACTGCCGAAGAAACCAGTCATTGCATATTCCATGATTCGGGCGCGATCCTCGCGTTCATTGGTTTTTGCATAACCGTCGATGAAATAGCAGTCCTTGGGTTTTGTCGAGCCGAAATAAGTGTAATCACCCTCGTTCAGAATGCTTTCGGCAGGATCAAAGATGTATTGGAAGCCGTCGGGGTTCAGCTCGGCCCATTGGACAACATCGAATTCGCCGTAGTTGATGCTTGTGATATGATCCTCCGTTGCGTGCCAGATCTCGTGGCAATAGGTGCCGACAAGCCCTTCGGAGAAAATGTCTACATAAATATTATGCCACAAAGAGTTTTGCACGCTGTAGCCGATCATGTTGAAATTGCTTTCAAACCCGCCGACAAGCATTATGCGTATGCCGCCGTCACCGAATTCCGAACGGAACTGCGGGAAAAAGCCCTCGGGATAGAGCGAAAGAGCTTCTTCGAGAGAATCGAGTGCCGCGTTTATTGATGCGGCTTCGTCTGCAAGATCCATTTGATCGGTTGTGGTCGTCGGGTACTCGGCAAAAGTACATGCGGGCAGACACTGGGAGGAGAGCAGGATGCGCACCCCGTATTTTTCGGAAATTTCATCCGCACGGCTGCGCACTCCCTGAAGATTTTCGGGGAGGCTGCTGCCGTTCACGGCGAACCAATAATCCTCGGCAATGTATTCGTTGACGGTGAGCATGGATTCAGCCGGTTCGGTGCCGTCGATAACGGAATAATCAAGCACGGACGGAGAAATCAGGTTAAATTCAAATTGTGATTCAACGTAACTCACCGCTATGATTCCGCCGATGTTCGGCATGAAGCACTGCGCAAGCAGCTCATGCTCGATGCCGTATTGGGTAAGGTCGCAGCACTCAAGCGCGCTGCCGAGCCTGAACAAAGCGGGGGAATTTCCGGATGTTACGATGCAGTCCGAATACGGAACGGGGTAAAGTTCGGTTTCGCCGCCGGGCAGCAGGGAGGCATCCGCAAAAACAAAACTGCCGTCGGCGGAATATGTAACATCGTATCCGCCGACATCGGTGTTGTATTTAAAGAAATAAACATCCGAATCCTCGGTGAAATGCGGAATGAACGAGTCGGAGGAAATCATTGAGAATGAATTTGAACCAAGGTCGAGCAGTGCCGTTCCGCAAAGCATTGTGTCCGGGGAAAGAAAAGCATCCAAAAACAGTTTGTCCTCGGTCGGGTGTATGTCAACAAGCGAATTGAACCGCAGGTTGAATGCGGCTTCCACGGGGGAGACTTTGCCCGTTTCGATATTCATGCTGCACAGCACGGAATCCTTAAGAAAATAGTATTCTGTCAAATCATGCGAAAACTGACCGTAAATCGTTTCAACATCGAAACGTTTCTTTTGATTCAAATCGGAATCGAAAAGGATCCACTCGTTTTCGTCGGCGTTGAATGCGGCAAAGGTGTCGTCCGGAAAGATTTCGTCCGAAACGGACCAGTTTCCGTCAATCGTTACGGACTTTATGACACTGTCCGAAACAATATCGACGGTTGTGAACGTTGTTTTTTTGCTTTCGTAATCACTTTGGCAGGCAAGTGCGCCGCTTTGTCCGAACGGATGCAGCACGGGAAGCAGGGATGTATCAAAGCTTGTGAGTTTGCGCACAGGTTCGGGTACGGGTGTTGCCGTCGGGACCTCTGTCGGGGCGGGTGTTGCCGATG
>OKXB01003398.1_pt1 | contig 10612 bp, 10 predicted proteins | sample 1601731 | NCBI WGS metagenome assembly OKXB01 (sample SAMN04414077, study PRJEB24778) | human gut metagenome | material: faecal | host: Homo sapiens | reverse complement strand
ACGGCCACAGCTATGAAGATCCTGCAAAACACACCAACAATACAAACTTTGCGCTTCTGGTATCCAAACATTTCTCAGAGCCGTTCCATGACAGCAACGGATATGGTGAGAGCATCGCAAGACTTTCCAACATGCTTGGCGGTGGTGTTATGGTACAGCGTTTCGGAGATCTGATCCGTGGAAGACGAAGCACAAAAGCACGTATTGAGGAGAGCTTCGTAACACCGACTCTTTCCGCAACACCGGGAGACTTAAGCCTTGTTATGCCGAAGCGTATCTTGGATGGAATCATCGAGATGATCTATGCTCTGGATAAGATCGCACCTGGAACAGCAGATGACGATACTCTGCTTTATGGTGTTGAGGTTAAATTCTACAACATGGAAGTTGAGATCGATGAGAATCTGGAAACCTGCCACAAAGGTCTCTTTGTTATCGGAGACTGCAGCGGTGTGACACATTCTCTTTCCCATGCATCCGCCAGCGGTATCTATGTAGCCAGATACCTGGAGCAGGAGTACTTCAGTAAATAATATGAGCGGCCCTTTTCTGCTGTCACAGTGATGGCGGAAAGGGGCTGCTTTTATGTTGTAGGAAATCACTGTACCATAAATAAAAAACATAAATCATATAAAACCATGCATAATGTGCATGAATATTGAAAGGAGTATGTTGAAAATAACTGACAGATGCAGGGAAAGCACCATAATTCGTCCGACAGCAATCTTGACAATTTTGTGATTTTGTGGTAAAAGAATAAGTAACCAGGTAAAATCGAATATGTACAAATGTTATGGCAATAAGGTTGCGTCCAGTCGGATGTGCAAAAGAGAATCCGGTGAGAATCCGGAACGATACCGTCACTGTGAACGGGGAGCTGTTTTTAAATACCACTGGGAAACCGGGAAGGGAAAGCAGTGTGGAACCAAGTCAGGAGAACTGCCTTATTGTGAGATCCAGGATTCGCGGTCTACGAATCTGTATTCTCAATAACAATACAGAACTTCTTTTTATGTGTATTGCGAGAGAATCGTGTGTGAGCAGGCGGCCGCAGAAAGCAGCCGTTTTTTTGTACATATCAGTATTCTGGAAATACATGAAAAGAGGACGATAAGAAATGAAAAGAAAAACAATGTTAGCTCTGATGCTCGCAGTTTCCATGACATGCTCTATGGGTGCAGCTACAACAGCAATGGCAGCAGATGATTCCGCTACAGAAGAGAGCGCAGATGAGAGTACTGAGGCAGCTGATACCACAGAGGCTTCTGATGAAGACCAGAAAGCAGCTGACAATGTAGCAGCTCTGATCGACAAGATCTATGTACAGGAAAGAAACGACACAACAGATGAGGACTGCAAGGCAGCCAAAGAAGCATGGGATGCTCTGACAGACGCTCAGAAAGAACTGGTAGAAGGCGAGAACGCTGATCCGGATTACTTCGGACGTGACACAGGAGACGCTTCCAAAGACGATCCACGTAACCAGGATGAGATCGGTGAGAACGAGCTTCTGGTAGTAAGCTTTGGTACTTCCTTCAATGACAGCCGTGCAGAGGATATCAAAGGAATCGAGGATGCTCTTGCAGAAGCTTATCCGGACTGGTCTGTAAGAAGAGCATTTACAGCACAGATCATCATCAACCATGTACAGGCAAGAGATGATGAAGTAATCGATAATATGCAGCAGGCTCTTGACCGTGCAGTAGCTAACGGTGTTAAGAATCTTGTTGTACAGCCGACACATCTGATGCATGGTGCAGAATATGATGAAATGACAGAGGCAATTGATGGATACAAAGACAAATTTGAATCTGTTGCAATTGCAGAGCCAATGCTCGGTGAAGTTGGTGATGACGCTACAGTGATCAATGATGACAAGAAAGCAGTTGCTCAGGCAATCACAGATGAAGCTTGCAAGGAAGCTGGATTTGATGATATGAAAGCAGCAGCAGATGCAGGCACAGCATTTGTATTCATGGGACATGGTACATCCCATACAGCTAACGTAACCTATGACCAGATGCAGACACAGATGGATGATCTTGGATTCACAAACGCTTTCATCGGAACTGTAGAGGGAGAACCGGAAGACACAGCATGTGACAAGGTTATCGAGAAAGTAAAAGAAGCAGGATTCAAGAATGTAATCCTTCGTCCTCTGATGGTTGTTGCCGGAGACCACGCTAACAATGATATGGCTGGTGATGATGCAGATTCCTGGAAATCTCAGTTTGAGGCATCCGGTGATTTCGACAGTGTTGACTGTCAGATCGCAGGTCTTGGAAGAATCGCAGCAGTAGAAGATCTGTATGTGGCTCATACAAAAGCAGCAATTGATTCTCTTGGAGCATCTGACGATGCAGCAGCAGAAGATACTGATGCCAAAGCAACAGATGACAGTGCAGACGATGCACAGGCAGATGACGCAGCTGAGACAACAGCTGATACTGCAGAGGCTGACGCTGAATAAAAAATATTGTTCAAACAAGATAAACTGCCCGGAGAACTTGCAAAAGTTTCCGGGCAGATATATTATATGATAAGAAAAAAAGAAGTCATAGCAATTCCATAAAATACTGCAAACAGTTCGCACGTTTCTGTTCATTCCGTTCACAGTAACGTGCGCACATCTGAGAAAGATCCAGAGGAACTGTCTTAATTGCATTATTTTCTGGAATTACTATAATATATTTGCCATCACCTGTTCAAAAGCCTGTTGCTCTGCAGCAGATGGGTTGAACAGCACGATAGAAAAAACTATAAAAAATATGAAGATAAGGGAGAAGAAATAATCATGAAGAAACGTTCATTTACATTATTAATGTCAGCACTTACTATTTCAGCTACTCTGATCGGTACAAGCCCGGTTGCTGCAAAGACAGATACTGATACGGCAACAGAAGAAACCACTGATAAAGAAGAAACAACTGCAAAAGATGCTGATTCAGAAAACACAGATAATAAAGAAACAGATGCATCCAAGAGTGATACATTAGAGGATGGCACCTACACAGCAGAATTTGATACAGACAGCGGAATGTTCCATGTAAATGAAGCAAACGATGGAAAAGGAACCCTTACAGTAAAGGATGGCAAGATGACTATCCATGTAAGCCTTGCTTCTAAGAAAATTGTAAACCTTTTCGTCGGAAAGGCAGAAGATGCACAGAAAGACGGGGCAGAGGTTCTTGAGCCAACCACAGATACTGTTACATACAGCGATGGAATGAGTGAGGAAGTATATGGATTTGATATCCCGGTACCCGCAATTGATGAAGAATTCGATGTAGCTTTGATCGGAACAAAAGGAAAATGGTATGACCATAAGGTCAGTGTTTCTGATGCAAAAGCGGAGTGAGCTGGTGTAAAAAACAAAATAATATATCTGTAAGTGGAAGCCTGAGATATGGATAACATATGGAAAGGAGCGGTTTGCAGATCATAAAAGAGACGCACAGATTGTTTAGATGAGAGACAATCTGTGCGTTTTTGTTATGATTTTTGATAGACATGCAAATTTGAAATATAAATTTGGAAACAGACATTTCTGGTCGGAGGGATATTACGTATCTACTGTAGGATTGAATGAAGCTACAACAAAGAAATATATACAGGATCAGGAAAAGTATGACATTATGCAAGACAAGTTAAGCGTAAAAGAATACGAAGATCCATTCAAAGCGTAGCGAGAAGAACTAGCCCCTTCAAGGGGCAGATGTAACGCGTTAAGTGCGATAGTGACTTGAACGAAGAGAAAGTCTGATGCGCCTTGAGACGCTGTCTAGTAGCAAGGGCTTATAGCCCGCATCTCGAGCCACCCCTTGTAGGGGTGGTCGCGACTTTGCAAAAATATTGTCATAAAATGGGTAAGTGCCCCTAAACAATTATTCGAAGTTTATACTATCGCAATCGCATAGGTAGAATGCAAACAGATATTTTAGTCGATTCTCAGGTATATCTAAATCTATACCTAATTGTTCCTTTATCTGATGAATGCGATAATTAATGGTATTTCTGTGTACAAACAGTTTGCTTGCAACTAAATTAACGCTTCCGTTGCATTCAAGATATATTCGAAGGGTATTCAGTAATTCGCTATCATTTATTTGTGAAAGTAATTGATGAGCATATTTATAAACATATTTGTCATCAATCGAGAGAGCTATATCATAAAGACCGATGTCAGAAAAATAAAACATGTTTTGTCTTTTTATAATTGAAACTTTTAAAGCTTTATAGGCTTGTATGTAATATTGATGAATAGAATCAATGGATTCAATTTGATTACTTAATCCTATGCTATGATCAGCTGTATGTATGCTTTTGGCCGAACAAATATAATAATAAATATTATCTAGCTCCACTTTCGCAAAATAAAGAATATTTAAAGGCATTTTGCTTGCAGCAATTCGAAACCCGATAAATTGACTAAGAATCTGTTTGTCTTCGCTGGAAGAGGAATGTAAAATACTTCTTAAAAAAACATTGTTTTTTAAGGAAGCAATTTTTTGCTCAGAAATGATCTCATTACAGTATTCCTGCATTATATCAGCTATATGTGTTTCCCAGGGCATTGAAAATATAGGAAAATTATTCTCTTCTCCAAATTCGATAATTCGTGAGGGAACATTTTTAATATACATACCGGTATTAATTATTGCACCACAAGCTCCCTTAATATATGCTTCATTAATTAGGTGATCTAGTTTTTGAGAAGATTTTGTAATAAGACCGGTTGTGATAATAAGCTCTCCACCTCTTATAAAAGAGCTATTATGTACATCATCCAAAAGATATACCCAGGTTATTTTTTTATTTAAAGTTGTAGAAGCTGTCAACAAATCTAAATTGTATGTATAGCGTGTTTTTTGATAAAAAAACTCAAGTGTTAGTGACATGGCAATACCTCCATCATCTAAGTATATCACAATATTATTGTGCTGCAAGCACAAAAAATGCATAAGGAATTATGCTGTATACACTGTAAACTGCAAATAATATGTGTTAAAACATAACTATGATAAAAATTGTCTATGGGGAATAATATAAGGGGAGGTAAGATGCAGAGGATACAACTGATAGCATTGGATTTAGATGGGACGCTGTTAAATGACAGTAAAGAAGTTTCCAACGAAAGTACAGATGCTGTGAGAAAACTTATAAGTCGGGGAATTTACGTTGTTCCAACATCCGGAAGATCTTCAAATGATGAGCTTTTTGTGGAAAAGCTTAAACCACTGGGAATCAAATATTTCATTGGAGAAAATGGCGGAATAATAAAGGACTGTATGGATCAAAAAAATATACGAGTAGTTTCAATGAATTTAATGGAAGCCTTTGATTTAATAAATGAGCTGGAAAAAAAACGAATATTTACTTATTTTGTAAGTAATGAAAAAGTATATTATTCAACAAAAAATATAACTAGTTTTTTAATGAATGCATTTGATGAATTTTTTAAAGTATCAAGTGCGACGGAAGGAAGCTTGACAGATGTTATAAGGGAAAGAAATGTTATTCCTGAGAAAATAGGAACATTATTAAATAGTCCTAACGATGTGAAAAAAATTATGGAGTTGAAGAATAAATATCGGGAACTCTTAATAATGCAATCTAACATATTAGCTGTCGAAGCGTGTTCAAAAGAAACCAGCAAAGGAATTGCTTTAGAGTGGCTATGTGAAAAGTTGGGAATCAATCGGGAAAACGTAGCTGCAATCGGAGATAGTGAAAGCGACATATCTATGCTTAAGTACGCAGGTATCCCTGTTGCAATGGGAAATGCTTTGGAAGAAGTAAAAAAGTATGCAAAGTATGTGATTGATGACAATAATAACGATGGTGTAGGAAAGTTCCTCACAGATATTTATAAGGGAATTCGTTGATACGAAGGTATTTTAATAAATAAAAAACAAAGGTAGCAGAAAGGAGAAAGGTTATGGGAATCTCATTAGCAAGATTAGACAATAGATTGTTACATGGAATAGTAGCTTCCCAATGGACACCAAGGTCTGGAGCAAATCGAGTCATGGTAATTGATGACAAAACAGCCAATACGCCGGCATTAAAGGAGGCAATGAAAATAGGAAAGCCGTCAGGGGTTTCACTATCGATTATCAATAGAGAAACGGCATATACTAATTTTAAAAATGGCAAATATAATGGACAAAAGGTTTTTGTCATATGTAATAATCCACAGATAATTTTAGATCTGATTGAAGATGGAAATGAAATCGAAACTCTGATCCTGGGCGGAACAGATGTTCCTGAAAATACAGAAAGCGTAAAAATTAGCAAAAGAGCTTATGTAAAAAAATCAGATGAACCTGTTTTTAAAAAAATCATGGAAAAAGGAACTAAAATTTTTGTTCAGTATGTTCCAAATGATAAACCAGAGCCATTGGAAAAATATATATAGGGAGGGCAAAATAATGGCAATAGGATTCGTAATTGCAGCGGCTGTTATAGTAGGATTGCAGTATGTAGATAACTATGGTCCCCAGATAATAACAGATAATTATATGTTTTACGCAGTATTGGTAGGTCTTGTTATGGGGGATCCGATGACAGCGCTGATAGTTGGTGCAAGTATACAGTTAATGTCTCTTGGCGTAGCTGCAATCGGGGGATCAAGTGTTCCTAATTATGGAATGGCAGCAGTAGTTGCAACTGCACTTACAATTCATACAGGACAGGATATGTCAGTAGGAATTGCTGTTGGTATAGCAGCTGGTGCATTAGGGGTTCAGCTAGATGTAATTGCAAAGATTCTCAATGGATATGTTGTAAGAAAAGCACAGAATTATTGCATGGAAAAGAAATTTAAAAAAATGGAGAGAATCCTTTATTTGGGACCAATTTTATTTTTCTTAAGTGCAGCTGTACCAACGTTTATTATTTTGGCATTTGGTGAAAATGTGACGGACTTTATAGTTAATTCAATGCCGGCATGGTTTACAGGTGGATTGTCAATAGCATGTGGAATGTTACCTGTTATTGGTATTGGAATGCTACTTACATACATGCCTACAAAGAAATATATTGGTTTTGTAGCAATCGGATTTGTGCTGGTTGCATATATGAACCTGAGCGTACTGCCTGTAGCTATTGTGGGAGCTGCAGTTGCATATGAATACTATAAGAGACAGGCTGCTTCAACAACCGAAACAGTTGCTGTGGAAGGGGGCTTCGATGAAGATGAGTAATAGAACACCAGTATTAACAAAAAAAGATTTAAGACGCTGTGCATTAAGATCCTGGATTAATGTAAATTTATTCAATTACGAAACACAGCTTGGAGGAGCAGTAGTATTTGCAGAGGCAAAGGCGTTAAGAAAAATTTATCCTGATGATGACGATTATCGGAAAGCCATGCTAAATCAGTTTAAGTACTACAATACAATGCCATATTTCCATGGATTACTTTTAGGTGCAGGATTAGCAATGGAAGATAAAGATGGACTTGAAGCATTAGATGCAGTCCAGTCACTTAAAGTAGGACTAATGGGACCTTTGGCTGGTGTAGGTGATTCTTTAGGATGGATATTATTACCTACAATATTTGGTTCAATAGCAGGATATATGGGAACACAAGGTAATCCAATCGGTTTAATTATATGGTGTGTATTGTATGTAATGTTTTACATTTGGAGACTGTCATGGTGGAATTATGGCTATAAGCTGGGAGCAAGCTTTATTTCAGCAATAGGAAGTAAACTCAATGCATTTACTGAAAGTGCGTCAATTTTAGGATTGTTTGTAGTCGGCGCAATGATACCAAGTGTAGTGACAATGACAACAGGACTGAATTTTAATTACGGTGATGTATCCATGAACATACAGACAGATATTTTGGATGCAATATTACCTTGTATGTTACCACTTGCACTGACGGTAGTGATTTATAGGCTGCTGAAAAAAGGTGTAAAACTGACATATATAATTTTAGGATTATTAGTTATTGGCTGCATTGGCGCTGCCACTGGGCTATTGGTATAACAGACAGAGATCTTTCCCACATTGAAATATAATATTTCTTTGTGGGAAATTTCTTACAGATGATAATTTATTGAATTCGAGAGAGGAATTATGGTTAGATATATTTTTGCATCGCATTATAGAATGGCAGATGGGTTAAAGGAAACAATAGAATTTTTGACATCAGTAAAAGAAAACGTATATGCGGTTTCTGCATATGTTACCGAGAATTATAATATCGAAGAGGAAATAAAGAAGATTTTCGATAACTTTACTGAAGAAGATAAAGTTGTTGTAATGACAGATATGTTAGCAGGAAGTGTAAACCAAAAATTTATTCCATACATGAGTGAAAATGTATTCTTGATTACAGGTATCAATGTACCTCTTGCAATGGAAATTGTGTTATTGCCGGAGGAGTGCATAAACAAAGAAGAAATATCAAATTGTGTTGAATCAGCAAGAGAAGCGATGCAATTTGTTAATGAATTAAGTTTGGATACAGACGAAGATGATGAATAAGTCTGGGAAAGGAATGTATTATGGTTCAGGTATCAACGAGTACGACAGACATAACACCAAAGGATGCGTATCTGCCATGTTTTGTGAGTGGAAATCCTTTAAGAAGCGAAAAGACAAATAAAATACATGATCGTTTTGAGTGTACCGTAATAGTACTGAAAATAAATAAAAAGTTAATGGTATGGGGAGAAATAGATATAATTGAAATAGATTTTAAATTAGCAGATGCGATGAGAAAATCTATAGAGAAAATGTATGATGTACCATATGATAACATAATAATAGGTACAATTCATACCCATACAGGTCCTGAAACATTAGAAGAAAATGCATTCGGAATGGAAGAAGTAAAAGTTGTTCCTGGGTATAGGGAATTTTTAATCAGAAAGTTTGAAGAAACAGTGGGTGAGTGCTTTCATAAAGGCTTCACTGAAGTTACACCTTACGTCAGAAATACAGTGATTTCCGGATTATATGGAAATCGAAACGGTAAGGGAAAGATTGAAGATAAGAACATATTAGAAATTAAGTTTTTAGATCAGAATAATAAGATCGTTGCAGGATGTTTTAATATCGCGTGTCATGCAACTGTAAATGATCCGATGAGTCTTGAGATGACAACAGATATTATTGGATACTTAAGCAGAGCGATAGAAAAAGAATGGGGCGTTTCTCCACTTATGATGCAGGGAGCAAGTGGAGATATGGGAAATAGACAATATAGACAAAGTGCAGGATTCGAAGAAATTAAACGGTTAGGGGACGCAATCATCGAACAATTGAAAGTATCGGGAGATTATAAACCAGTGACATTTTCTGATATTAAAATAGATAAGTATCATTATTTAGATGAATTTGATAAGAGTGATGATGCTATGGAAAAGCTGAAAAGAGAAATAGATGAAGATGAAGAAAAATTGAAAAGTGAAAAAAACTTTGATCAGAGGAAACTGTTAATAAGTGGCTTAACCTTTTTGAGACAACAGTATAAGCAAAGGCATGTGAAGAATGAATTTGATGCATCTATAATAAGGCTTGGAGATTTGGAAATATGTCAGATACCGGCTGAACTGTTCTCGTGTTTTGGATTGCAAATAAAAGCAGCAAGTAAAGCCAGATATTGTATCATATGGGGATACACAAACGGAATGGTAGGATATATGGTGAAGGCAGAAGAATATGAAACCTGTTATGAAGGAAGAAGCACTACATTCCGGCAAGGAGAACCGGAAAGAGTAACGGAGAATTTGGTTGAATTAATGAAAAAACATTGTGAGTAACTATTTATATGTATGGACTCCGAAGATTTCTTCGGAGTCCAATCTTTTGAATCTGAAAGGAAATATATGTTAAAAAGCAGAAAAGGACAATTCTATATAATTATGTCAGCCATGCTGTTTGGGATAATGCCCTTTTTAACCAAAACAGCGTATAACAATGGCAGCAATGCGTATGCAGTTGTATTCTGGAGATTTTTGTGGGCAAGTATATTTATGGCTGTAATTATAAAAAAGTTTTATGCAAAAAATATACTATTAAGCAGAGATAAAATGCTTAAAATAGTTGTGCTATCTATTTTTTATGGAATTACACCTATTTTACTCTATGTTTCGTATAATTACATAGATTCCGGACTGGCAACGTCATTACATTTTACATATCCTATTGCTGTTATGATCATTATGGCAGTAGCTTTTAAGGAAAAGATGGGGAAAAGAAAAGTTTTGTGTGCGATAGTTTGCATAATGGGGGTAATCATGTTATATTCCCCAGAAAAGCATGCAGGAGTGAAGGGAATGACTTTGGCAGTAATTTCAGGAATTGTATACTCGCTATATGTTATATTCCTGGAAAAATTCAAGTTAAATGCCGAATCTGCAATAATAATCTCATTTTGGTTATGTTTTTTTACGGCAATAGAGACAGGAATATTTTCGGTATTAATTGGGAAATTCCGAGTTGCCGGAAGTCTGCAAGAACTATTAGCTGAAATATGTTTAGCTTTCTTTTCCACCGTGATAGCATTGGTATTGTTTCAAAAAGGAACTTTTTTGTGTGGTGCAGTAATGGCATCACTACTGAGTACATTTGAACCGTTGACCGGGGTTGTGAT
>OKXB01003382.1_pt1 | contig 10681 bp, 10 predicted proteins | sample 1601731 | NCBI WGS metagenome assembly OKXB01 (sample SAMN04414077, study PRJEB24778) | human gut metagenome | material: faecal | host: Homo sapiens | reverse complement strand
TTCCGAATAGGAAGTTGTTGTAATGCTAAAAATCAATGTGCCAATACACTAGATAAATTTTTTAATTATCAAAACAATTATAACGATTACTGCTAGTATACCAAATCCAACCAGTATTCTCAACTCACCTTTTGTATCATCTCTACATAAAACTATATTTTCACCAACAATTTCCACTGATGCAATTCCTTTAGGTGACACCATGTAATCCACTTCTACTTTTTTTCCTGTTGGTAAACTTTTAGTCTTTGACGAATAAAAATCCGACTTAACATTAACTACTTGACCATTAATATCAACATCAACATAATATCTTACAGTTCCTCCGTCTCCATATATTTTTCTTTCAATAATTCCTGTTGTGTTTTCTTTGAAGAAAAGACGGACATACATGCCCGCCTTCTCCATGATTATTTTCTCATTTCATTTTTTAACTATCGTTTCTATGAATTCAAATTTTCTCTGCGTTTCTTTACGGTAATAATCAATCCCGTTCCGGAAAGAATTGATAGTATAAACAGCCATACACTCGGTGTGTTGTCCCCGGTTTTAGGTGCATCATCCTTCTTATCAGTTCCACTCGATGGCTTGTCATCAGAGGTATTTGCTTTGATGGTAAATGTGGTGCTTGCAGAACCATCCGTCCAAAGGATTTCAACTGTATGGGTTCCTGCCGAAAGTGTATTCAGGTAGGAAGCTTTCAGTGTGATAATGGTAGAGCCTTCCTTTGCAGTGTAGTTGCTCTTGTCTATCAAATTTCCGTCCACCTTAACTCCGGTAAACTTGGAGAAGTCTCCGTTACCCCGGATGGTGATATTACCATCACTATCAGGCGTCCAACTACTGTTTGCTCCATCAATAATCTGATAGGTGTTATCCGGTGTCTGGCTTTCCTGTTTAAAGGTAACTTCTATGGTGTGATCAGTATTCACATCACTAAAGGTGTAGCTTGTGGTTGCTGTCACTTCCGAACCATCCACCTTTACGTCCGCAATATAATATCCTTCGTTCGCCTTGATTGTATATGTAAGCTGACCTGCGGCAGATACCGTTGTCGTGCCACCGGGAGAGATTGTTCCACCGATACCTGCCGTTGCGGTAATCTTGTAGCTTGCTGTACCGCTCGGAGGCGTTATCGGCGCTGTATCCGCCGTAAAACTCCAACTTCCACGGAATACCACGGTTGTGCCGTTTAGGTTGCCGGCATCCCAGCCCGAAAAAGCCCATGTGCCGTTTTTACCATCCTTTTGTGCCTGAATGCGTGTTGTGGAGGTATATTTCTTATCCACAGCCGCCTTCGCCTGTTGCACACTCGAATAGGAGTTGCTATTTAGCGGCAGCGTTGCGCCTGTCGGGAATACAGAGCCCCAATTGTATTGCACCGTATAATTTTTTGTCACCGGCGGCTCGGGGCGTTCCTCAGACCTTTTATAAATATAACGAATCGTCATACCACTGTTCGGGACAGCATTTTCCATCCCCTCCGCTTTAACAAAAGTGTAGCCGTGCAGTTCCTGCGGCGGCTGCCAATCAACCTTTTTGCCTACCGGAACAGTAAAGGTAGTCGGCATGGTGTTTGGAACATCTGTGCCATCCTCCAGCTGATATTGGATGGTGACATTGACATAGCGCTGCTGCTCCGTATCATCATCAGCCAATACCTCGCCTGTCGCATGATCTACAATCTCAAAGCCGATGGTATCGCCGGATTGCAGAATGGCATTCTCCGGAATCGTGTAAACCAGAGAGCAGTTGACAAGGCCGGAATTAAAGTCGCTGCCCTCGTAATCCAACGCACCCTTTGTCCAGAATTTGCTTTTCTCTTTCCAAACAGGGATGTCAAACTCCTGCGTAGTGAAAACCTGCTCCCCATCTGTCGTGACCGCTTTTTCGCCGTTGGAATGTTCCACCCACAGGCGCAGGGTCACAGTCTTCGCTTGGGTATTCGAAATATTTTGTATAATGGTGCGCAGCTCAACCTGCTGCCCCTTCATGCTGCTATAATCAAAGCTGTTTTTACTGCCGCCGCTTAATAGACGGCTATTCCTGTCATTTTGATAGCTCGCATATGCGGAGGAATTCGCTGCCTCAAAGGCAGAAGGATCTTTTGTGGGATTTCTGTAACCGCCGATATACTTTTTCACCTCAGGAACAGCCACATAAAGCGCAGGGGGATTTGTAATGAGCTGACTCATGACCTTTATGCCCTGTAGCTTGCACACATCGCAAAAATCATTCTGAAAGGTCTCTCGCATCAGACAATCCCTGCTGGAATTATAGGTATAAGGATAGTAGTCAAGATGCGGGCAGGTATAGGTATTACGGAAGCCAAGCAGCTGCTTCCACTTCACTTTCGTGGGATCTTTTGTTGCAGTCATATTCAGTGATGTAGTGTAATTCCACTCATCTACAGGAACAGTGCTATAATTATATTCATCTCCCAGATGGAACAGACCGTGTCCCAGTTCATGCCGCTGGGTAAACGCAGAATATGCGTTTCTCGCTGACGCAACAATATAGTGAATACCATATTGTTTATTATCATGAGAGCCACCGAAATACTCACCGCTATTCGCCAACACAACGAATTGGTTGATATTTTCATACACATAATCATACTGTCTATAATTATGATCCATCGTGTTTTCGTTTGGATGCGTTTCATTAGGAATATGTGCGTCATGAATCTTCTCGATAAACGCAGGGCCTATGATGCGCTCCAAAACATGGTTGCGCCAGTTCCCTTTGTTAGTAGAAATTCCTCCTTTGGCGGTCGCAGCAAAAAATGTGCTGGTACCGCCATAGCCATCCACCGATGCCGTGCAGAGTGCATAGACATTAAAGCGATCCGCCATGCTGCGATATGGCTCTATCTGCAATACCTCCCCCCACAGCTTTTTTACATCCTCGACAAACTGCTTTTGCTGGCTTTTGGTGTAGCCCTCGGCGCAGTACACAATCACCATGTTCTCCTTATCGCTGCGAGGCTTCTGGATTGTATACACCGGTACGGTTACATTTGCATATGCAGGATCCTCAGTGTAGAGGGTACTCATCTCCAGCTGTAGATACTCATCCGTGTTCACATTCCAGTCACCATTCACATCCTCTCGCACAGCGCCGGATATGCCAATGCTGTCATCCGGCGCATCCGGTGCGGAAACAACATAGGGGTCCTGTGCGCTCTGTCCTGTGCCGGATGATACGGTGTAATTTTCCGTATTCAGATAGAAGGCAGGACGAACGCCGTAATATCCCTTATAGGGTGCGTCACGCAAAATATTCCCTTGAGGGGTCACAAATCGCATATCATGGTTACAGGTTGTAATCGGTGTACGCAGCCAATAGTTACATGCTACACCGCTTCTGTTTTTTGCGATATGGTAGCCGTTCAGGTTATCATTAACCGTTTTGAGCTGCTGAACATCCAGCAGAAAAACTCTATCCCAAATATATTCATAATGGGCACTGTCATACCCATCCGCTACCGTATCAATTGTGGTGTTATAGGGAAGATCAACACCGGCTGCGTCGATATAACCTGCCGTATACTCCGGATGGGAAACGATAGAACGCTGCTTCACCGTTCGAATCGCTCCCAGCTCATCCGAACGAAAGCTGCGAAGGAAGCCCTCCTTTTGGTCATATGCTGCCGTTTTAGGATAGACAGAATCCTCTGTTGGCGGATTTCCGCAAAGCCATTTCACTTTTCCTGCTTCAGCGTTGGAATTGAGCCAAGAACGTATGTTGCTGTCTCTCCAGTGGTTAGAACCAAAATTATCTCTCCAGCTATTGCGCCGGTGCGAGCCTGTTTCGGCATTTTTGTTGGTTTTTGCATCATAGGGCATGTAATCACACAATACTCTATCCGAAAGCATCAATGGCCCATTGCTATCCTTCGCTACACAACGCCACACAATTGGCACTCCCCCATAAGTACCCATCTGAATGTAGTCACCAATTTCGATGGTTGGCTTGTTATCTGCCGCCCTAACCTGCAAAGGGCATAGCACCAAAATTACCGCAAGCAGCAGAGATACCGTTCGTTTGCCATATTTATGTTTGATAATATTCATAAAGTCCTCCTTAAATTATGCTTTAATCTTTTCATCTGAATCCTCCTTTGATTTTGTAAATATTGTATTGGAATAGATATGTTTTCTTAATTTCCATGTATGTCCATGCTTTAAATTTGATGTCCGGAGTCTTTTAATCACCTTTCCTGTATCTGTCAGATAAAAATGAAATCCAAGGAAATCCACTCCCTGTGATATAGGAAAAATTTGTGTCTTGGCTAACGCTTTCTTTAGAAACTCTTTATCGTGGTGAATGAGCACTCCGTCATCCATGTATCTTACATAGTATTTTACTTTTAGCCTCTCCTTTATAAATCTGTCCAGCCTGTCCAGATAATATAAAGCAAACCACTGGCTTGACTGATTGCCCATTGGAACACCTCTGTTTTCACTGTGTTCATAGCTGTCAATAATATGATTATACCAAAAAAATTGGAAAAAGGCATCTGTTTTTGTGATAGTTTTAAGATTTTGGTTTTAAGATTTGTTCACTGATTATATACAATACTATTACATTCAAAGGGATTAAAGGTAGAATATTCCCAAAAAAAAGGCGTACCACCATTTCTGATGATACGCCCCTCGCTATTTGGCTTCCTGACACTTTTTACAAAGCAGCCCTGTTATTCGAAAGCTCTGCTTACAGGAATGAACACATTTCTTTCACTGCTCATAGTATTCAATCTTTCCATGCACATTCAGAAAATATGCCCAGTACCTTTTCTCCTTATCCGTCATAAGCCTCTACCTCACCTTCCCGGTCTTAGGAACGGAAGGGTCTTTTTCATCCGGCTTGATGACAGAATCCATTTTAGGATATGCTGCCTCAAATGCCTCTGCTCCAAACTGATACTCCGTCGGTTCTGCCACGGAAGATACCGGTGCGATTGTTTCCCGGATATCTGTCACCTGCTGCAAAACAAGTAGTGCTCATAAGCATTACTCCCATAAGTGCTCCGGATAATGCCGGAACGAATCTCTTCTTAAAGTGAATGAATCTGCTCTTCATGCCTTTCTCCTCCATCTGATTATTGTTTGTCGTAATAATATGTTCTTTTCTCATGTTGTGTCTCTCCTTTTAGATAAAAAAATAAGCCAACAGGGATAATCCCTAACTGGCTGTTAAAAGTTACTCTGTATGATCAGGCAATGCCTGTTGTAATGATTAAATCGGGCTTTCCCCGATGTGGTATGCTTCAACCACCTCCTTTCAAGGCACAAAAAAGCACCTTAACCATATTGGCTAAAGTGCTTCACTAAATATATTATACTAACCGAACAAATCAAATTTTATAAAACCTCTATGCTACCTACCGCACCGCCGACAATGAATTTTGGAGTAACCTTGCAAGGGAAAGCCAGCAGGAATTTAAGCGAAGCGGTACAGAGGGCAAATGTATTGAAGCAAGGGAATTGATTATCGCCCTGCCCGAAGTATATACAAGATACGAGCCGCAGGAAGTCCTTGAAGATTTTACAGAGTAGTTCCACAGGCGGTATGGTGTGGAGTGCGTGTCAGCCCTCCACCACAACAAACGTAAGACGAACTATCATATCCACCTTATCTTCAGCGAAAGAAAACTGCTTCCTGAACCTGACATCAAGATAGCCACACGCAGCGTGTTCTATGATGAAACGGGAAAAAGGGTACGCACCAAGAAAGAAATCACAGGGGAGGACGGGCAGATACGAAAAGGCTGCACTGTCATAAAAAAGGGAGAAATTTATGAAAGCCACCTTTTTACCGTGAAAGATGATAAATTCAAAAGCGAGCCTTTTCTTCAGGAGGTAAAGGAGATTTACACCGACCTTATCAATCGACATATCTCTAATCCTGAACAGCAATTAAAGGTATTTGATAAGAACAGCGTTTATCTCCCTACAAAGAAAATCGGTAAGAACAATCCCAAAGCCGCCGAGATTGAAACGGATAATGCCGCAAGGCAAGAATGGAACAGGACAGCGGATATGGCACTCATATCGGGTATTTCCGAAGCAAAGATTTTAGAAGTCAAGCAGACCGAGATACACGACAAAGCAAGCCAATCTATCAAAAGCAAAGGCTGGCTGCCCAATCTATTCCGTGGGATTGTGACAAAGGCAAAAGATTTTCTTCAAAACCTTATTCAGGAAAAAGATATGCCGCCCAAGCCTACACTTGATATTAATATGGCAGAGTTCCGCACCATGCAAAAGCTGATGATAAAAGCGCAGGATAAGGCGAAAGAAATCCGGCATTTGCAGGATACGGTACTTCCGAAGCTGAAACAGCAGCTCGCCGACACAAAGGGGATTTTCAAAGGTAAGGAGCGCAAGGCGCTCACAGAGCAGATACAGCGGACAGAAAAGGAAATCGCTGAAAAGCTGGATAAACTACCCGATGTTCTGAAAGAGGACGGTTATCCCGATGTGCAGGCGTTCATGGCAACCTACCGCAAGGCGGAGGCTGTTGTGGAGCAGTACAACCGTGGCCTTGCCGCATGGGAGCGGGAGGTCAGGGAGAACCGCAGACCAGCCGAAAAAGAAAGGCTTACACCGCCCGAAAAGAAAAGTATTCGTGACCAGCTCAGGCGGCTACAGGCAGAGAGCAGACAGAGAAGCCAGCCAAAGCGAAAATCCCACGACAGAGAAAGCAGGGCAGTACCCCTGCCTTGCGGGATTACATACATTTTAAGACAGAGAAACACCCTGCAAGATTTTGAAGTCTTACAGGGCATAGGTGGTTCATTCAGGAATTAATACATCTCCATCGGAGATTGTTGCCTTAAATGCCGAAATTGCACCTGCAATGGTGTTACCACTGGTTTCATCAATTTCGCCTTCATAGGAAATTTGCACGGTATCACCAACCTTGACAATTCCATAATCTACATAACGGGAGATACGAAGGTCATTTAGCAGAACCTTGTAGGTGATACCGTCCGCCGGATTCTTGCACAGGATAGAATCATCCACCAAGATATATTCTTCCGTAATCTTAATGATTGTACCGGCTACCGAGTTTCTGTACGGTTCATACTCTACTTCAGTGGAATTCTCTTTCGCATAATGGATAATCCTGCTTGCAGCATCCTCGCCGATGTTGAATAGATACTGCCAATTAAATGCGTTTGTCCACAGATAGCCGTCTTCCGTCACATACAGAGCAACTTTGTAAACACCAAGTGCTTCGGAAGTAATCGTAAAACTGAGGTAACTTCTGTCACCAACCGTCCATGTTTGATCTTCAACGAAAGGGGCGTTCCTACATTCGGACAGAACTTCCCACACATAATCGTCACTGCTCAATGCAAAATGTTTGCTATCAGGACTATTGTCTCCTTCGGAAAAGCGCTGAAGCTCCACGACCTCGGACAGATTTACGACATCCATAAGCTCACCAAGGGTGTTCGGAGGAGCATACTCGTCATTCTGAAAGACATAATAACTGTCCTCCATCTTTACGGCTATAAACTGACATTGAGCAATATCCTTCAGTGCATATGCTTCAAACTCGGCAGAATATTTTTTTCCATTATTGACTTCATCATATCCAACCACAGTGTAGTTGCCAATTCTCTCGCCAATCCATGCTTCTGATACCGCACGGCCTTTTCCATGATACTCAATACCGTCAATTTCGACATTTCTATATTTTTCATATACAGTCTGATACTCCCATGGCCATACAATTGCAGATTCGCTGGCTTGGATAGAAAAGTCCTTGTATCTGCCGTCGGTTCCCTCCGGTGTTACATTTTCCCGAAATAGCGATGGGAGGATTGCCGCCCCTACAATTACAATCACTGCAAAGCATGCTGCCAAGGAACCCCATTTTAACCAATGTTTCTTATTTTTCTTCTTGCACTTAGCTGCGTCGGCGACAAGATCGTCATCAATTTGCCCGATGGCATTTGCGATTCTCGGTGTTTTCATATTTCAACGTCCTCCTTAATCAAGTAATCTTTTAGCTTGTTTCGGGTGTAGAACAACATATTTTTGACCTTACTCTCAGTAAAAGAATAGCGCTTTGCAATCTCCCTTATAGAATCGAAATAGAAATACTTGCGGATGAAAACATTCCTGACATATTCCTCCTGACTGCGAAGAAACTTACTGATCAGCTTACCTACATCCTCGTCGCTCACATCGGGAGCATATCGTTCATCCGGCAATACTGCCGCAAGCTCATCCAAGGATAAAATGATTTCCGCCGACCGTTTCTTTCGCTTCATAAACTCCAGTCGCTTCAAAGAGAGATTTCGTGCAATCTTGCAGATAAAGGACATGAAATTGTGCGGTCTTGTAGGCGGAATGGTGTTCCACACACTCACATAAGTATCATTAACGCATTCCTCAGAATCTTCGTGATTATTTAGAATGTTATAGGCAATACTGTGGCAGAGTTTTCCGTACTTTGTATCCGTCTCCTTGATCGCCTGTTCATCTCTATTAAAGTAGAGTTCTATGATTCTCAGATCATCCATGTTGTTCACCTCCCTAATTTGACCTAAAAGCGCTTTCACCTATTAAGTACGTTTTTTGAGGCGATGGTCTTAAAAAAATAACTCTTTTAGAATTATACCATAAATCTTTGATTTTTCGGTCATATACATAAAAACGGCGGCAAGGTTTTCCTCGCCGCCGCTCCGGCTTAACTGCAAATCAGTTCTGCATTTACAATCTCCACCGCTCTACTGCGAATATTATTCATCCTACCAACCCACTCCATTTGATTTTCTGTCTTTAGTTGCTCGGTTACGCCCTCACGCTCCGACATCTGTTTTATCAACCGAAGGAACATATCCTTTGCCTGTTTGTCTATCTCGGCAATGTATTCGTTCAGCCTTCCGCTTGTGAGCAAATTGGTATATGTAAGCCTGTGATATTCTTTCAGATAGTGCAAATGCCGCTGTCCCCACAAACCGATAGGCTGTTCTTTTTCGGTTGGTAAGATAAGACAAGGAATATAATAATCTCCTTGCAGTTCATACCACAGACCATTTTTATCATCGTAAATATACTTGTCCATTGAAAATCCTCCGTTATAATATATTCGCACATACATCACAGTTCTCCGATTGCCACACTCTGTTATATCTTGTTATGAGATTTTCTTGCCCTTGCATTTGCCCTTATGAGCAAGGAGGGAAAGAGTAAACTTGTGTGTAACCGTATAAAGAGATAAGGCGAACACATTGCGATAAATCCTTTGTTTTCAAGGCTTTTGGAGGATTTTATTAAAGCACTGTAACCTCTGTTGAAAGGTCATAATTTACTGATATTCAAATTCCGATTTTCCAATTTAACAAACTTGAATTTATATATGTCTTTGCAAATATACCATATCTATTAGTTGTACACCGCCCTCATAAATTGTATGGTCATAATTGTCAGTAAAAAAATTGGGAATCTTGTGAGAACGAACAAATCCACATTTTTCATAAAATGGTATCGTCAATGGACTGTCACCTGTTCCAACTTGCAAAACAGAATATTCATCTGCATATTTACTGGCAAGAAAATCAATTAGTGCTTTGCCATAGCCCTTTACCTGGTTTTCCGGATCGACTGCGATATTCTTGATTTCAAGTATTCCGTTACCTTCATCGGTGACAACACATTCAGCTTTTACATCATTATCTTCAAGCACATACATAGTTCCTTTTTCAAGATAACGATCAACCATGCTCTCCTGTTCATCAGCTAATAACAATAATGATATAAACTGCTTTTTATTTTTGTTAACTTCTCGAATTTTCATACAACTTGTTACTCCATCATTTGGCTTTACCTTCCTTTTCATAAATTAGAACATTGTGCTCACATTTTGTGATATGGTGCTCACAAAAAAAGCACAAAAAAAAAGCCATCTGACCTTTACGATCAAACGGCTTGTGTATATTTTGCGTCTATATTAATTTACAATCCTTAAAAATTTTTTCAATAATCTCATTGATTGCTAAAGATGGATTTTCTTTATAATACTTATATCCCTTGTACTCATAAAGGCAATAACCATTATTTTTAATTTTTCATAATGGTACTTGTTACCCCTTAGAAATGGAGGATTCTTTATGACATTCGGTGAAAGAATTAGAGAATTAAGAACACAAAAGGGCTTAACCCAGCCGCAACTTGCCGACAGCATTGGTGTTTCCGTAAGAACTGTTAAAAGTTATGAATTGGGAACCAGCCTGCCTAAAACAAGAGAAACATATCAGAAGCTTGCAGAATTTTTTGATGTTAATATCAATTACCTTCTTGCTAAAGATGAACAATTCATATTAGACGCCGGAGCTACCTATGGCTCACGAGGTAAACATAAACAGCAGGCTCACGCACTTATTGCCGAAGTAAGCGGACTATTTGCCGGCGGAGGTATAGCAGAAGAAGATATGGATGAAATGATGAAAGCAATTCAGGATGCATACTGGATTGCAAAAGAAAGGAACAAAAAATACACACCTAAGGAATACTCTGACAAAAAGAAAGAATAATAATGTGCAAAATTGTTTTATGTGTCCTAATAATGGTACACATATTTTGCGATACTATGCCATGTAGAGACCTAGTGTATTGGCACATTGATTTTTAGCATTACAACAACTTCCTATTCGGAAGCT
>OKXB01003367.1_pt1 | contig 10725 bp, 9 predicted proteins | sample 1601731 | NCBI WGS metagenome assembly OKXB01 (sample SAMN04414077, study PRJEB24778) | human gut metagenome | material: faecal | host: Homo sapiens | reverse complement strand
ACAAGGGGGCAGAATCGCTTGGTTTTAGGGGGCAGCTTACACTGGATTTTCCAAAGTTCATTAATCCAATTTTGGATAATCCGGAGTTGTTCATCAAGACACTGGTTCAATTGAATCATTTCAACCGAATTGATTATCTTCTTTCGATCATTCCATTGGTCGGAATAGACTTTAACGCCGGTTCCGATCCATTTTCTCTTACCTTCGCTCAAAACTTCAATTTGAACGAGTCCCTTGTGTGTCTTTGTCGCAACCTTTTTACGGTCAAAGACGAATCTCATTGTCGGATATTTCATATTCTTTTGAGTTTTGGTATCTACTGATTATCGCTACAATAAAAAAATGGTATCAAAGGCGGTATCATTATAGGTGAAAATATCGGTAAAAATCGGGAAATACTGGTAAGTTTCCGGTAAATATGCACCCAATTTTTATATGTTCTCCATCTACTCCCAACGCCTTAATTGCTTGATACACAACAAAAAAGGGAGTAACTAATGTTACTCCCTTTCGCGGTGCGTACGGGACTCGAACCCGTGACCCCATGCGTGACAGGCATGTATTCTAACCAACTGAACTAACGCACCATTATTTCATTCTTTCGTTGCAATCTCTCTCGATTGCGGTTGCAAAGGTAGACAAAATTCTTATATCTGCAATAGCTTGAAAGAAAAAAAATCATCTTTTTTTTAACATAGCTTGATTATAAGAGATTTATGTTACCTTTGCAAAACTAAATTAATATTGAAATCATGAGAAATACTCCTATTGAACGTAAGTTGATAGATGAAACTATCGCAGATTTTCATATCACAGACTTTGCCAAAGCAACCATCCGTGAAGTAAAAGCCATTGCAGCCAATGCCGAAGCGGCATCGGGTGTGGAATTCATAAAAATGGAAATGGGTGTACCCGGACTCCCCCCCTCAGCCGTCGGCGTAAAGGCCGAGGTGGAGGCATTGCAGAATGGTATTGCCAGCCTCTACCCGGACATTAACGGACTTCCCGCCTTGAAAGAGGAAGCATCACGTTTTATCAAAGCCTTTATCAATGTAGATGTAGCCCCCGAAGGTTGTGTACCAGTTACCGGCTCCATGCAAGGAACTTTCGCTTCATTCCTCACATGTAGCCAGTGCGATGAGAAAAAGGATACCATTCTCTTCATCGATCCCGGTTTCCCGGTACAGAAGCAGCAGTTGGTCGTGATGGGACAGAAATATGAAACCTTTGACGTATATGACTACCGTGGCGACAAGTTGAAAGCGAAGCTGGAAAGTTACCTCAGCAAAGGCAATATCTCTGCCATCGTCTATTCCAATCCCAACAACCCCAGCTGGATTTGCCTGAAAGAAGAAGAGTTGCGCATCATCGGCGAACTGGCAACCCAATATGACGTCATTGTGTTGGAAGACCTCGCCTACTTTGCCATGGACTTCCGCCAAGACTTGAGCAAACCGTTCCAAGCGCCTTACCAACCTTCTGTGGCACACTATACGGACTATTACGTGCTGCTCATTTCCGGTTCCAAAGCTTTCAGCTATGCCGGTCAACGTATCGGTGTCAGCTGCATTTCGGACAAACTGTATCACCGGGCCTATCCCGGGCTGACACAACGCTACGGCGGCGGCACCTTCGGCACAGTATTCATCCACCGCGTACTCTATGCACTCTCCTCCGGCACCAGCCACTCTGCTCAGTATGCTCTTGCCGCCATGCTTAAAGCAGCTAATGAAGATCAATACAACTTTCTTGATGAAGTGAAAGTATACTGTGAACGTGCCCGCCGCCTGAAAGAAATCTTCTTGCGCCACGGTTTCCACTTGGTATACGACAATGATTTGGGTGATCCCGTTGCCGACGGTTTCTATTTCACCATCGGTTACCCGGGTATGAGTAGCGGAGAACTTGCGCGGGAACTAATGTACTACGGTGTAAGCGCCATTTCGCTGGTGACCACCGGAAGCCATCAAGAAGGATTGCGTGCCTGCACTTCCTTTATCCAAGACCATCAGTACGACCAGTTGGACGAACGTATGGCGATTTTTGCCGAGAATCACCCCATCCAATAAAAAATATCCCTATATAAATAAGGTATCTCTACCAGTTGATGCCGGTATCCCACCACAATCGGGAACCGGCATTGTCATCCCCACCCAGTGCCTCTACCAAAGCGGCATACTGCTCGGCATTCTCCGTCTTCAGTCCGCCGGGAAAGTTCAGACGGCGAATCATTGTCTCAGTATCTATGCACCCGTCTTTACTGTGATTAAAGCGTACGGGGAATAGCCGGGGATACCCCGTCCGGCGCTGTTCAGCCCAAGCCTCACACCCTTCGGGAAACATGGCAATCCATTTTTGGGTAATAATCTTCTCCAGTTTCGTATCCCTATCCGCTGACTCCAGCCAGCGTGGCGAAACTTGGCAACGGGCGGTAATATCATTCTCCATATCGTAGGTATCCACAAAATCGGCAGGCAACAAGTCGCTCTCCAGATAAGCGTCAGACTGCAAGATGCCATACTGACGGAAAGAAGCCATTACCCCTTCTTCATAGCAGGTTTTCGCCGACTCATCGGTCCATCCCCGTAGGGCAGCCTCGGCACGCAGGAACCAGACTTCTGCTGCCGGCATCAACACTGCATCAGTCTGCTGGGTGACTTTCAATTTTGAGAGTGTATTATAATAGTTATGTGCAAAGCATGTACCCTGACGAATGCCGCGATACTCGCCTGCAAACTGTTCATTCTGGCAAGTGGCAAAATAGATTTCACGACGGGGATCTTCATATCCGTTCAGTATGGACTCCATCGGCGCTCCCATATAAGCTTCATTCCAAACAAGGTTTATCTCGCCCAACGGATTGGTATATCCACTCGCCGTGGAAACCGCCACCGACTCGTCCGCCTCCCGAATGACTCCGTATTCATTATCCATCGCTTTACGGAATTCCATTTTTGCCTTCTCCGGACTGGCTACCGCAATGCGCATGGCAAGCCGCATCCGCAACGAATTGGCAAACTTTATCCAAGAGTCATAATCACCGTCCAACAACATATCGAAACGCGCAAACTCCGAAGCTCCCGGATGCTCGACAATATAATCGGAAAGTACAGCAACAGCCGTATCGAGTTCACAGAAAAAGGCACTATAGACCTCTTTCTGCGTGTCAGGCATATAACGGGCTTCGGGATCGGCAAAATGACTATACACAATAGGGCCGTAATAGTCCGTGACACGGTGCATCACTTCCACCTTCAGTATCTTGGTAATGCCGAAAAAGGCAGGCATACGGTCACGTGTGGCATTCTCCGACTGATATATCTGCGGGAAAACATACTCATAGGTATGTCCCCACATGGCGCTGTTCCATCCATCCTGCAAGTTGTAGTCCGAATTGTGCGAACCTCCATTCAGAGGCTTGGCATCGTGCATGTAACCGCTGAACATGTCGGCATTCAAATTCTGGGTCAATTGAAAAGGCCAGTTCTTCCCCTTTCCGTAGTCGTAATTGAAATAGATGCCTTGCTGGATGATTCCAAGACGGATGCCATGTTCGTTATAGTCGGCCTGCAAGTCCTCGTCCGTCACGCCGGACTTGTCCGTATTGATTTCCTTAAAGTCTCCCGTACAAGCCAGAAACACGAAAACCATGCCAATCAGTACTATAATCCTCTTCATATCAAGTCTCCCTCCCCCTCTTAAAATTCACACTTCAAAGAAAATCCCCAACTACGCGTGGTAGGCATACCGTAGACTTCAATTCCCTGGTTATCGTTGCTCGTAGAGAGTACCAGGTCAGGGTCGAAAGGCGCCTTTTTGTAGAAGAAGAACAAGTTGCGTCCCGAAAAGGACAGTTGTGCCCGCTTGAGGACTTTGGTCTTTTCCATCCAGGCAGCAGGCAGTTGGTAGCCCACGGACAGCTCACGCAGCCTGATGTTCGTGGCATCATATATATAATATTCCGTCACCCCGGCCCGTCCGCCTACAACATTCTTATAAAATCCTTTCACATTATCTATCCGGTTACCTTCAAGCATTACATAACCTTTGTCTCTGGCCCGGGCCGTGACTTCAGAAACGCCATACATATCCATATCCGCCTGCGTCTGGGACAAAATATCGCCTCCAAAGCGACAATCCACCAGAAAATAGAAAGAAAAATTCTTGTAAGACAGCATATGATTCCAGCCCAGCATCAGTTTTGGATTGGCATTGCCCACTTTCACCGTATTGCCATCACCTTCCACCAAAGGCATGCCGGTATTGTCTCCTTCCGTGCCGTAAACGATATTGCCCGCATCGTCACGTACAAAAGCTTTTCCGTAGATGTCACCGATAGAGCCCCCTTTCACCAATTTCATGGCATAACTGGACGAGAAGCTGGTAGGACCGTAAAGAAACTCCTTCAGCGCTTCGTGCAGTGAAATTATCTTGTTGCGGTTGGTGGAGAAGTTTACCTCTGTTTTCCACTTGAAATGGTTTGTCAGCAAAGGAACGGCATCCAATGAAACCTCCCACCCCACATTCTGTATATTACCCGCATTGACATAACGGTAGGCATATTTATCGCCCGACAGAGTGGGAAGCTTGAAGAACTGGTTCCGGGTATTCGTCTTATAGAAAGTGGCATTCAAACCAATGCGGTTCTTTAAAAAACGCGCTTCTATACCCGCCTCAAAGGAATGCGTCATCTCCGGTTCCATATCCTTGAACGGCGCGGCATCACTTGCCAGGAACTCTCCACCCGCCGTGATATGCGAGGAAGGATTTGTGATGAACATGGGAATATCATTGCCCACCATGCTGTATGCCCCCCTTATCTTTGCCAGTGACACCCATCGGGGTAAAGTCATCAGCTTATTGAATATCAGCGAAAATCCCACGGAGGGATAGAAGAACCCGCTTTTCTCATGAGATGTATAAGCCAGCGTGGAGGACCAGTCATTACGGGCCGACAAATCAAGATAGACAAACTCGTTGTAGCCCAGTTGTGCCGTCGCAAACAAGGACTGCAATTGGCGCCGTGCATCAATCTTCTGGTCCAGCCCAGCGGAACCATTCATGATGATATTGGCCAGATTGAACACATTGGCATATTTCAGCGAAGCTGTTTTAGAGTCATAGCGGGTGGAGTTCACTGTCTTGTCATTGATACTGGCACCGAGCGCCGCGTTGAGAGAGAATGCATCCCACTGCTTTTTCATCATCAGTATGGCGTCTCCGTAATATTGGGTTTCCTGATAGTCCATCTCGATATAACGCCCATTGGCTCCCGCTAACGCCGGAGCGGTAGAGGCATAGAACTGCTGGCGCACCTTGTCGTTAATATAGTCTACATTGCCACGGGCCTGCAGGCTTAACCAATCGTTTATCTTCAGATTGGCAGATAAGGAGACTATGACATGCATACGGTTCTCCTTGCTCAATATGCGATTGGTAATCCAGTAGGGATTCTGCTCAAAATCCTCGTAGGAGGTATGCCAATTCTGTATGTTCAAGTTTCTACCCTCATCATAAACCTCGAAGTTCTCCTTATAATAAGCAATATCCTCACCCCGTGGAAAACGGTAGAGCCCCACCAAAGGATTCATGTAGAAACCACCCACGGTAGGCTTGTTCTTCACCACCTGGCGCATCAGGTTCATACTGCCATCTAACTTCAGACGGGAATTCAATAGAACGGAAGTCTCTCTGAAAGTGAGGTTGTGCTTCGAAAGGTTATGTTTCCCAATGATGCCATGCCCCGTAGTATTGGCATAGGAGAAATAGTTCTGCAACTTCTCATTGCCGTGACTCAAGGAGATGGAAGTTATGGAGGTGACACCAGTAGAGAAGAAGTCTCTCAGATTATCATATTCGGGAAGGTTTGCCCGTTCTCCCCAACTGTCCACACCGTCACTTACTCCATAGCGGTTCTGCATCTTGGGTAGTGCAAAAGCATTGTCGAACATCAGGCTCGTCGAGAAAGAAACACTGCGCTGCCCGTGCGACTGCCCCTTCTTTGTAGTAATCAGTATCACCCCATTGGCGGCCTGACTACCATACAAAGCTGCCGCTGGAGCTCCTTTCAGGATACTGATACTCTCTATATCCTCAGGATTCAGATTGGAAATGCCATCTCCTCCGTCACGGTTGCCGGCATTGGCCGTTCCACCTATGGCAGAGTATGCTTGCTCGGAAGTGGAGTTCAGAATGGGAACACCGTCTATCACATACAGCGGTTGGTTGTCACTCGCCACCGAGCGGATTCCACGGATACTGACTTTGGCTGAGGCTCCCAGACCGGAAGAAACCTGATTAACACGCACACCTGCCGACTTGCCGGTCAACGAAGTAATTAAGTTGGGCATTTTTACTCGCGTCAACTCCTCGTTTTTTATTAAATCTGTGGCGTAAGAAAGAGAATTTTCTTTCTTTTCGATACCCAAAGCGGTAACAATAACGTTATCCAGCTCTATCATATCTTCTCTTAGCGTGATATGAAAGGTCGAACGTCCTTCCACCTCAATATCCTGGGAAATGTAGCCGATAAACGAAACACGAAGCACTGCATTATCGGCAACCACCAGAGTGAATTTTCCTTCCGAATCCGCTATCGCACCATTGGCAGTTTCTTTCTCTTGAATAGTGGCACCGGCCAGCGGAAACCCGCTTTCATCCAGCACACGGCCACTTATCGTCACTTTAGAAAGCTGTATTTCAGAATGTCCCGGACGCTGCATACGCTCCATAAAATCCTCCGGGCAATCCGTCCATCCTATAGAAAACAGCCCTAAAATTAACGTATATAATGTAGTATATTTCATTGCATTAAATTGCCAATTACTTGCAAACTTAAGTATTTTCTCCGAATAAAAAAAGCCATAAAATCTGAGAAAAGAAACTTTTAAAATGAAAAACAGCGAAGAACTTTTGTTTATTGTGGAATATTATGTATATTAGGGGCATGTATAGCAATATAAATCTATTCAAGATAGAAACAAACCATGTGGTTCCTGCCCAGGGAAAGGTCTTGATTTCCGAACCCTTTTTGTGTGACCATATGTTTGGGCGATCCGTCATTCTACTGGTGGACCATACACATGACGGCACAATGGGACTGGTTCTGAACAAACCGCTCCCCCTATTCTTGAATGATGTGCTGAAAGACTTCGACTGCCCGGAAAACATACCTATCTATAAAGGAGGACCGCTCAGCACAGATACGTTGTTCTATCTACACACGCTCGAGGGCATTACCGGAGCATTGTCCATCGGCAAAGGCTTCTACCTGAACGGTGATTTTGAAGCCATTAAAGACTACATCATGCAGGGAAATCCCGTTAAAGGCAGAATCAGATTTTTTTTGGGATACTCCGGCTGGGAGTACGAACAGCTGGGCCGGGAAATTGAAGAAAACACCTGGCTGGTAGGCAAAGAAAACATCAGTTCGCTAATGGACGAGGCGGCCAGCGGCACACTCTGGAAGAAGGCATTGTGCAAGCTGGGAGCAAAATATGAAATATGGTCGCGCTTCCCCCAGATTCCAACGTTCAATTAGTGCTGCGGAGAAGTTGCAACAGTACGACATCCTTATAGCACCCTCCTACGCGCCACCACTCCCTCAAAAGCCCACAACGCACAAAACCGCAGGATTCAAAAAGGCAGATACTTGCCTCATTATCCACCGAGATATGGACTATCAACTGTTTCAGATATAGGAAACTGAAAACATAGTCGCACAGCAAACGCAGCGCTTCCTTGGCATAACCATTGCCCTGATACTCCTTCCGTATGGCAATACCCACCTCTCCCCGGGCATGCATGGGAGAAAACTCTGTAATATCGATGGTGCCTATCACCGCATCATCCTCTACACGTATAATCATCATACGCAGCTGGCGGTCGGCAAACATATCGCATTCGGAATTCTCAATATATTGTTTCAAGACAAATCTGGAATAGGGTACGGTGAAGTTCGTCACATCCCAAGTCTGGGAATCATTCTCCATAGCATACATCACTTCCAGGTCTTCCGGCTCCATAGCACGGAGACGCACCCTTTCACTGCAGAAATAGGATTTATTCATATTTTCCAGTCGGTTACATTTCTTCTTCTTTATTGATATGCAGTTCTTTACGCAGGCGTCCCTCACCCGGCAGGCAGAACAGAGAAGCCGTCAGTCCTATCAGTGCACACAGTGCACCCGTACTGCTCAACATGATATAATAGGTGAAAAAGCCTACAAGCACCGGTATGGCAAGCAATGCCAGCCGCACGCCACTCCACAGCGCATAGAGGCGGAGGGCTTCGGGAAGCGTCACTACATCTATTTTCCGGATTAATACCCATGAAAAGAGTTTCAGGGCTATGGGTACGCAAGAGGCAGCCAGCAGAATGGTTACCGTCTCAGCCATATAGGTGGTACGTACATCTCCGGCATACATACCTACCAATCCGCCTCCGGTTTCTCCAAGTAGAACGAGCAGGATGGGAAGCATCCAGAAATAGGCAAAAGTTGTTCGGACACGCGCTGCGGTCTTCTTTATTTGTTCTTCCATTTAGTAAATTGATAGTGGATAATGAATAATTGATAATGGCCCCAAACAATCAGGCAGTTCCGGAAAATGGAGTGCGGTTCACAATACTGCGTCCCAGAGTCACTTCATCCGTATACTCCAATTCGTCACCGATGGAAATGCCACGGGCTATGACGGAGAGCTTCACGCCCAGTTTTTCCAGCTTGCGGTAGATATAAAAGTTGGTGGTATCTCCCTCCATCGTCGTGCTCAGCGCAAGAATCACTTCATTGATGCCGCCGGCGGCTACCCGCCGCACAAGGCTTTCTATCTGCAAGTCTCCGGGGCCAATGCCATCCATCGGCGAGATGACGCCTCCCAGCACGTGATACAAACCACGGAACTGTTGTGTGGCTTCCACAGCCATCACATCGCGGATGTTCTCTACCACACAAACCACAGAGGCGTCCCGTTGCGGACTGGAACAGATACGGCACGTCTCCGTATCTGATATATTATGGCATACCTTGCAATATTTCACTTCATGCTTCAGCGTCACGATGGCATTGCCGAACGCTTCCACCACTGCCGTATCCTGGCGGAGCAGGTGAAGAACCAGCCTCATAGCCGTCTTGCGTCCCACTCCGGGCAACTTGGCAAACTCATTTACCGCCTTCTCCAATAATGTAGAGGGAAACTGTCCATTCATACTTAAAATTCTCCTATTGGCCACAAAGATAGTGCAAACCGAATGCAGAATAAAATGAACTCGTTCATTTTTTATGCTGAAGTGCAGCCTATCTTCGCTTTCTGGGCAAAGATAGTGCAAACTTATGAAATTAGTGCTACCTTTGCCACACGTAAAACCCCAAAAAGGCAACAAAATGGATATTACAAACGCTGAATTCGTCATCAGTAACACAGACGTGCGGAAATGCCCCACAGGTACATTTCCCGAATATGCTTTCATAGGACGCTCCAACGTAGGAAAATCCAGTCTCATCAATATGCTGACCGGGAGAAAAGGGCTCGCCATGACCTCTGCCACACCGGGAAAGACCATGCTCATCAACCATTTCCTCATCAACAAGAGCTGGTACATTGTAGACCTTCCGGGATATGGCTACGCCAAACGGGGACAGAAAGGGCAGGAACAAATCAAACGTATTATAGAAAGTTATATACTGCAACGCGAACAGATGACTTGTCTGTTTGTTCTTATAGATAGCCGGCTGGCTCCCCAAGCCATCGACCTCGAGTTTACGGAATGGCTGGGCGAGAACGGTGTACCCTTTGCCATCGTCTTCACAAAGGCCGACAAACTGAAAGGCGGCAGACTGAACACCCACATCAACGAATACCTGGAACAGTTGAAGGAACAATGGGAAGAGCTGCCCCCCTACTTCATCACCTCTTCTGAAAACCGCATGGGACGGAAAGAACTGCTGGACTATATCGAAAGTATCAACAAAAGCCTGAATAGCAAACAATAGACATAAGTAAAATGAAAAGATTAGTTTTTTGGCAACTGTTTGTTGCCGCACTACTGCTGACCGGCAATAGTCACGCACAATCCATCAAGGATTTGTTCAACAAAGAAAATATAGAGAAGGCGGTAAATGCCGTGACCGGCAAGTCAACAGCGGATATGACCGGCACTTGGTCGTATACCGGCTCCGCCATTGAATTCGAATCGGACAACCTGCTGCAGAAAGCCGGCGGTGCCGTTGCCGCCACAGCCGCAGAAAAGAAACTGGACGAACAGCTTGCCAAAGTAGGCATCAAAGCCGGGCAAATGTCATTCACATTCAACGCCGACAGCACATTCAGCGCCAAAGTAGGGCAAAAGAGCATGAAGGGAAGCTACTCCTACAATGCATCCACCCAAAAGGTCAACTTGAAATTCGCCAAGCTGATAGGTATGAATGCCAAGGTCAACGCTACCTCCACAACTATGGACCTGCTGTTCGAATCGGACAAGCTACTGAAACTGATAACCTTCCTCTCCAGCAAAAGCAGCAACTCCACTCTGAAGAGTATCGGCTCGCTGGCCAACAGCTACGACGGAATGATGCTCGGATTCTCATTACAGAAACTGTAACAACAACTTCCATACAACAAAAAAATCCCGCAAGCACCGAACAATGCTTGCGGGATTTTTTTATCTGAAAAGAGCGGAAAACGAGACTCGAACTCGCGACCCTAACCTTGGCAAGGTTATGCTCT
>OKXB01003364.1_pt1 | contig 10730 bp, 5 predicted proteins | sample 1601731 | NCBI WGS metagenome assembly OKXB01 (sample SAMN04414077, study PRJEB24778) | human gut metagenome | material: faecal | host: Homo sapiens | reverse complement strand
AACTTATAGAAGTAATGGCTCCAGGCTTTATGCCATCGACTCCGGATTTGCGTTTTCAGAAGCAATCGTCAGGTCGCAGACCACATGCAACACATGCCCGCCACCGATTGCAAAACCGTTTACGGCAGCGATCACCGGTTTTGGAATCGAGCGGATTTGCTTTTGTACATCGAGTACATTTAACCGTGCCACACCATCTTTACCGATGTAGCCGCCGTGACCTTTCACATGCATATCACCTCCAGCACAGAAAGCCGTGTCCCCGGCTCCTGTCAGCACGACAACATTGATATCCGGTCGTTCACGGCAGATATAGAGAGCATCGCTCATTTCTGTTGTTGTAGTCGGTGTGAAAGCGTTGCGATAGCGTTCGCGGTTGATAGTGATGCGGGCAATTCCGTTATAGAAATCGAACAGGATTTCTTCATATTCTTTGATGGTTGTCCATTCTCTTTTTGTTTCCATAAGATGAATTTAGAATTATAAATTATGAGTTATGTTCTTATTTTTTTAGTTGGTGGTAATACTCTTTGAGTAGCCGTACATCTTCAGACGCATCCGTGAATACCTCCATCAACATTGGTTGGTTGTGGGGGGCGGACTGGGTGAAAACAGCCATTGCACTCGTCAGTTCTTCATCGTTATGGACGGGAAGGTAAGAGAATCCTCTTTCTTTGGCCCATCCTTTGGCAGAAGTTTTGTGTGTAGCTGTCACGAAACGGCGTGTTTTATCCTCCATTTTTAGTCCGGGAAGTGCTTGGAATATTTCACCTCCTCCGTTATTGAGCAGCAGGATACGTAGGTTACAGCCGAAGTTGCTGTTCCAAAGTGCGTTCATATCATAAAAGAAACTCAAATCGCCGATCACTACAAAATTCAGTTTGTCTGAACAAACGGAATAACCGATGGCAGTCGAAAGCGATCCTTCTATGCCACTCGTCCCCCTGTTGCAGCAGACTTCGACATCTTCTGGGAGTGTGTATAACTGGGCGTAACGTACGGCTGAACTGTTGCCTAAATGCAAGGCCGCAGGTGTTGGAAGCGACTTGATCAATGTTCCGATAGCAGCCATTTCCGAATAGCTGAATTCCGGTTGTGGCAGGTCGCGGGTGTTGTTTTCCCAGATGCGTGGAAACTCCGTTGTCCGGTTTTCCAGCAGGTAAGCGATTTTTTCGAGAAATTCGAACGGGTCCATCTCGATAACGGTTGTCAGGGAACCGTAAAGGTCTGTTACTTCTCCGCTAAGCGAAACATGCCAATGTTCGCGTGGCGGATGCTTGCGGAGAAATTGTTTGAGGCGTTTCGACACGATATGTCCACCGTATGTGATCAGCAGGTCAGGAACCATCTTCTCTAATTTTTCTTCTGGCAGGGCGTAAAGGGCGGCGTCGAAATTCTTTACCGGGATGCCGGGAATGGTCTTGTTACCTGTGTGCTCGGTAAGCCAGGCAAAATGCTTGTATAGCAGTTTGGAATATTTCTTTTCAAAAAGATAGATCAGGTTCATCTGACCGGCAACGATCATACGACGGTTGTAGTTGTTCAGCCGCTCGATCAACCCAGTATATTCACGGTCGTAGACATTTAATCCTTGGTAGCGGGTGATGACGCGTACCTTGGGTAATTCCTCCGTAGTGAAGCGGAACAACGGTTCCGAGATTGGTACGTTGATATGCACCGGTCCTTTCCCATGATGGTTCAGTTCGAGCAGAGCTTCGTTGATAAGACGATTGCAATACCATTCGTCTTCATCGGTATGTATCTCTGGCAGGTTGACGGATTTTTTAACCTGAGAACCGAAAACACCCGGTTGAGGAAACGTTTGCCCGTCCATTTGTCCGATCCAGGCCCCGGGACGGTCTGCTGAGATCACGACCAATGGCACTTGCTGATAGAAGGCTTCCGATACGGCAGGATGAATATTAAGTAATGCACTGCCCGATGTGCAGCAGACAGCAGCCGGACTACCGCCATGTAATGCCAGTCCGATCGCGAAGAATGCCGCACTCCGTTCGTCTGTCACCGGATAGCAGGAGAAGAACGGGTGATTGGCAATCGTATGTACAATAGGTGAATTGCGGCTGCCGGGACACAAAACGATTTTCTTGATGTTATGCTCGATGAGCAGGGCTACGAGCTGCAGGATGTTTTTTTTATCTGAGTACATAATGTATTTGTTTGCTTTGTCATGCGATGGTTCTATCGCTTTTTCTGCAAAGATAACATCTGTGGGGCAGAAAACATTCATAATCTTAATGAAAAAGGCTTCACCCCGGAATGGTCCGGTAGGTGAAGCCTTTCTGCTTTCGTTTATATCAGAAATTCATTGTTCAGAACTTCTGCATATTCAGATTCTTATCAACCAGGATGCCGTCGACAGCTTTCAGGTTGAATGTAACTTTGCGTTTCGCTTTCAGCTTGATGGTGAAGAGATCTTCAGAACCTTCGAGCACTTGTTTGTCTCCGAGATTGACGAAAGTAGGATAGAGCGCCTTTTGACCGTTGGTATGCAGGCGGTCGTATGTCAGGTTTTCCATCGTACCGAGGTTTGCCGGTTCGATGCCGACAAAGTCATAATCCTGTTGGTCGTAAGGCAATGCGAAACTCAAAGCGTTGACAGCTTTGACACTGTCACCTTTGACGGTGATTTCGACTGTTTCGCCGGCGTTGTACGTCTGTTTCGGAGTGGAAAGGAAGATCGTTCCGGCTACACGGTCCGTACCTGGATTCTCGATGCCGTCCTCCAATTGGGTTGCCACGACCGATATGTCGTAAGCATCGATCAGACCGTTCCGGTTAATATCACCTGCGCTGACATAATCGAAATCGCTGTCACCACGGCGCAGCCCTGTGTAGTTCATGTACGAGGTCAAGTCGTTTGTGTCGATCTTTTTGTCGTTATTGATGTCACCTGGCAGATAGCTTTCCGTGCCCGGAACCTTGAATACATACAATTCGCGGCCGGAAGCGTAGTTGCCGACACCTTCCGTAATATGCAACTTAATGTAGCGGGCTTTCGGTTGGTCCTTGAAAGTGAATACTTTCATGTCACCATTACGTTCCCAGCGGAACGAGTCGACCGCTGTCCAGTTTTCCTTATCCATGCTGTAGGCCACGTCGCCGGCAAGGATCGTTCCGTTGCCTCCATCCTGGCGGGACAGATAATGGAACTTATCCAGTTGGTTGATGGTGCGTAGATCGATGATCATATCGAACGGCATTGCGTTCTTGCGGTATTTCGTGTGGAACATATCGCCTAACTCGGCAAAGTCGAACAAGCGGGAGATTTCAAAGCCTTCCTGTTCTTCGGCTGTCACTTCTCCGCGGATACCTTTGATGGCGAATTCGAGCGGGTTGGATTTTGTCTTGACGGGGAAAGTAGACCAGTCTGAATGACCGTCCTTGTTGACGGAACGGATTTTGAACGAATAGTCTGTTTCGGCTGAGAGGTTGTCGAACAGCAGTTCGGTGTTCTTGATCTGTGTATAGAGCATGCCGTTAAATTCTATTTCGTAGAAGTCGGCGCCGGAAACTTTATCCCAAGTCGGTTTTAAGGTGTAAGCTTCTGTGTTTCCGTCTGTCACCTGTGCAACCGGAGCAGTCAGCGATCCGGTAGAAATGCGGTGGGTATCGGGCATACCGAATTGGTATCCGTCGATGGTGACGACCGTTTCGTTCATGATGATATCTGTCGGAGCCAGTTTGACCAACAGCTGCGGGTTCTTGGTGATCGTTACCTTTTCGAATTCGCTTCCTTTGGTGGCGAATTTGTTCAGGTTCGGGGTAGCATCGTAGAAATAGACGTTTGTGCCGTTCAGGTATTCGTCCATCGAACGGGCGGCTACCAGTTTCACTTTGGAAGAACCGACTTTGGCGGTGATCTTCTTCGGCATTTCCGAGAGATTGATGCGCAATTCGGTTGCCTTCTCCTTCACGAAGCCGTCGAAATCGCCTGTTGTCGGATGGATGGTGATTGAGACTTTTGATGGGTCATTGTTCTTGATTTCGATCCGTGTGGTTGTCCCTTTGCCGTTCAGATAAGCCTGCGTTATACCATCATCGTCATATTCGACGAACTCGCTATATCCGGACGGGTAAAGTTCATATATGCGCAAATTCTTGTCGATTTCCCCTACGTTATTGTTCGGATTCGTCATCGGGATGATCGCACCGGCTTTTACGAATACCGGAAGTTTCCAAAGTGGGGAAGCGAAGTTGTTGACCACGCAGCCGCCCGTGTATTTCTCGCCGGTGAAATAGTCGAACCATTCGCCTTCAGGCAGGTAGATACCATCACGGATGTCATTTCCCTTGTCATCCATTTGCGTCTCTTGGTAGATCGGCGCGATGAGGAAGTACGGCCCGTACATGAACTGGTATTGTGTAGCTTTACCAAAGGTGTAAGGATTCGGATCTTCAAGGAACATGGCGCGAATCATCGGCTTGCCGTCTACCGCTTCGCGGGCAATGCTGTAAGCATACGGCATCAGGCTGGATTTCATTTTCAAGTACCAGCGGTTGATGGAAGTTGCCGGTTCGCCTAAGGCATGCGGATATTTCTCATTCGATCCCCAGCCGTCCATGTTCAGCTCCATCGGCGTCCAGGTCTTCCACTGGAAGTCGCGGGTATTCATCACGAGGTTCTTGCCACCGAAAATACCGTCCATGTCGGATGTGATGTTCGGTTGTCCGGAAAGCCCGGAGCCGATATAAGTCGGGATGTGGAAACGGATATATTCCCATTGTCCGCCTGTCTGGTCGCCCGACCAGACTCCGGCATAACGCTGCGTGCCGGCCCAACCGTCGAGAGAGATGATGAACGGACGTGCGTCGTTTCCGTAATACGGCATGATATGTCCGACATCAGCCACACCGTTCAGACCGAACGAGTAGCCCCAACCGACCCATGCCACGTCTGTTTTCAGGACTCGTACACCGGCATCTCGTACCTCCTTTACAATGTCGCGTTGCAGCAAGGCACTGATGCTGTCTTTCGGATGCAGGTCGGATTGTGTCCAAAGACCGATTTCGACACCGTTCTTATGAGCGTAATCGGTGAGGCTCTTTAAGTTTTGGATATTACCGTCCAATGTTTCGGTCTGTCCGTAGCCGGCTCCGTAACCGTCGTTCGGCAGCAACCAACCTAACGGCATATCGTGGTTCTTGTAGCGGTCGATCACGGCGCGAGCGGAGAACTGGTAGTTGTTCTTTTCTCCGTTCAGCGATTCCTTGATACCTCCATTATCTTTTTGGCTTTCCTTGTAGCGCTTGCCGTCTTCGAAAAGGATACCCTTTTCGTCTTCTACCCAATAGTCGCGGTTGTAAGCGTTCAAGTGTCCCTGATAGAATCCGAACTTGGGCAGCAGTATTGGGTTACCGGTCAGTTGGTAAAAGTCGTTCAGTAGGGCGACCGGGCTATCATTGATCATATAGAAGACATCCAGATAGTCTGTATCGTGGGATAGTTTTACCGTATTCTTTTCTGTGGCGCCGAAATCATATTTCCCCTGTTTGAAAGTGTACCACATAAAGCCATAGCCGTTTGTGGACCAATAAAAAGGAGTGGGAGAAGCCACGCCGCCATCGGTCCAGCTGTTCTGGTTTTCGATGGCTATAGCTTTTCCCTTATGTGAAAAGCGTCCGTTCTGCACACCGCCGCCGTAGAAATATTCATCAGGGTTCTCTTTCAGCGTTAGGATCGTTTTCCCTTTTTCGTAAACCACGGGTTTCGTCTCTTCGAAAACGATTTTGTTTGTGGTGAGATTGGTGACTTTCAGCAGGGCGGTCGATTTGTCCAACTGGAGTCTGACTTTTCCGGTCGTGATGGTCACTTGCCCATTATCGTCTTGAATGTCCAGTTTGGAAACTGGGCGACGGGGGGTATCTACGAGAATCCGGGCCTCTGGTTTTGCCTCCGGATCACGAAGGATACCACCGTTGTTGTCCTGGAACATACGGAAAATATTATCTCCATAGAAATCGAATGTCATCCGTTGATTGTTGGAGAACACAACATCGACCGTAGTCGGGTTGATCCGCTGCACACTGACGATCGTTTGCGCCTGCCGGGCGATAGCTACTACAGGCTCGGAGGTTCCGGTCGCAGCCATTAAAGGGGCAGGAGAAAACATCAATGGCGCAGCAAGAGCGATCAGGATCGCTTTTTTCTGTTTACGATTAGCCATTAAGCGTTTCATGTTGGTTGATTAATTTGAATTATTTAGTTTTTTATATTCTGAGACAAAAGTACATAAAATATTCTATAGTTCTTGTGGAGCAGTGGGACAACTATACTAAAACTGGCTTTTTTGCCTTCAAATGTATGACGACATACTTTCTTTTATGGGTTTTGACAATTATCACGGCGGATTGTCTGATTTTTTCTTTTCGCATAGAGATATTGTGTCGAGCAAGAGTAATGAAAAACGTAAGGAATAAATTACAGAATTGTGAACATTGGTATGTGAAGGATCATGTATTAACTGTTTTTGAAATAGCCATGATGAGTTAAGCCAAAAGCAACTTACGGTATTCTTTAGGTGACATTCCGACATATTGTTTGAAGTATTTCCCAAAAAAGGACTGAGTGGGGAAATTAAGTTGTGCGGCAACCTCTTTTATGCTCAGGTTCGAACTTTCAAGTAGCTGTTTCGCTTCTGTAATGACCATCTGTACAATCCAGTAGGAAGCACTGCTACCTGATTTTTCCTTGATGATGCTTGAGAAGTAACGGGGAGAAATATGTTGTTTCTTTGCGTAATAGTTGACATTGCGTTCCTTGCGGTAGGAGCGGAAAAGGGACAACATGAAATTTTGGAAGATCAGGTCTTTTTTGTCCTGTGGCAACGGTTGTAGCGGCAGGTTGGTAAAATAGGCGTTTAATATTTCGTAACAGAATGTTTGTCCCATCGACTTGATCAGTTCCTGCATCAGATGTTGCCGTTGCATGTTTATTTCGGCTTTATTCTCACTTTTGATCCGGTTCTCTATATTTTCAAGCAGGTTTGTTATGTGGACATATTGCTCTTCGGACAACGAAACGCACGGATGTTTCCGCATGAAAAGCAGATTTTCAGCATTTATCACTTTATTGGCAATCGGAATGACATAATCCAAATCGACTTCGATAATCGTTCCTTCCGCATCTTCGCTCTTGTGTAGAAGGCGTACCAATGTGGACGGTTGGTAGATGTAAATGTCACCATGTCTGATCAGATAAGGTTTGTTTTCCAGTGAGATTTCGATCTCCCCGCGATGGCAAAGGAAAAGACCGCATTTGTTAAGCGTCGAAATGATTTGGCCGTTCCGGAATGCAGGAGAGGAGCTACAGGAAAGCAATGTGAAGCAAAAAGGAAGTTGTTGGTTGAACATTTTTTTATCGGATTAAGACTTTTCGGCAAAGAAAATACAAATCGCAGAATATTTATATCTTCTTTTTGTTGGAAATATACAAATGGAACAATTTATTATTCATATTGACCTTTCCGAGGTTGCTCTGTCGGAATAATTTTGCCTTTAAATAAATACACTTAAATTATGAAACGAATTTATTTTATTTTAGCAGGTATATCCTTGATTCTATTTATGTCTTGTGCCCGTTCGGAGAAGGGGACAAAGGATACTCAGACAGTCAAGATCGATACGGCCGTTTCCGCCAGCAGTCAGACTGCCCTCCAGTTCCCTGGAAAAGTGAAAGCTGCGCAGGATATCAGCCTGGCTTTCCGTGTGAGCGGGACAATCCGTAAAATATATGTGGAAGACGGCGCCCGCGTGAGAGAAGGACAACTGCTGGCCGAATTGGATCCGGCAGATTATCGGGTGCAACTGGATGCTACGGAGGCCGAATACAAGCAGATCAAGGCGGAAGCCGAACGTGTCATGGCTCTTTATAAAGAAAACGGGACCACGCCTAATGCCAACGATAAAGCCGTGTACGGCCTGAAACAGATCACTGCAAAATATCAGCATCATAAAGACCAGTTGGAATATACTCGGCTGTATGCTCCATTCAGTGGCTTCATACAGAAAAAGCTGTTCGATGCACATGAAACGATCGGAGCAGGTATGCCCGTGATCTCGATGGTCAGCGCCGGTATTCCGGAAGTGGAAATCAATCTTCCGGCAGCCGACTATATCCGGCGAGACCGGTTTGATGGCTACCACTGCACGTTCGACCTCTATCCGGGAGAAAACTATCCTTTGAAATTGATCAGCGTCACTCCGAAAGCCAATGCGAACCAACTGTACACGATGCGCCTGCAAATGGTTCCGGGTAAGTTACCTCTCCCTTCACCGGGAATGAATACGATGGTCACGATCTACTGCAATGAGATTGATTCACAGCCTGTTTTCGTACCGAGTGGGGCACTTCTGCAAAAGGATGGTAAAACGTACGTGTTTGTTTATGATCCGTCTGTGGGGAAAGTCCATCGCCGCGAAGTAGCGGTTCTGCGTCTGTTGTCCGACGGACGTGCGATGGTAGTCTCCGATGCGCTACAAGCGGGTGAAACCGTGGTCGCTTCCGGTGTGCATCATATTGAGGATGGAGAAAATGTCCGGCCTTTGGCCACCGGTTCTAAAACGAATGTAGGAGGATTGTTGTGATGGATATAAGCAAATGGGGATTTCAGAACCGGAACCTGGTCTATTTTCTGGTTGCGGTTTTGTTGGCGGGCGGAGCTTTGGCCTGCTATCAAATGAGTAAGCTGGAAGATCCGGAGATCAAGGTAAAGCTGGCAATGGTGGCAACTACCTATCCGGGTGCATCGGCCCATCAGGTAGAGTTGGAAGTGACGGATGTGCTCGAGAAAAGTATCCGTAAGATGGACAATGTCGATAATGTCGAAAGCTATTCGTTCAATGATCTGTCCTTGATCCAGGTCGAACTGCTGACCACCGTCAAGGACGATGACGTGGAGCAACATTGGGACCTTCTCAGGCGGAAAGTCAACGATGCCTCCGCCTTACTTCCTTCCGGAGCTAATACACCGATCGTACAAGACGATTTCGGCAAGGTGTTCGGCATGTTCTACGCATTGACGGGCGATGGACTGTCCGATAGGGAGATGGCTGATTATGCCGAACTGATCAAGCGGGAAGTAATCGAAATAGAAGGAGTGGACCGGGTGGATATATATGGGGAACGTTCCGAATGTATCAATATCTCCCTGTTGCAGGACCGCATGGCCAACCTTGGCGTGAAACCGGCCGAAGTCCTGGCTACCTTGAACGGACAAAACGAGACAACCTATAGTGGTTACTATGATAACGGGGACAACCGCATCCGAGTGACGGTGAACGATCGTTTCAAAACGGTGGACGACATCGGCAAGATGTTTATCCAGGGCCATGACGACGACCAATTGCGTCTGCGCGACATAGCCTTGATCGAAAAGGGGTATGAAGATCCAACCCGTAACGAGATGTTCTATAATCAGGAGCGCTCTATCGGCATTTTGGTAGCTGCTTCGAGCGGTTCGGATATCGTGAAGGTCGGCAAAGCCGTGGAAGCGAAGCTGGCGGAGTTGAAAGATAACCGTCTGCCGGCCGGAGTAGATTGCCATAAAATATTCTATCAGCCCGAGCGTGTGGGGGATTCGCTGGGAACGTTCGTCATCAACCTGATCGAATCCGTCGTCATCGTCGTGTTTATCCTGATGCTGGCGATGGGGTTCAAGAGTGGCCTGATTATCGGCATCAGTTTGGTGGTGACTGTTTTCGGATCATTTCTTTTCCTGCAATTCGCCGGGGGAACGATGCAGCGTGTCTCTCTGGCGGCTTTCGTGCTGGCGATGGGGATGCTGGTAGACAATGCTATTGTGATTATCGACGGCATATTGGTGGACTTGAAAGCCGGGAAAGATAGGATGGAGGCGATGACCGCTATCGGACGGCAGACGGCGATGCCGTTGTTGGGAGCGACGTTGATCGCTATCATAGCCTTTCTGCCGATTTATATGTCGCCGGATACGGCAGGCGTTTATACGCGTGACCTGTTTATCGTACTGGCCGTTTCACTGTTGCTGAGCTGGGTGTTGGCATTGCTCCACGTTCCCTTGATGGCAAACAGGCGGTTACATCCGGCGGTGGAAAACGATAATTCCGGCAAGCGTGTATATAAAGGTAAGATATATGCCATCTTGCGGGCTGCTTTGCGTTTCGGTTTGTCGCACCGCCTTGGCTTTACGCTGACGATGGTCGCTTTGTTGCTCTTGTCCGCCTATAGCTATCGGTTCCTGCGCCAGGGATTCTTCCCCGATATGGTGTATGATCAGTTGTATATGGAATACAAACTTCCGGAGGGCAATAATTCTACCCGTGTGGCGAATGACCTGAAAGAGATAGAAGCTTATCTGAAAACCCGGAAGGAGATCACGAACGTGACAGCTTCCATCGGTGGGACGCCGGGACGTTACAACCTGGTGCGAAGCATTGCCAATCCTTCGCTGGCCTATGGGGAGTTGATCATTGACTTTACATCTCCCGACGAGCTAGTCGAAAATATCGACGAGATACAAGAGTACCTGACACGGCAGTATCCGGATGCTTACGTCAAGTTGAAACGTTATAACCTGATGTTTAAGAAATATCCCATCGAGGCCCAATTCTTAGGACCTGATCCTGCCGTCCTGCATCGTTTGGCGGACAGTGCACGACATATTATGGAGAATACGCCGGAAGTCTGCCTGATCACGACCGACTGGGAACCGCAGGTTCCGGTCCTGACAATC
>OKXB01003357.1_pt1 | contig 10752 bp, 9 predicted proteins | sample 1601731 | NCBI WGS metagenome assembly OKXB01 (sample SAMN04414077, study PRJEB24778) | human gut metagenome | material: faecal | host: Homo sapiens | reverse complement strand
ACGTAAGGACTGTCCTTTGATTGTAGGAACAAGCAGTGAAGGAAGCTTTATTGCATCGGATGTGCCCGCAATTTTGAAGTATACCAGGGAAGTTTATTATATTGATAATCAGGAAGTCGTTGCATTAAAGGAAAATGAGATTCATTTCTATACCGTAGACGAAGAAGAGATCCAGAAGACACCTTCCCATGTGGACTGGGATGCAGAAGCGGTTGCAAAGGGCGGATATGAGCATTTCATGTTAAAGGAGATCTACGATCAGCCCCGAGCAGTCCGTGAGACCTTTGAAAAGCATATGAAGGATGGCAATGTGGAGATTGAAGAGCTCCGTATGACCGATGAAGAAATCAGGAAGCTTTCCCGTATCCATATTGTGGCATGTGGTACCGCATATCATGCAGGCATGACGGCAAAATATGTTATTGAATCCATGGCACGGATTTCTGTAGAGGTGGATATGGCATCCGAATTCCGTTACCGGAATCCGATCATCGAAGAGGGAGCACTGGTGATTGTTATCAGCCAGTCCGGAGAAACTGCCGATACCCTGCAGGCACTCCGCGATTCCAAGGCACGTGGAGCAAAGGTGCTTGGTATTGTAAATGTGGTTGGGTCCTCCATCGCAAGAGAAGCAGACAGTGTCATGTATACCTGGGCAGGACCGGAAATTGCGGTTGCGTCCACAAAAGCGTATTCTGCACAGCTGATTGCACTTTATCTGCTGGCAATGAAGTTTGCAAGAGTTAAGGGTACAATTTCGGAAGAGGAGTATCAGCAGCTTGTTTTTGATCTCCGCCGTCTGCCGGAGCAGATTGAACTGCTTCTTGGTAATAAGACCAGGATTCAGCGGTTTGCCAACCGTTATGTGGCCGCAAAGAGCGTTTTCTTTATCGGAAGAGGCCTGGATTATACATTATCCATGGAGGGCTCTTTAAAGCTTAAGGAAATTACCTACATGCATTCTGAGGCCTACGCAGCAGGTGAATTAAAGCATGGTCCGATTTCCTTAATTGAGGATGGAACACTGGTTATGGCCTCCCTGACTCAGGAGGATCTGTATAAAAAGACTATCAGCAACATCCGTGAAGTGAAGTCCAGAGGCGCATTTGTGTTAGCACTTACAACGACCGGACATGATGATATAGAGGATACTGCCGATTACGTACTTTATATTCCGCAGACGAACAGGTACTTCACCAATTCACTGGCGATTATTCCATTCCAGATGTTTGCCTATTATGTATCCATTGGTAAGGGACTTGATGTTGATAAGCCCCGTAACCTTGCTAAATCGGTAACTGTAGAGTAAGGAAGCCTGATTCCGCATCTTCGAGGAAAGAGGATGCGGAATTTTTAGATTACACAAAAGGATCATATTTAAGACACAATTTTAACACATTTGTTTCCTATACTGTGAATCATAGAAGAAAGGAAAGGCTTTAAGGAAAGGTTTATAAAGGAGGCATTTATCATGGATGAGAACAGATATACGAATGATTATTATACAAACCGGAACCAGATGAATCAGGGGCAGGTAAATCAGAACCAGAATTCCTCTTCGGGAACGCAGGGAACCAATTATTACCAGACCTCTTCAACCAATTTTCAGCAGTCGCAGATGAATCATCAGCAGACAAAACCCGTAAAACAGAAAAAACAATCCGGTGGATTTGGGAAAAAAGTTTTAGCAGGTCTGTGCTGTGGACTGGTATTTGGTGTCTTTGCAGGAATCGGTTTTCAGGCAGTGGATGCAGCACATGACGGATTTACCCGTGCCAAAAGTGCTTTTTCCGCAATGATGGGGAATTCCTCACAGGACAGTGCCCTGGCAGAGGCTTCCGGATCAGGAGATGCAGCAGAGGATGTGCTGCTTCCGGACAGCAGCTCCGATGCGGCAGAGGCATCCTCCGGCAGCATTAAACAGACATTGGATAATCTGACACCACAGACGCAGACAGAGGCAGTTGTTACGGATGTTACACAGGTGGTAAAAGCAGTGATGCCGTCCGTTGTATCGGTGAGCAATACCTATGTACAGCGTGGAACATTTTTCGGACAGGAATACAGCAGTGAAGCAGTAAGCTCCGGCTCCGGCATCATTGTTGGTGAAAATGACAGCGAGCTGTTAATTGTCACGAACTATCATGTTGTAGAATCTGCGGATACCCTGTCGGTACAGTTTGTCGACGAGGAACAGGTACAGGCACAGATCAAGGGTACCGATGCGGATAAGGATCTGGCAGTACTGGCAGTCCAGCTCTCTGATATCAAGGAGGATACCCTGAACCAGATTTCAATTGCATCGTTAGGAAGCTCTGATGATCTGACAGTAGGTGAACCTGTTATCGCCATTGGTAATGCGTTAGGCTATGGTCAGTCCGTAACAACCGGTGTTGTCAGTGCTTTGAATCGTCCAATCGCTGTTACTTCACAGGAGGGTCAGACCGGGGATTCCCAGATTAATACCTTTATCCAGACCGATGCAGCAATTAACCCCGGTAATTCCGGTGGTGCATTACTGAATACCAAAGGTGAAGTGATCGGTATCAATTCCAACAAGATTGGTGGAAGCACCGTAGAAGGTATGGGCTATGCAATTCCGATTTCCGATGCAAAGCCGATCATTGAAGAACTGATGCAAAAGGAAACAAGACTGAAGGTGGATGAAGCCAATAAGGGCGTTCTCGGTATTACCGGTGTGAATGTCGAAGCGCAGTATTCCGAGGTCTATGGGATCCCGATGGGGGGTTACGTTTCTTCTGTAACCGATAATTCAGGAGCTGCGGCAGCAGGACTTGTCCGTGGAGATATCATTACTGCAATCAATGGTGAAACCGTAGAAACTATGGAAGAGTTAAAGGAAGAGATGAATTATTACCAGGCCGGTGATGTTGTGACTCTGACCATTATGCAGGGAAGCCCGACCGGATATCAGTCCAAGGATGTACAGGTTACGCTTGGAAAACAGATGAATGCCCAGTAAAAATCTGTAACAGTGATTAAAGATTGGTAATATTGGAAAGAATAAATTGAAATCTCCCTAAAAGTTTGAAGCATTTGATAAAAGAAAATTGCAACAGAAGACCGTGGCGTGAGCAGGTGTATATGCACCGCTTGCGCCATGGTCTTTTTGTGTAACAGTTCAGCCGTGCAGAAATGATTGTATAAGATGACCGTGGGAGCTTGCTCACTAAGGGCAGCTTATGAATGGTCATGGCTGAACTGTTACCTTTTTGTACGTTATTTAAAAACGACTGGCTCATCGATATACTCGGTTTTTATGACAAGATATGGATAGGAAGCGGTGTTGTTGACCGGAGCTTCACTGTCGGGAGAAGGACCGAGGAGTGTAGTGTCAAAGTAAATGGCGTTTTCGGTGAGATAGAGGTCATTTACGGTGATACCGAAGCCGCCGGCAGGCTGCTCACCATAGCCAATTCCAATGTAGAGAAAGCCATTGTCAGAATAAGTGATTTTGAAGGGATTGGGGTGTTTTTCCTGAATGACCTTCTGCATTTCCTCCGGAATGGCATCTTCGGACAAAACAGTGAATTCCAGATTTTTGATCCGGGCGAGGGAATCCTTCTGGTTCTTGCCTGCACAGGCAGTCATGAACAAAAGGACAAGCAGGCAAAACACGGAAAGAAGCCTTGGAAGCATTTTATTTGGAAAGGAGTGGAAAAGAATCAAGTTTTTCATGGAAAACCTCGAAATTAAAATTAAGAATTGGTTTATTTTATGTTTTGAAATCGCATGTTATGATATAATGATATAATAGTTCAGCCATGCAGAAATGATTGTATAAGATGACCGTGGGAGCTTGCTCACTAAGGGCAGCTTATACAATCATTTCTATAGGGCGGACGCCCGACATGAAATAAGCTGCCGGAAAACACGTATATTTGTTAGGCAATCTGTACAAACCGGCAGCTTATGAATGGTCATGGCTGAACGGCTACTAATGGATAGGACATAAAAAGAAAACGATAGAGAGGTATTACATGCTGATAATTAAGAATGGTAAGATCATAGATCCTATAGAAGATGCGGTATATCCGGCAGATCTGTATGTTAAGGATGGCGTGATTGCAAGGATTGTAAGAAGGAGTGAGAACTCTTCGGATGAGAGTTGCAGCTGCGGAGAGAAGAAAAACGGATGTACCGATGTGGAGGTAGAAAGCGGATCCCAGGTTTTGGATGCAAAGGGAATGCTGATTGCACCGGGGCTTGCGGATACGCATGTGCATTTTCGGGATCCGGGATTTACATATAAGGAGGATATTCTGTCGGGAGCGGAGGCTGCGAAGAAGGGCGGCTACACGCAGATCGTGCTGATGGCAAATACAAAGCCGTGTGTGGATCAGGTGGAGACCCTGCAATATGTTCTTCAAAAGGGGGCACAGACCGGAATCCATATTCACAGTTGTGCGAATGTGACCATGGGAATGGCCGGAAAAGAGCTTGTGAATATGGAACAGTTAAGTGAGGCAGGAGCAGTAGGCTTCACGGATGATGGTGTTGCGATCCTGTCGGAAGAGATGGTCACAAAGGCGATGGAGCAGGCAGCCTTTTACCATAAGCCGATCAGCTTCCATGAAGAAGATCCAGAGTATATTCAGAATAATGGTGTGAATGCCGGTAAGGCAGCAGCCTTTTATGGAATAGGAGGATCGAAGCGGGATGCGGAGATCACCATGATTGAGAGAGATATCCGGCTGGCACTTCAGACGGGAGCAACGGTTGTGATCCAGCATATCAGTACGAAAGAGGGGGTAGAGCTTGTCAGAAAGGGCAAGGCTGCAGGTGCAGATGTCCACGCAGAGGCAACCCCGCATCATTTTACCCTGACGGAGGATGCGGTTATTGCGAAGGGAACGCTTGCAAAGATGAATCCACCGCTTCGGGAAGAGGGGGACCGGCAGGCAATTATAGCGGGTCTTCAGGATGGCACAATTGATCTGATTGCAACCGATCATGCGCCGCACAGCAAAGAAGAGAAAGAAAAACCGATTACGGAGGCTCCGAGTGGAATTATTGGTCTGGAAACAGCACTGTCTTTAGGGATCCGCGAACTGGTACAGAAAGGAAGGCTTACCTATCCGCAGCTGATACAGAGAATGAGTACGGCACCCTGTGCACTGTATGGCTTGCAGGGAGGAACGCTGGAGGAAGGGAAAACGGCAGATCTGGTGATTTTTGATCCGGAAGAAACCTGGAGGGTTCAGGAATTTGCATCAAAATCTGCAAATTCTCCTTTTATCGGAGAAGAGCTTCCGGGAGTGGTACATGCGACCATTTGTGGCGGGCAGATGGGATATCGGGAGGAACCGCATGAGCAAAAGGAAAGCTATTTGGCGGCAATTTTGCGAATGAGGATCTGAATAGGCATTATATGAATAAATTACGCTGCGAAGCAGTGGTTTTATGTAAGAAATCAGGGAAAGGAAAGATTCAATGAATGTTCCGGTTTGGAGTCATTGAAGGAAAAGCAATTATGAGTAAAAAAGCAAAACAAACAGCGATCGTGCTTTCACAGCAGATGCTGGCAGAAGGAATTTATGATCTGTGGCTTGCAACGGAGCTTGCGAAGGAGGCAGGTGCCGGTCAGTTTATCGGAGTTTATCCGAAAAATGCCGCAACCCTTCTCCCACGTCCGATCAGTATTTGTGAGGTCAATGAGGACAAGACGGCACTGCGGCTGGTATACCGCGTTGCAGGAAAGGGTACAAAGGAGTTTTCTTCTTTTGAAAAGGGGGATACGGTAGAGATTCTGGGGATCCTCGGAAACGGATACAGGGTTTCTGAGCTTCTTGTAAAGAATCCGGAGTTTACGGAGATCACCCTGTATGGCGGAGGAATCGGGATTCCGCCGATGCTGCAGCTTTCTAAGGAGCTTGCGGCAGCAGGAAGGAAACCATCTGTTTTTATCGGATACCGCGACAGTAATCTGTTCCTGAAGGAGGATTTTGAAAAATACGGCACGGTTTATGTGGCAACCGAGGATGGCAGTGTAGGAACGAAGGGCAATGTTCTCACTGCATTAAAGGAAACCGGCGTACAGCCATCCGTGATGATGGCGTGTGGTCCGATGATGATGCTGCGGGCAATCAGGCAGGAGGCTTCGGAGCGGGCTATTCCGGCATACATTTCACTGGAAGAGCATATGGCCTGTGGAATCGGAGCCTGTCTTGGATGTGTGTGCAGGACGACGAAGAAAGACGAACATTCACAGGTTCATAATGCAAGAATCTGCACGGAGGGACCTGTATTTCTGGCTGAGGAGGTTGAGATCTAAATGAACACAAGTGTAACAATCGCAGGAGTAACCTTTAAAAATCCGGTGATGACGGCATCGGGAACGTTTGGCTCCGGTATGGAATATGGTGATTTCGTAGATCTGAACCGTCTGGGAGCCGTTGTGACGAAGGGAGTTGCCAATGTACCGTGGCCCGGCAATCCGACACCGCGTGTAGCCGAGGTTTACGGTGGGATGCTGAATGCCATCGGATTACAAAATCCGGGAATTGATGTGTTTTTAAAGCGGGATATTCCCTTTTTACAGCAGTATGACACGAAGATTATCGTGAATGTCTGTGGAAAAACTGTGGAAGATTATCTGGAGGTTGTGGAAAAGTTAAATGACAGTGCGGCGGATATGCTGGAGATTAATGTGTCCTGTCCGAATGTCAAGGAGGGCGCGATTGCCTTTGGACAGAAGGCAGACTGCCTGTTTGATATTACCTCGAAGATTAAAAATGAGGCCAGGAAGCCGATTATTATGAAGCTGAGTCCGAATGTAACGGATATTACCGAGATGGCAAAGGCAGCAGAGGCAGCAGGGGCAGATGCGATTTCCCTGATTAATACGATCACAGGAATGAAGATTGACATTCATAAAAGAACCTTTGCACTGGCGAACAGGACGGGCGGCATGTCCGGTCCTGCGATCAAGCCGGTCGCAGTGCGTATGGTTTATCAGGCCTCCCATGCGGTTAAAATCCCGGTGATTGGTATGGGCGGCATTGCAACAGCCGAGGATGCGATCGAATTCCTGCTTGCCGGAGCAACAGCCGTTTCTGTCGGGGCGGTGAACTTTATGAATCCATATGCAACTGTTGAGATCATAGAAGGAATCGAACAGTATATGACAAAGTATGGCGTAGAAGATATTCAGGAGCTGATTGGAGCTGTGAATTAAAAAAATTTCAAGGATCGGAACAGACATATTGACACAAATTGCATAGCTTTGAATAGTTACGAATTTTGTGAATAAACAACCCTCCGTAGGAATACAATGTGAATAAGTAAACCTACGGAGGGATTTTATGGAGCTTCAAAAGCGTTCCTTACATATGGAAACACCCAGGCTTCATGCGTCGAAGCAGGTTGTGCTGGAAGACAATGTGATCATTCCGGACACCAATAAAGATGCGGATAAACTTCTTTTGGATAGAGGAAAAATTACAATAGAGGAGGTCAGCTCTTTTGAAGATGCAGTAACTGTTAAGGGAAAACTGCATTTCAAGGCTTTGTATCTGACCGAAGGAAACCGGGACGGAATTCCGGTCTCTCAGATGGAGGGCAGTATCCCATTTGAAGAAAAGCTGCAGATGGAGGGACTTCGTGCAGGCGAGCATGTACATGTGAAGGCAGTTTTAGAGGAGCTTGGAATTTCCCTGATTAATTCAAGAAAGCTCAGTGTACGTGCGATTATGGTTTTTCATGCAGTGCGCGAAGAGGTGATGGAAGAAGACATTCCGGTTGCTTTATCGGGTGACGAACAGGTGGAATACCGTCGCAGATCTGTGGAAATGGCAACGCTTGCGATGAAGAATCAGGATATTTTCCCGATTAAGGAAGAGATTGAAATTCCCGGAAGCTTTCCGAATATCAGAAGTCTGGTATATTGGGATGCAGAGCCGGTGAATCTGGATTTCCGGATTCTGGATGATAAAATTGCGGTACAGGGAGAACTGAAGGTGTTCTGCATGTATGCAGGAGACGGAGAAAAGGAGGAGCTTTATCATTATGAGACAGCGGTGCCCTTTTCCGGAAGTGTGGAGTGTCCCGGCTGCCGGGAGGGAATGATTCCGGTGATTGAATATGAAGTAGAAAACGGTGAGCTGTCCATCCGGCCGGATTATGACGGTGAAGAGAGGATTCTTTTTGCGGATCTGGGAATCCGGATATTCTATTGCATTTACGAAGAAGAAAACGTGGAAATGATCGGGGATGTATACGGGGTATCCAATGAGGTAGAGGAAAGCAGTAAGCCCATTACCTTCCGCAGGCTCCTGGCAAGGGCAAATGGAAAATGCAAGGTTTCCGGACACTTTAAGGCAGGTCAGGAAGGTGCTGGTATTTACCGGGTAATCCATACGACGGGAGATCTGATTCTGGATGAGCAGGAGGAAACAGAGAACGGAATCCGTTTAAGCGGTCAGATAAAGCTGCGGATTCTGTATGAAGACAGTAACGAGGATAAGCGGTTCGGAGTGATCCGCGGGGAAGTTCCGTTTGAGTATCTTTTAGAGGCAGAAGGCATGATGCCGGGAACGATCAGCTTCGTGCAGCCGCAGATGGAGCAGATTGCCGTATCGGTGATTGATACGGACGAAGTGGATGTAAAATGTGTGATTTTATTCCGAGGGGATCTTTTTGCGGCCTGGGAGGAACAGGTGGCAGAGCAGATCACACTTTCTCCACTTGATTTGGAGAAGCAGTCGGCGCTTCCGGGAATCGCGGTCTACCGGATGAAGGACGGAGAGAGTCTGTGGGATATCGGAAAGCGGTATTATGTTTCGATCGAAACTCTGATGCAGACGAATAACCTGACCTCGCAGGAGGTCCGTCCGGGGGAGAAAATCCTGATTGTGAAATAGTGATTGAAAGAGTACCCCCTGATTTTATTAAATTTTTAGAATCAGGGGTTTACTTTTTGTTCCGGCTGGCCGATGATATAGATGAGATAAGTATTATTATCATCATTTTAAAACCAGGGAGGGACTTTCAATGAGTGTAAATGGAATTACATCAGGTTCAGAGGCATACAGCGCATATGCAGCTGCTTCTGCCAAATCAACAACCGTAGCAACGAAAGACACAGAAAAGAAAACAAATACAACAACCGATGCCGGTGCCATATATGAGCCTTCTAAGGAGACCGCAGCGGCTTCTACGAAAAAGACCTACAAGCCGGATACTGCAACCATCGCAAAGATGAAAGCAGATGCCGATGCCAGAACCGAACAGCTTCGCAGTCTTGTAGAAAAGATGATGACCAAGCAGGGAGAGACCTATGGTAAGGCTAATGACATCTGGAGTGTATTATCCAGTGGTAACTTCACCGTAGATGCTGCTACTAAAGCACAGGCACAGGCCGATATTGCGGAAGATGGTTATTGGGGCGTTTCCCAGACATCCAGCCGTATCCTTGATTTTGCGACTGCATTAACAGGTGGTGATCCGGGCAAGATCGAAGAGATGCGTAATGCATTCAAGAAAGGTTACGAACAGGCTGAGAAGACCTGGGGCGGTAAGCTTCCGGAGATTTCCCAGAAGACCTATGATGCTGTTATGGAAGGTTTTGACAAGCTGGCCAAAGAAGCAGGACTTGATACTGCTAACTAAATGACAGGATGCAGAGGTTAGTTTGAATAGGTAGTGAATTAGAAGAAACCGGCTTTTCGTATATGGATTTTTATCTATATATGGAGGGTCGGTTTTGGGTTAGAAAATTTACAAATACCATATATAGTGCTTGACATGGTATGGTACAATATGATTAAGAACAGTAAAGTTGTAAATAATATTCTGATAAATCGTGACAGGAGGTGGAATGAATGGCAACATCAACGTTTAGTAAGCAGTTTGCAGTAAATCAGGAAAAAGCAACAGAATTTGTAAACGCGATGTCTCAGGCAGTGACTCCCACATTGCATCAAAGCTTTCACACTAATGCAGTTCATCTATCGCAGGAAGAAGAATTACGACAGAGATTGTCGAGGGCATTAAATAAATAGTGATAAATTATAAAGTAATACCATTGGGAGAAATACTTAATAAAGAGTATGATGTACAATTAATTGAACAGGCTTTTAAAGAGTTCTCTTGTCAACGTGAAACTGACTTAGAGAACTTTTTAATACAGAAAGCAATTCCATATGAAAAAACAAATTATGGAAAAACCCATTTGATTATTGATGAAGATAAGCTTAAGAACGAAGGAAAGTTTGTTGTTGCAGCATACTTCACAATAGCACAGAATTCGATCGATATTTCACAATTATCTGGTAAGAAAAAACGTAAAATGCTTGGAGCATATCCCGGGCGAGATTCTCTTAATTCAATTCCCTCATATTTAATTGGACAATTAGGAAGATGTGATGCTTACTCCGGAAAGGAGTTAAGTGGGCAGCAGATTTTAGATGAATGCTATCATGCAATCAGTATTGCAGCTAGAGTGGTGGGTGGCAATCTGCTCATTGTAGAATGTCGGGAATGTATGTATGATAAATTTTATGAGAAAAAAGGATTTAAAAAGCTTTATGATGAATTAAGTGATGAGGGATTATATACACTTTATCAGAAAATTAATTTTGAAGATTATTGGAACAGATTTGAGAAGTAAATGAGTAACAGTTCAGCCATGCAGAAACGATTGTGTAAGATGACCGTGAAAGCTTGCTCACTAAGGGCAGCTTATACAATCGTTTCTATAGGGCGGACGCCCGACATGAAATAAGTTGCCGG
>OKXB01003348.1_pt1 | contig 10778 bp, 2 predicted proteins | sample 1601731 | NCBI WGS metagenome assembly OKXB01 (sample SAMN04414077, study PRJEB24778) | human gut metagenome | material: faecal | host: Homo sapiens | reverse complement strand
GCATGTTGTAGTCCTTTATCGTGAGGTAGCCGCTCTGATATATCATAGGCAGCGGACGCTCCACGTCGGCCTTATAGTCGATAAACTCCTCCATGGCGTAGTATTTGCCCGTAAGCTCGTTCATGTTCTCGTTGAAGTGTGCAAGCAGGCGGATAAGATAGGTAGGAGTGCCCGAGCGGAACCAGTAGTCATACATTCTGCGGCTGTCCATGGCATTGAGCAGACTGAATGGATTGTAGACGCCCGTCATTCTGTCGCTGAAGTGATATCCGTCATACTGGCGTCTGAGCCGCTGCTTCATCTCGTCAGTGCTGCATTTATAGTCTTTGGCCATAAGTTCAACAGGCTCGGCAAAATAATGCTCAAGTTCATCCTGCGTTATGCCGCACAGCGTCTCGTAGCGCGCATCCATGCTGATGTCCTTGGGCTGGTTGAAACCGCTGAACACGCTGACCTGCGAGAACTTGGTTACGCCCGTTAGCAGGACAAACTGCAGATGGGCGTCGGCTCCCTTGAACACGGAGTAGAAGGCCTTGAGAACGTTGCGGTGGCGGTCTTCAAGTTCGCGGCTCATGTCGAGCACGTCGAGTATCGGCTTGTCATACTCGTCTATCAACACCACAGCGCGGCGGCCTGTCTTGGCATGCGCAGCCTCCAGAATCTTTATGAACCTTCCGCCAAGGTCGAGCGTGTCGCCGTCAGACACCACGCCGTATTCTTTCTCCCAGTCGGAAACATAACCGTTTATACGTTTCTCCAGAACACCGGCCTGCGTGAAGTCGGAGCCATTGAAGTCAACATGGAACACAGGATAAACGTTCCACTCCTTCTCCATGCCATCGATGGCAAGACCCTTGAAAAGATCCTTGCGGCCAAGGTAGTAGTTCTTCAGCGTAGACACAAGCAGACTCTTTCCGAAGCGGCGCGGACGGCTCAGGAAGTAGATTCCGCCCTCATGCGTGAGGTCGTAAATCATGTCCGTCTTGTCTACATAAACGTATCCGTCTTCTATAATCCGGTCGAAGCTTTGTATTCCTATTGGGTATTTCATCTTTGCGTTTCTCCTTTATATGATAGTTCTCTGAATGAACGGCCTGTGGCTCGTCTGATATGCCAATATAGTGAAAGGCGAGAGCAACGCAAAAACAAAAATGCGTTTCTGTTATTAGCATTGCCGAGCCGCATCCTATATATTTTAATGCAAATATACGCAATTTTGTTTGAATACAGACATTATAGGGCATGTGAAAAACAAAAAATAATGGCTGTGTGTGAACTGAGTTATAAGCGTTAGTGAAAGAATGGCGATAAGGACAGGCGTCAAGATGAAAAAATTGGCTAAGATGGCAGAAAAATGGCGTTGAATTTTATATGTTATGAGGCTTGATAATGTAATAAAAAATTATCATTTGAGATACGTTTAACGCTTCCAGAATAGCGATGCTCTGCGTATCAGTGTGATTTTATGCGAAAAAGGCTCAAAATTGCGTGTTTTTGTTAAGTTGTTGACTTACAGCTTCTTATGTGATTTTAGACTTAAAACCCAAACCGTTAAAAAATATTACTCTGCCGTTTACGATGCAAAAGTGGGCCTTTTACGCTGCATTACATGCCTGTTTTTCACTCGTTAGCCATGCTTTTGCATCAAAAAATCCATGCTTTTGGCCTATTATTTTGTCTGATATCCAAATAAATGTTAACGATATTCCTTATTTAATGCTGTTACATTAACATAAATTTAATGTCCGTTTTCTAGATTGAAAAATATTTTTGTCATGACTTTTTACCTTATATGATATTGGAATTTCGGGGCATATCAATATTGTCTGCATGAAAAAATCATACTCGGAAAACATGGTTGACAGAAAAGCAAAATCGTTACATTTATGAGTTGCCTTACATCTGGCAGTCATAAGTGTAACGATTTTGCTTATAATGAAAGATGTCTGTAACGTTGTTACGGAAGGATTATTCTTCCCAGTTGTCTGTGCGGAACGAGCTTACGGGCAGGCCGTCGCAGAACAGGTCGCCGTCGGCCCAGTCTTTGAAGGCGTATCTTACGGCCACAGGCTTCTTCACCGAGTCGCTCTTTACGTACATCTTGCTGCGCTCTATCCATGCTTTTGCGGGATGGAACACGCGGTCTTCGCCTGCCACTTCAAACAGGTCGCTCTTCAGTCCGTTGCGTCCGTATATCCACATGTTGGCGCGGTTGAACGTAACCACGGCCGTGTCGTTCTTGAACGTTACGTCCTTATAGTATGCACTTTCGGCTGTCAGACCCTCAACACCGTAGGTCTTGCTCAGTGCGAGCAGTGCGAGGCGCATGCCGGCAAGGTTCTTCTTGCGCGGATGTATGCCGTATTCAAGTCCGGCATCCATAAGCACAGCCATGCCGCAGTTGGTGTTCATCAGTTCGGCCTTTGCCTGCTGTTCGCGCAGCATGGCACTGTTTATCGTATAGTTGATCAGCTTATAGTCGTAAGGAGCAATCTGGCAGTAGTAGAACGGGAAGTCGCCCAGTCCCCACTGTGAGCGCCAGCCTTTAATCATGGCCGTCATCATGTCGGCGTAAGTCTGATAGCGCGTAACGTTGTCTTCGCCCTGATACCATATCACTCCGCGCATGGTGTATCCGATGAGCGGATGAAGCATGCCGTTGTAGAGCACTGTCGGCGTGCGGTTTTTCGACTTTATGTCTTCAGGCGATGCCGGAATCTTGGCATCGGGAAAAGCCTTCAGCCAGTCGGCTGTCATCCATGCCTCGCAGGCAGAGCCGCCCCATGCCGCAACGATAAGTCCTACGGGCACGTTGAGAGCCTGACGCAGTTCGCGTCCGAAGTAGTAAGCCGTTGCGCTGAACTCACGCACTGATGCCGGACAGGCCTCTTTCCATGAACCGCTTACGGTGTCTACGGCGCTGAATTGGCTGTTGCGCTTCACTGTAAACAGGCGCAGGTTGCTGTCGCTGCTGTGCAGTATGTCCTCAACGGCGTTTTCAACGGGCTGGTTCTTAAAGCCTTTCATCGGCATCTCCATGTTGCTCTGTCCCGAGCATATCCACACTTCGCCTATAAGGATATTGTTCAGAACGGTCTTCTCGCCGTCGCTCAGTGTGATAGAGTAGGGGCCGCCTGCTTCGGGCGTGCTTACCGATGCCTTCCATTTTCCGTTGCTGTCGGCTTTCACTGAGTATGTTTTCTTGTTCCACGACGTAGTGATTTTCACTGTGGCCGATGCCTTTGCCTCTCCCCACAGGTTGGCGTTAGTCTCGCGCTGCATCACCATTCCGTCTGCGAACATCTTTGGTAGCGTAACCTTTGCGCTGATGCCAGTAGCGGCAAACATAGCGCCAAGGATTAATGCAAGTCTTTTCATGTAGTATAAATGTTTAATTTTTACTTTTTAATTCTTAATTTTTTAATTACCACCGGTCCCAGCAGTCCTGCCGGCAACAGTTCCTTGCTTGCGCGGCGGTATTTGCCGTTAGTCCAAATGCCTTCAAACGGCGGAGTGCCCTGGTCGTTGCCCTGCAGGGCGTTTGCCCATGTGTTCACTACAACTATTTTCAGCTCGTTTTTGCCCTTTTTCACTGCCTGTGTTATGTCAACGTTGTACGGCGGCATCCATGCCGTGCCGCACATCTTGCCGTTTACATACATTGTGGCAATGTCGGCTACTTCGTTAAGGTCGATTAATACGCGGCCCTCAGGCTTGCCCTTATACTTGAACGTTGTTTCGTATGTGGCGTGTCCCGAGTAGAATTTTACGCTTTGGTCGTCTGCCTTGCTCCAGTCGAAGAGCTTTTCCGTGGTTACCTGTTTGCCGGTTTTCTCAAACTTCACGGTCCATTTGTTGTCGTCAAGGCTTATAGCCGTGTCATATTTGCTCATGTCAGGCATGTTTTCGGCATCAATTTTCTGGTCGGTCAGCACAACAAAGAGCGATGCTCCGGCAGTCAGTGTAAGCTCGTTTTGCGCATTATACACTTTGCCTGTCATCGGGTCAGCAATATATTTGTTGGCTCTTACGGCTCTGAACTCAGGCATAAAACTTATGGTTTTGTCGGTCTGGTTGCTCATGAAGTAGATGTCGGCATCTTCTGCATGGCGATGAACATAGTCGATACCTTCAGGCAGCGTGATGTCGCGCTTGATGCCTATTGACGAAAGGTCGCTCTGTGTCCACGGCTCACGTATCACGCGTACGCCTTTAGCCTCGAGCGAGTCTATCACGTTCCAGCATGTAACTATGCGGTCGGGGTTCATCGGGCGTGCCTGCGGAATAACGAGTGCGCCATATTTTGTGCCGCCTTCTGTTACAATCATGCCGTTCTCAACGCGGGCTTTTGTCAGCACGTCGTGGTTGAACGAGTCATAACGGTAGCCTCTCAGCGGATTGGTCCATGCGTCGGCCTTGGTCATGTTGGCTGTATGTGTAACTCCTACGGGACTAACTTCTAGCGGCTGACCAATGTTTGCCAGTCTGGCTTTTTCGCGCAGAATGTCCTTTTCACTGAAAAGTCCGGGCAGCGAACTTACAAGACGTTCGGGCAGTAATGCTCTTCTCGGTGTCTCGTTGCCTGTGTATACTGCGAGGTCTGCCACGTTACTGCCATATTGCAATAGCGCCTGACAGCGCTTTATGTAGTCGGTGAAGGCAGGCATCTCGCGCCACCATGTGTTGTCGCGTTGAAAGAACGTGCCTATGCCGTCGAGCGTCATGCCCGGTGCGCGGTCGGTCCATGGATTATGAGTGTTCACATGGAACACAATGCTGTTTATTCCGAGACAGTAGTTGCGGTCGAGCAGCGGTTTCAGCAGTGCGAAATCCTCATCCCATGTGCCCCTTACTTCTGTGAAACCTTCGGCCTGTATGATGTTCTTTCCATATATATGCGCTCCACTTACGGCGTCGAGCATGTCGTTGGGCTTGTCGTGAGTAGGACTGTTGAGCCAGAACTCGCCCATCGGATAGTCTGTGTGCTGATAGTGCAGCAGGCCGTCGCTCACCATTGTAGGCGAAACACATTCGGCTGAAAGAGTGCATCCATATTTCTTCCCGAGCTTTTCAACCTCGTCAAAGAACACGTCGTTGATAAGTTCGGCAATGGTAAGGCGTATGTCGCGCAGTACAGCGTCTGACTTGTCAGAAGACACCATCGGCACTCCGGCATAGAGCGGAAGCCATGGCATGAGGTCGTAGCCGCGGCGGCGCTTAAATTCATCAGCGAAGTTGCTGCTCCAGTTTTGGCTGCCGCACTCCCAACTGTCAACGTGCAGACGTGTCAACACACGCTTTACTACATCTTTGGGAGCATGGTTGTATATGGCACCAAACCAGTTGTCAAACTGTTTGTTTATGGCCTCGCGCGAGAACTTGTCGCACTCCAGTCCGCGTCCTCCGCCGCCGGTGGCGTTGGTGTGTCCTGTCGATGTATGGCCTATTCTGAGTATGTGCCATTTGCCTTTCGGAAGGTTTACGGTTACATCTTTGCCTGTTTGATTAGATGAGATAAACTTGTCAGAAAGGTTTATCATTTCGCTTAAAGACACGCACTCGTTGTCGGCAATGGGGAACTTCTTTGACACGCGCCACACCTTGCCAGACTTGCCTTCATATCCGTCAACTACGGGTTCTGAGCCAAGAACGATGCCTGCAATCTTAAGGTTGGGCTTCCATTTTGCCGCATCCATGTCTTCCGAACCCGGGTCGCTGCCTTCAGGAGTCCAGTGGAACTTGAAGAAACGTGCCGTTGTGGCAGGTATTGCATAAGTGGCATAGGCGTCGGTGTTCTGCCATCCCTGTCTTGCCGGACTTATTTCTCTTACGAACTTATAGTCTTTTCCGTTGTCAGAGGCATACACCTTGAAGCGGTGAGCCTGATAGTTGTTGCCTCCCGTAACTATTTCAACGCTGCGCAGGGTGTAGGGTTTGTCGTAAGACATGATGATGTCACACGGCTCTGACGAGCGGAACGGGAATGTTACTGAAGCCTTTGGCTTGCGGTCGTCGGCGTATTCGGTCGGATATGCGTATACGGCAATGTCTTCATAATAGTCTTTGTATGCCTTAGGCTGCGACAAAGTGAGGCTCTGCTTGCCGCCCGACACAATTGTGTCTGACCAGACAATGCGCTGCATCGACTCTGCCGGAGTGATCCAAGGACCGCCGCCGAGGGCGAAACCGTCAGAGAAGTGTATGCCCATCTGCAGTTTCAGACTGTCTGCCGTGCGGAATACTGTGTCCATGCGCTTCCACCATTCGGGCGAGAGCTGTCGTGCTGTGCCGTTGTAGCCTTTGCCGTCCGTCGTGTCCTTTATAGGCATCAGATAGAAGCCGGCAATGCCTGCGTCGTGCATTGCTTCAAGGTCTAACTTGATACCTTCGTCGCTTACGCAGCCGTACATCCAGTACCAGAAAGTCCAGGGATAAGTCTCTGGGGCAGGGGCCATGAAACGTTTATACCATTCAGGAGCGGACTCCTGAATGGCTTTATGTGAGAATGCGTTTGCGCAAGTGGCGAACGCAAGTATTATCGAAAAGAGTTTTTTCATCATTATTCAAAGTGTAAGGTTACTTCTCCGGTATAGCTTCCGCGTGCCCATACAGGCTGTGCCGAAGGACCATTGAGGTCTGTGGTGTTCACCTTGTTTCTTACAGCCGGTATCACCTGCATCATGCTTATGCCTGTTTCAGGCAGTGTGTAGAGCAGTTGGTCGCGTCCGTCGCGCGGCTGATAAACTCCTACATATTCCTTGTCGGTGCCAGGCTGCAGGGTTATTGTTCCGTTCTTGGTCTTCAACTTCATCCACTGCACGCCGGCAAAGTAACCCTTGAACTCAGGATAAGTGAAGCTTTCGCCCGGAACGGGGTCGTTGTATTCGTTGCTCCATACGCCAAGCTGCGGACCATGCAGTCTGTTCTTCCATACACGGTAAGGACCGTGGCCGAGCCATTGCTTGCTCAGTACGTCAGACTCAGGCAAATTGAACATTATGCCCATGAGGTCGACAACGCCGTTGAAGTTGTATGTATAAACAAGACGTGCTCCGCCGTCGGGTGCGATGCGCCATTCTGCCTTCTGAAGTGAGCCGAGCTTGTAGTCGGCTGTTACTATAAGAGTGTCGTTCTGTCCGTCTTTGCAGCTCAGTCCGGCAAATGTTCCCTGGTCTTCATAGGCAGTGTATGTGGTCTTCTTCTTCTCAGCTTCAGGGTCGTCGTGGTTATAGAACTGGTCGAATGAGCGGTCAGCGCGGCGATAAGCAAAGAATTTCGGGCCGCCGTTGAACTTATATTCGCCCTTGCCGGTGGTTACGCTGCTCAGTGTTCCGTCTGTCTCTGAGAATGTATAGGTAACGTTTCCTGCCTTCACAGTGTTGCCGTTCATAACAGGTTTGCCGGCCTTTGCAGCCTTAACCTGCAGTTTGTCTGCGTCTTTCAGCTTGAACACCCATGTGTAAAGCTCTTCACCATACTGGTCTGTCGCCTTTATGCTGAGTGCGTCAGCATTGTCGGGGGCAGCAGGAATCTTTATTTCTCCCTTGCTGTCGGCAGCTATGTCGGCACCGTTTACAGTGCCCTGTTTTACTGTCTTGGTTTCTGCTCCGTCGTATTTTACGTAAGAATAGTCAAACTTGCAGCCCTTGAGCGACAGGAAGTTATATCTGTTCTCAACGTTGAGAGTGCCGTTGAAATTGTCCGGCATTGATATCTGCACAGGGCTCCATATTTGTTTCACGGTGTAGTAGCTACCTTCTTTCTCGCGGTGAGGGCCAACGATGCCGTCTGCTCCGTAGTTGCCCACGTTGTCAATCATGCCGTTCATGTCGGTTCTTACAACGCCCTCGTCAACCAGTGCCCAGATAAATCCTCCGGCACATCTCGGCCATGAGCGCATCAGCTCCCAGTAGTCATACAGTCCGGCACCTGCTCCGCCGTCATAAAGGGCATGCAGAAACTCTGTAGGCATGAATATTTCAGGCTTGCGCATATATTCCTCACTCTCGCCGTAAGAGCGGTAGTGCATTGTCTCATAGCCGCTGAAGTTGCCCTGCGGATGCAGCACCGGACGCTTCTGAATGTCCCATTTGTGGAACTCGCCGTCAAGTTCGGTGTTCCATCCCTTTTCGTTTCCGTTGCTCCACCATATTATAGAAGGATGATTAACGTCGCGTGTAACCATCTCACGGATAAGTTTCTGTCCGTTGATAGTTTCGTGATGACCATGCCATCCGCTTAGTTCGTCCATCACATAGAGGCCGAGGCTGTCGCAGGCATCATAAAACTCAGGGTCGGCAGGATAGTGAGAAAGGCGCACGGCGTTCATATTCATGGCCTTCATCAGTTTCACGTCGTCGATGTTTCTCTGCGGAGTGAGCGTGCGTCCTGTCTCCGGCCAGAAACTGTGGCGGTTCACACCGCGTATGTTCACCTTCTTTCCGTTGATGTAAAGTCCGTCGCCTGCTCTTGTCTCTATTGTGCGGAAGCCGAATTTGTCCTGCTCAATGTGCAGCGTCTTGCCGTTCTTGTCGATGAGTGCGAAGCTCACTTTATAGCGGTTGGGCGTTTCTGCTGTCCACAGTTTAGGACTCTTCACGCTGAACGAAACGTTGGCTTCGTTGCCGCCTGTCCTAACGTCTGTGGTGTTCTCTGCCACCTTCTTGCCGCTCATGTCGCTGATAGTGGTCTTCACCTTTGCGCCTTCGAGCGTGTGGTTAAGCAGCACATAGGCGTTGAATGTGCCGTCGGCCTTGGCGTCAATGGCTGTGCGCTCTATGTTGATGGCAGGCTTGCAGACGATGAACACAGGGCGGAAGATGCCGCCGAAGTTCCAGTAGTCGGCACGGCGCTCGGCAAGATTCACGCCGGCGTTGGTGCTCTCCTTGCTCACGGTAACTTCAAGCAGGTTCTTCTTTTTGCCGAAGAACACGCGGTCGCTCACGTCGTAGGTGATGCGATAGAATGCTCCCTGGTGCATAGAGCCGGCCTTACGCTTGTTTATCTTCACCTCTGTGTCGGTCATCGAGGCTTCGAACACGAGCTCGATGTGATGGTTTGCCCATTCTTCGGGCAAGGTGAACTCATACTTATACATGCCTTTCTCATCGGCAATGCCGTCGGGAAAAGCCTTTCCATAGAACTTCATGCCATACTGATAGTTGCCGAAGCCCTGAAGCTCCCAGCAAGAGGGGACACCAATCTTGGTCCACTTGCCCGAGTTGTTACCACCGGTGCAGAAGAAGTCCCACTGCACCATGTCGTCGCTTCCGCGTCCGCTCAGATACTGGCGTTGCGTGTAGACGCTGCTTTGGGCCATTGATGCCATGGCCGCAAAGAGCGAGAGTGCTGAAATTAAAATCTTTTTCATATCTGTATTTTTATTTAATCTTGGTGAAACGGAGGTGCAGCGAGTAGGGCTGCTGCTTGATGGCATACTTCGTGAGCACGCCGGGACCGCAGCTGCTGTTGCCTAGTCCCATCACGGCGGCGTTGATGTTGAGGTAAACATGGTCTTCAACCTTCAGGTCGCAGTCGTGCGCCGTATTGTAGAGCTGCATGTCAGAGTAGGGCAGGGCAGAGAAAGAGAATGGTTTGCCGCTCTCTGTCGTAACCTTCCATCCGTTGCCCTTGCTGTCTGTCAGCGTAAGTTCTGCCACCTGTTCGTGGTTGCCGCTGTCCTGCGGACGCGGATAGTGGACATACTGCTTGTCGACAGTTGAGTTCCAGCGACCGATGCATGCTGCCTCAAGACGGTCGGGGTAAGTGTCCTGCATGCCCATGCCATACCAGCTGATGTTAGTGTATGACGCCGGCATAACAAAGGTATTGCCCACGCACGGCAGTGGCGGCAGTTCTCCGCTCGGTGTGTATGTTGCCTTAAAGTCTACCGAACCGTTTGCGTCTACGGTATAGCTGTAGTCGGTACGTATAGAACCTTTGACGTACTTGCAGGTGTAAGAAGCCTTGACGCTCACAGTTCCGTCGGCGTTTCTCGTTGCCTTCACCGGCTCGTTCTCAACAATTTCGGCTGAGTCGAGACGGTTTCTTTTCCAGTCTTTTGCTATCCAGTTGCCGAAGCCTTTGTCGTTGTCGGTCGGCGCACGGAAGAATCTTGGCTTTACGTTCTCTATCCACTGCTTTGCAGCCTCAATGTCGGCATCCTTGTTCTTCTTGAGTTCAGCGGCCTTGAAGGCTGTCGCGAGCTTGTCGTTGAGCACAAACTGGCTGTGCATGATCTCATGTCCTGCCTTTGCCCAGCTTGCGTCGTTCTTCAGCGTTACGCTTATGTTGAGGCGCACGTCGGCATCGTCAGAATATTTAAGTTGAGGCAACGTGAAGTCTTTCAGCTCGCCTTTCTTCTTTATCTTGCCGTTCTCTGTGATGTTCCATGTAAAGCGGTAATTGTTTATATCAACGTGTTCGTCGCGCTTTATAACGTTAATGCGGTTGCCGTCGAGCGTCAGTTTAAGAGGCGCATAAACCTGCTTTACCTCATAATATTTAGGCGTTGTCTGTCTGTCGGACGACACGATGCCCTTCACGCAGAATGCGCCGAGGTTGGGCGCGTCGCCGAAGTCGCCGCCGTATGCCACCATAGTCTTGCCGTCATCGCGCTTCTTGAATATGCCTTCGTCGGCCCATTCCCATATAAAACCGCCGAGCATGCGCGGATTGCTGTATATCTCGTCCCAGTATTCCTTGAAGTTTCCGAGGGCGTTACCCATAGCGTGGGCGTATTCGCTTGTCACTACGGGGCGGTTGTCGCCTTTCTTCTC
>OKXB01003347.1_pt1 | contig 10791 bp, 7 predicted proteins | sample 1601731 | NCBI WGS metagenome assembly OKXB01 (sample SAMN04414077, study PRJEB24778) | human gut metagenome | material: faecal | host: Homo sapiens | reverse complement strand
GTTCCGCAGCGCTGCACCTCGGCAAGGCCGAGCGACGACATGGTAAAAGCATCGCGCATAACGCGCGCCTGAGCTTCAAACTGCGAAACATCGACCACCTGTCCGCGTCCCGTGTTTTTTGCGCTTATATGAGCCGAAAGCATGCCGAACAGCGCAAACAGCGCCGTTATATAGTCGCCGAGCGAGGGCTTGACTATAAGCGGATCCCTGTCCGGATATCCGTTAAAGAGAGCATAGCCGGAATATGCCTGACTGGTCATATCGTAGGACGCCTGATCGCAGATCTCAGGCAGACCTCCGAATTCCTTATGGCCGTAGCCCGACACATGAACTATCACCAGCCGGGGGTTTATCTTGAGCAGCTCACTGTCATGAATGCCAAGCTTATCAAGCCAGACCATATTCTCGATAAAAATATCACTGCGCTCGATAAGCCTGAAGAATATCTCTTTAACATCAGGATCGTTAAGGTCAAGCTCAAGCGTCATCGACAGTCGGTTTCGCGCATCCTGCATCCACGATGAGCCTGCCGTTCCCTGCTCGGTTTTTTTCAGCGGTGGAAAGCTTCGGTATGTATCTCCGATCTTTGGCCGTTCTATCTGAATGACCTCCGCCCCGAAATCCGCCATCATTGTTGCCGCAAAGGGCATGGCGATCAGCGAGCCTGCGCCGATAACCCTGAGTCCCGCAAGCGGGCCAAATTCCGGTATGATGAAATTTCTCTTTTCCATAGCTTCTCCTTGCCGCATTTTAAATAGCCGATGGCGGGCAAATGTCTGCCATCGGCATGCTTAAAATTATCAGATGTTCTTCGCGCCCCACTGCTCGAGCAGAGCCTTTGCTTCCTCTTTGCTCTTGCCCCAGCTTTCGAGGATCTCGTAGCTGTTCTCGCCTATGCGGGGAGCGAGCTGCGGACGGCGATCTTCGTCGCTGACATCCGAGAAATCGGCAAAGTACGCGCAGTGCTTGTTCGATGCAACATCTGTTCCCTCCCACTCGGGATACATCGGGAAGTTGACCCACCAGCCGAGGCGGTTGTATTCCTCGTCTTCCCATGCTTCCTCGGGCGTGAGCACCGGGCAGCAGGGCACACCGGCTGCATCGAGCTTATCATAAGCTTCTTTGGAATCGTCAAAAGTGTTGATCCAGTCGGTGATGATCTGCTCTACAAGGGTATGGTGCTTGCAGCGGTCCGGCATCGTCACAAAGCGCGGATCTTCCTTGTATTCGGGATGCCCCATGCAGTCGCAAAGTGCGTTCCACGTTGCGGGAGATACTGCGCCGATGACCATGGACATGGTTTTGCCGGTGTAAATACCGTAGGGGCAGAGATTCGCATTGTGGTTGCCGCTGCGCCCCTGAATATGACCCATGTGGTTGTGTATCTGCAAAGTGCTGGAGTTTATGTGCAGAACATTGCGCACGAGCGAAAAATCGACAAACTGGCCGCGGCCGGTCTTGAGCTTATGGATATAAGCAAGCAGCGTCGATGCAAACATACCCTCTGCGCCGCTGGTATCGCCTATAACGGAGCCGATACGCGTCGGTGCTCCGTCGGCTTCGCCGGTCTGGGCGTTTATGCCGCTCATCGCCACCGCGCATATATCATAGGAGGGCTTGTTGCTGTACTTCGACGGCTTCACGCCAAACGGGGTAAGCGAGGCATAGATTATGCCGGGATTGACCTTACGCATTTCCTCATAGCCCAGACCGAACTTTTCCATAAAGCCGGGCTTATTTGAAACAAGAACGATATCAAAATTTTTGACCTGCTCAAGAATGAGCTTCTGAGCCGCAGGATCGCTGAGCTTAATCTCAATTGACTTCTTGCCGCGGTCTTTTCCGCATGCATAAGTCGATATGCCGTTTGCAACATATGCAAATCTGCGTCCGGCTTCGCCGCCGGGCACCTCGACCTTTATAACTTCCGCACCGTAATCGGCAAAATACGAGCCGACGATCGGTCCGGCAGCGTTGGTCGTAAAATCGAGAACTCTTACACCTTCAAGCATTTTCATTGTTTTTTCCTCCTATTATAGTCAGTTTAGCCCAAATCTCCCCGGACAGAATTCTGTCCGGAGAGACCGGTCTATAGTATTTCAAAGAAAGGGATATTGTTTATCAGATGTTGATTGCGCCCCACTTTTCGAGCAGAGCCTTTGCTTCTTCCTCGGTCTTGCCCCACTCCTTGAGGACCTCATAGTTGTTCTCGCCGATGCGGGTGCTGATATTTGCAGGACGATTCTCGGGATGCTCATCAATGGTGGAGAAGTCTGCAAAGTATGCGCAGTGCTTGTTGGAAATGATGTCGGTGCCTTCCCACTCTGGGTACATGGGGAAGTTGACCCACCAGCCGAGGCGGTTGTACTCTTCGTCTTCCCAGACTTCCTCAGCGGTCATAACGGGAGCAACGGCTACGCCGGCCTTTTCCATCATTTCATATGCTTCGCGAGTATCGTCAAAGGTCATGAGCCAATCGGTAATGATCTGCTCGACCTTCTCGTGATTCTTCGATCTCATAGGCAGAGTTGCAAAATCAGGATCGGTCTTAAGGTCGGGGCGGTTCATGCAGTCGCACAGGGGATTCCAGGTGCTCGGTGCAACGGCTCCGATAACGATGGACATGGTCTTGCCGTTGTAGATGCCGTAAGGCGACATGTTGGAGTTGTGGTTTCCGGAGCGGTACTGGATGTGGCCCTTCCTGTTGTGATACTGGAGGGTGTCGTTGATGTGAACGAGGTTGTGGACGAGCGAGAAGTCAACGAACTGGCCTTCGCCGGTGCGCTGCTTGTGGAACAGAGCGAGCATCAGAGCCGCGAAGAAGCCCTCTGCGCCGATCATGTCGCCGATAACCGAGCCGATACGGGTGGGGTTGCCGTCACGCTCGCCGGTCTGAGCGTTCAGGCCGCTCATTGCAACAGCGCAGATATCGTACGACGGCTTGTCGCTGTACTTATTGGGCTTGTAGCCGAACGGAGTCAGCGCACCGTAAACGATGCCGGGGTTTACCTTCTTAACATCCTCGTAGCCAAGGCCGAACTTTTCAAGGAAGCCGGGCTTATTAGAGGAAATAATAACGTCATAGTCCTTTACGACGTCAAGCAGGAGCTTCTGTGCGTCGGGGTCGCTGAGCTTGATCTCAACGGACTTCTTGCCGCGGTCCTTGCCGCAGGCGTAGGTGGATATACCGTTGACATAGAACGCGAACTTTCGGCCGCCCTCGCCGCCGGGGACTTCGACTTTGACTACTTCTGCGCCGTAGTCGGCAAAATAGGTACCTGTCTTGGGGCCGGATGCATTGGTGGTAAAGTCAAGGACCTTGATGCCTTCGAGCATTTTCATATCGTTTTCTCCTTGTATTTTTTAATTTAAATTATTCCGTTTTTCTCAAACTCGGCTATCTGCTCATCGCTGTAGCCGACAGCTTTGAGGTATTCCGCATTGTGCTCGCCTTTTCTCGGGGGGAAAAGCTCCTGGCGAGCCGGGGTTTCTGACAGCTTAACTGCCGAGCCTATCATTTTCACGCTGCCGTAACAGCCTGCGGGGTCGGTCATCTCATAGACCATGTCGCGCGCAAGCACCTGAGGATCCGCAAAGACCTCTTCAAGATTCTTTACGGGTGCCCAGCAGCAGTCAACGCCCGTGAGCTTTTCTATCCACTCCGCCTGCGTCTTGGACTTGAACATTTCGCGCAGACATGCGAACATCTCGTCCTGCTTTGTCAGATCACGCTGCCAGAGCTTGAACTCCTCCTTGCCGATGGCGTCGCAGAAATTTGCCCACAGATGCGGCTCTATCGCGCCGATGCTGATGTATCTGCCGTCCGCAGTTTCATAGACCTCATAGCATGCATTCTGTCCGTTGAGGATATTCTCTGCCGCCTTGGGCGATACGCCCTTGACGAAATAATCGTTTGCCAGAACAGGCAGCCACGAAACCGCTCCGTCGAGCATCGACGTATCAACATACTGACCGACGCCGTTCTGCTTTACGCCCATGAGCGCAATGAGAATACCTATGGCCGCATACAGTGCGCCGCCGCCGATATCAGCGATCTGAACGCCGGGGATGGTCGGTGTCTGTCCCTTGCGGGCTGTAAGGCCGAGGATACCTGCGTAGCTTATATAATTAAGGTCATGCCCCGAGGTCAGGCGATACGGGCCGGTCTGGCCGTAGCCTGACAGGGAGCAGTAAACTATCTTCGGATTTATGGCCTTTATCGTTTCGTAATCAACGCCCAGCTTTTTCACAACACCGGGGCGATACTGCTCAAGTACAACATCTGCGTCTTTGGCAAGCTTATAGAATATTTCCTTTCCCTCTTCGCTTTTGAGGTTCAGGGTTATGCTTTTCTTATTGCGGTTGACCTGGAAAAAGGCTCCGCCCGTGTCGCCGATCTTGGGAACGCCGCCGCGGAAGAGGTCGCCGCCCTTGACAGCTTCAACTTTGATGACCTCTGCGCCGAAGTCGGCAAGAATCATCGAGCAGAACGGGCCGGGAAGCATTGTGCTCAGGTCAAGAATTTTTATACCTTCAAGCGGTAATGCCATTAGAGCACCTCCTTGCACTTATCGGGGGGTCTGAAGAGATCCCCCTTTTATAGTTCTTACTTCTTTTTGCCAAGGCCGATCGCCTTTGCGATGATGCCAAGCTGAACCTCGGAGGTTCCTGCCATCAGGCGATAGTGGCGGGTATCGACGAACTGACGTGCGATTGCGTTCTCGCGCAGGATGCCGGGGCCTCCCCAGATCTGAACGCCGAGGTCGGAGATCTTGTATGCAAGCTCGCTGGTTGCGTACTTTGCAATGGAGACCTGAGTGTGGACGCTCTCGCCTGCCATAAACAGAAGGGTCAGGTGCTCAACATAGCTTCTTGCCTGGTCAAGCTCTGCTGCTGCCTTTGCTATCTCAAACTGCCAGTGCTGATATGCGCCGAGGGGCTTGCCGGCAACAAGGCGCTCGTTTGCACGCTGCACGCACAGCTCAAATGCATATTCGGCCATGCCGAGGGTGCCCCAGGAGCCCATAAGGCGCTCTTTCTCGAGGTGCTGCATGAGGTAGTAGAAGCCGCGGTTTTCCTCGCCGAGCAGATTCTCTTCGGGAACAACGACATCGTGGAAGATGTACTCGGATGTATCCTGAGAGTTCAGGCCGATCTTGTTGAGCAGCTTGCGCTCGAAGCCCGGTGCATCGGTTGGGATGATGAGAAGGCTGATTCCCTTGTGAGGCTTCTCGGCATTGGGATTGGTGACGACCGCAACGATCGCATAGTCGGAAACCATACCGTTGGAGATATAAATTTTTCCGCCGTTTACGATGTAATTGCCCTTGCCGTCCTTGACTGCGCTGGTTTCAATGTGAGCAAGGTCGGAGCCGTGCTCCGCCTCGGTCATGCAGATGCAGATGCAGGTATCGCCGGATGCAACGCCGGGCAGATATTTTGCTTTCTGCTCCTCGGTGCCGTGTGCATAGATATAAGGTGCAACGGTATCGCTGCTAAGACGGGTCAGGACGCCGTTAAGGCCGCGCTTATTAAGCTCCTCGCCGTATACGATGGAATAGAGCATGTCAAGCTCTCTGCCGCCGTATTTCTTATCGAGCCACAGGCAGCCGTAGCCTGCGTCGCCGAACTTTTTGAAGGTCTCCTTGCCGACGGAGTGGTTTTTCTCCATGTCCATGTAGTAGGGAACGATCTCTCTGTCGAGGAATTCGCCAAACTCTTTACGGAATGCTTCATGATCCTCGGTGAAAGGCAGAAGAGATTTTTTAGGTAAGCTTTGCATTTGTATTCTCCTTTCAGATATTTTTTATTGAGTTGCTCTGCGAGCAGAGCACATTACTTATTTCTTTTTTCCTTATTAAATGCTTTTACAAGCTGCTGATTGCGGTTTTCGATCTTTATCGCGGTATCGAGATCGCCGACCGATTCCATCATGTTCAGAAGCTGCTTGCTGTATTGCAGCGCTTCGGATGAGTATCCTGCGAGAACTCGTGCCTTTTCCATGGCCGCATTGTCAAGCTCGGAAAGCGGATAGCAGCCGGATGCATAGCCGAGTGACATTGCCTCGCCGGCGAACATATACCTGCCCGTGAGCAGAATATCCCGCGCAACGCCGTCGCCTATCAGCCGCGGCAGCATGTAAGCGCAGCCGAGATCTCCGCAGCTCATGCTCATTTTAAGAAGTGGGCACGAAAACTTTACGTCATCCGCGATCAATCGGATATCCGATGCCATGGTCAGGAAGAAGCCTCCGCCTACCGCATAGCCGTGGGCCGCAGTTATGACTATCTGCTTTGCCTCGTGAACCAAGACGATCAGCTCACGCAACTGCTCCTGGAATTCGAAGGATTTTTCAACGCTGTCGCGGTCGCCCTCGTTGGGGAACAGACTGTTAAAGTCTGCTCCCGTGCAGAAGGCTCTGTCCCCTTCTCCGCGGATGATGAGAACTTTTGTCTCATCATCCGTTTTGAGAAGTCGGAAGAAGTGCAGCATATCGTTGAACACTTCGCGCGACCACGAGTTGAGCTTTTCCGGCCGGATGAAGCTCATCACGGCTATTCCAGGCTCGGGCTGCTCAACGCGAATGTACTCGTAATCGTACATGCTCAATTACAGAAGGCCCAGTGCCATCCAGAGAGGCACACTGCAGGTCATTGCAATGAGGTTGATGATGCAGTATGCATAAGAGCCCTTGGATGCGGTTGCAAAGTCGAGGGACGGATCGCACATCTTGATAAGGCCTGCGGATGCGGGGTTCTGGTAAGCAACGTTCCAGCAGGTACCGGAAACCCAGGAGGTAAATACGAGGACAAAGATGTTTATTCCGTGTGCCTCAAGCAGCGAGCCGAAGATTGCTATCATGACTGCCATGCAGCAGGACTGGGAGACGATAACGAAACGAAGCAGATAGGTGATGATGCACAGGCAGGGGATGAATATCCAGGGACTGCTCATGATGGGTGCGAGGATAGGTCCGAGAATGCCGGCGAGCCAGGTGCTCACGCCGAGGGATGCCATAAGGCCTGCAACGGAGAGAACGCCGCCGACGAAGATGGTGATGGTCCACATGCCCTTTGCGCCGACCTCGGGAGGAGTGATCAGACCACATGCGATGAATGCAACGTCTGCGAGAATTGCGACCATGCCTGCGTCGATCTTGTGGGTGGACTGAGTAAGCCAGAGGATAAGTGCTGCGAGAACAATGATGATGCCCTGCTTTTCCTTGGTGCTGAGCTTGCCGAGAGCCTTGTAAGAGTCCTTGATGAACTCAACGTTTGCTGCCTTCTGAGTATCGGTGGGCTTGCAGAAAACGAGGCAGAACACATAGACAAGCACTATGCAGACTACATACCATACGCATGCGCGGACAAACCACTGACCCCAGGAAACGCTCTCGCCGACGAAGCCGAGCATAAGTGCGACATAAACCGAGCCGGAAACGAAAGCCATGCCGAGCTGGTTGGTGCCCATGAAGTTTGCAAACCACAGGCCGAGAGACTGCTTGGAGTTGCGCTCTGCGCCGGACGCCTCACATACCTGGTTGACAAACGGAGCCATCATGGAAGTCTTTGCGGTGGAGGAAGGAATAATGGGGCTCATGATAACGCCGGAAAGAAGCATTGCAGTTACCTGACCTGCATAGGTTCCGGGGAAGCGGGTCAGCACCCACAGCGCCAGGCGCTTCATAAAGCCGCTGTTGTTGATGCCTATCGACATGATGAACACGCCGATGCAGAGCCATACGGTGCTGGATGCAAAGTTTGAGGTAACTTCGGCAACCGTTGCAACTTTAAGCGCAACGAGCACTGCCATCGTGCACAGGACCGCCGCCCAGTCGGGGATCGCACGGGAAATGATAAGTACGAGCATGAATACGAAGCAGCCAAGATACTGCCACGCTGCGCGGCTCATTGCCTCGGTTTCTGCCGGGAGATAGGCTATGAGCAGAAGCGCTGCGATCGCAACTACGAATCCAAGAAGTGTCCTTTTTGTGTTCTTTGACATTTTAATCTTCTCCTCTGTTTTTTGTTTATTAATTAATTAACAAGTGCTGGTTAATTAAATTCAAATGTTCCTACTTTTGGTCATCGAATGCATGTTCAAGATACAGCTTCTTGACCATTTTTCTGTCGGGCTTGCGATTTTTGGTTTTGGGGAGCATGTCCATGACGTAATACTCCTTAGGAACCTTGAAGCGCGAAAGCTTTTCGCGGCAAACTCTCTCTACCTCGTTGAGGTCTACTGTTTTGCCGGCAATCGGCTGAACGAATATCGCAGGCACCTCGCCTCTGCGCTCGTTCGGAACGCCTATCGCTATTGCGTCGGCTACGTTCTCTGCTGTTATGGCGACCGCCTCAAGCTCACTGGGAAACACGTTAAAGCCGCCGGTGATAATAAGATCCTTCTTGCGGTCGCAGATGATAAGGAAGCCTTCCTCGTCAATGCGGCCTATATCGCCGGTGTAGAGCCAACCGTTGCGCAGCATTTTTGCCGTTTCCTCGGGATTATTCCAATATTCGTGCATCACGCACTCGCCTCGGCAGATGATCTCGCCGGGCTGACCGTCCTCCACTACCTCAGTGCCGGTTTCCTGGTCTACGATGAGGTATTCAATGTTGGGGTTTACAACGCCTACGGTGCCGACCTTGCGGTGGTCATGGCCGTTTATCGTTATGGTGTTGACTGTTTCGGTCATGCCGTAGCCCTCGGTGATAACTGCGCCTGTCAGCTCCTCGACTCGCCTTATTACGTCAACAGGCAGCGGAGCCGAGCCGCAGGTTATGACCTTCAGCGAGCTTATATCGTATTTCTGATATTCCTCGTGGGTAGCTATAAGCTTCATCCACAGCGGAACGCTCGGCCAAACGGTAGGACGGTATTTTTCGATCACCCGGAGTATCTCGTCCAGGCTTTCCGCAAAGAATATCGTGCCGCCCATAGTCAGGTTGACCACAATGCCCTGACCGAAGCCAAATGCATGAGACATTCCGAGAGCAATGATGACGATGTAGTTTTCATAGTCATTATCGTTAAGGAAGGGTCTGAAATACTGCACCTGAGCCATTGCCTTGGCAACAAATGCATGGTTTGTCTGGCAGCAGCCCTTGAGCACGCCCGTAGTGCCACCAGTGTACTGCAATATTGCAATATCCTCGGGTTCGATGGCGATATCGGGTTCGGTGGCGTCATCGGAGATTATGCTCTCCCATGCGCCGAGCTCATCCCAGCGGTTTTCCTTTTCGAGCGCCGGACAGAACACCATGTGTTCGACGCCGGCTTTATCGTCTTTAAGGGCCTGCACGACTGCATCTGCGCCGTCGGAGTCGGTTATGACCATTTTGGGTGTGCAGTCTTTAATTCTGCGGATGATCTCATCAGCAGTGGAACGTGGATTTGTGTTTACCATTATGATGCCTGTTTTGAAGCAGGCATGTGCCAGCGCAACGAACTCAAAACCGTTAGAGACATATGTTATAACTCTGTCGCCTTTTTTCAGTCCTTTTGCGAGAAAGCCGTTTGCGATTTTTGCTGCAAGCGTATTGCACTCGACATAGCTCATCTTTGCGCCGCGGCTGATAACATAGGTCTTGTCGGGATGTTCGCTAACTCTTTTGAGGAACAGTTCCTTACAGGAAACATCGGGGATCGGAAAATCATAAACAACACAGGGGTCTTTGATCTTGTCCCACTTTTCTCTGTACCGAACCAGAGCTTCCTCAAAGCTCTTGTTTTGCAGCTGATTCATTTCTCATATCCTCTAAGCATTTTAACTTTTTATTTTTCCTTACCCGCCTCCGCCCTCAGGCGCCGGAGCTTATCCGGCAGCCCAGGGAGAAGGAAGAGGGGGAGGAGAACACTTGAGCCTCTATTTTGGCTCAGGCGATTTATATGCTTGCGGCCAGCTTGTAGGCAGATTCGACCGCATCCGGAATTCTTGCTACCTTGACAGCATCGCCGATGCAGTCAACATTTTTGACCTTGCCGACGAGCTGCTCATACATATCATTATTGGGCTTTGCACCGGCTGCTATAACAACGGTGTCTGCCGGGAGAGTCTGGCGGCCTTCTGCGTTTTCAACCACAACGCCTTCCTTGGTTATCTCTATGACCTTGGTCTCCTTGAGCATCTTGGTGCCAAGCTGCTTGGTGCGAGCAATGATCGACCAGCGGCTGCCGGGGTTGATGTCGGGAGCAAACTTTTTGCCCATCTCGACGATAGCAACGTTGTGGACACCGTGGTTGAGCAGCTGCTGGAGCTTCTCATAAGGCTCGGTCTTATAGATCATCATGAATCTCAGCTCATCGGCTGTAAGAGTGCCGATCTCACCGATGTACATTGCGACCTCGACGCCGACATCACCGCCGCCGACGACAACTACGTTCTTGCCGAGCTCTGCGGTGCCTTCAAATACATCCCATGCATGAACGATGGGAACACTGGGGTCTCTGGGGATCGGGGGGATAGATGCCTTGGAGCCGCATGCAAGAACAACGCGGTCGTAGTCCTTGCTTGCTGCGATTATATCCTCTGCCGTCGCTTCCTTGTTGAGGATGATCTCAACGCCGAGCTCGCGGCAGGTGCGCTCGAGCCACTGTCCGAAGTAGCGGATATCGTAGCGGCGCGGAGGAGTTGCTGCATACAGCGACAGGCCGATGGTACGGTTGCGCTTTTCCCAAATAGTGACCTTATGGCCGCGCAGAGCTGCTACACGGGCAAACTCCATGCCGGAGGGACCTGCACCGATAACGAGGATCTTTTCGGGATGCTCGCTCTTCTTCTCGGTGGGCATA
>OKXB01003345.1_pt1 | contig 10794 bp, 15 predicted proteins | sample 1601731 | NCBI WGS metagenome assembly OKXB01 (sample SAMN04414077, study PRJEB24778) | human gut metagenome | material: faecal | host: Homo sapiens | reverse complement strand
GTTAAATGCAACCTTTTTAAAAATAGGGGTTGCGTTTAGAAATAAATTTGAGAATTTACTCTTATTTACTGTAAAAGTCAATTTTTATATTTATTTTTTTTCTCTTTATGGTATAATACAAAGAGGAAATGAGGTATTTATATGAGTTTAACAGCAGGAATTGTTGGATTACCTAATGTTGGTAAATCAACATTATTTAATGCCATTACGAAACAAAACATATTGGCTGCTAATTATCCATTTGCAACTATTGAACCAAATGTTGGAGTAGTAGTTGTTCCAGATGAAAGACTAGATTTTTTAAATGAATTATATCAACCTAAAAGTTTAGTACCTACAACAATTGAATTTACTGATATTGCTGGTCTTGTTAAAGGAGCAAGTGCTGGTGAAGGACTTGGTAATAAATTTTTATCACATATTAGAGATGTAGACGCTATTGTAGAGGTAGTTAGATGTTTTGATGATGAAAATGTTACACATGTTGATGGTAGTGTTGATCCTATTAGAGATATTGAAACAATTAACTTAGAACTTATCTTTGCTGATATGGATGTTGTTCAAAATAGAATGAATAAAATTGGTAAAAAAGCAGCTATGTCAAAAGATAAAGAAACACAAAAAGAAGTAACTATTTTAAATAAAATAATTTCAGGATTGGAAAAAAATATTCCAATTAGAAATATTGATTTAACTGATGATGAAAAGAAATTTATTAAAAATTTTAGTTTTTTAACGGCAAAACCTATAATATATGTAACAAATATTACAGAAAATGATATGCAAAATGATGGAAATAAATATACAGATAGAGTTATTGAATATGCCAATAATGAAGGATCAAAAGTAGTTACTATTTGTGCCCAAATAGAATCAGAACTTTCTGATTTATCAGATGAGGAAAAGGAAATATTCTTAAGTGATTTAGGTGTTCATGAAAGTGGTTTATCAAGATTAATAAAAGCAACATATGATTTGCTTGGCCTTGCTACATACTTTACAGCAGGTACTGATGAGGTAAGAGCATGGACATTTACAAAAGGGATGAAAGCACCTGCATGTGCTGGAATAATTCATACAGATTTTGAAAAAGGGTTCATTAGAGCCGAAATTATGAGTTATTCTGATTTACATGAAAATGGTAGTGAAAAAGGTGTTAGAGAAGCAGGAAAAATGCGTCTTGAGGGAAAAGAATATGTAATGCAAGATGGCGATATTTGTTATTTTAGGTTTAATGTTTAACATGTGATTTGTTCACATGTTTTTTGTCAAGTTTTGACAAGTTGGAATAATAAGTATTTAAAAAAAACATTATATATAGTACAATTATATTAGAGATAGGAGAGTAGGAAATGGAAAATAAATTAAGAGTAGTGCAATATGGTACAGGAAAAATGTCTATATATACAATGCGTTATGTATTTGAGAAAGGGGCAGAAATAGTAGGTGCTATTGATGTTAATCCAAGCGTTATTGGAAAAGATATTGGGGATATCATGGGTACTGAAAAAAAAGGTGTATACGTAAGTAATGTAAGTGATGCTGAAAATTTACTTAAAAGTTTAAAACCTGATATATGTATAGTTACAACAATGAGTTTATTATCAGATGTAGAAGATGCTTTAATGTTATGTGCAAAATGTGGAGTAAACGCGATTACAACTTGTGAAGAAGCATTCTATTCATATAATTCTAACCCAAATTTAACTAAGAAAATAGATGAATTAGCTAAAGAAAATAAATGTACAATTACAGGAAGCGGATATCAAGATTTATATTGGGGAAATCTTATTAGTGGACTTGCTGCATCAACACATACTATAAAGAAAATAAAAGGAAGTTCATCATATAATGTAGAAGACTATGGAATTGCTCTTGCAAAGGCACATGGTGCAGGACTTACTCTTGATGAGTTTGATAAAGAGGTTGCAAGTGTTGATAGAATTAGTGATGAAGAGAGAAATAAAGTTATAAATGATGGTAAATATTTACCATCCTATATGTGGAATGTTAATGGATGGCTTGCTGATAAACTTGGATTAACAATTATTAGTCAAAGACAAAAATGTGTTCCACAAACTAATAGTTATGATATAACATCATCAACACTTAATATGACAATTAAGGCTGGAATGGCAACTGGTATGAGTGCTGTTGTTACATCAGAGACTAAAGAAGGTATTACTATTGAAACAGAGTGTATCGGTAAAGTATACAATAATGAAGAATTTGATAAAAATGAGTGGACAATAATAGGAGAACCAGATACAACTCTTGTTATAAATAGACCAGCAACGGTAGAACTTACTTGTGCAACTGTTGTAAATAGAATTCCAGAGGTAATTAATGCACCATTTGGATTTGTTCCAACATCAAGATTTACAGAACCTATGTATAAAGTAAAAGACTTAAATGAATATGTAAAATAAATCTTTGGTTAATATAAAACTACTTTTATTGATATGAAATATTTATAATATATAAAAATAGATAAAATTTGATTATAATAATTTTATCTATTTTTAATTTATAAGAAAAGTGTGATATAACTCTCTTTTTAATTTAGATATGATGAAAATAAATTTTAGCTTTTTTAAAGCTTAAAAATGTTATTCTTTTTTTATTGTTTTCTTCAAGTGGCTTGTTTTATAAGGCTTTAACAAATTATTAAATTGTTACGAACTGATAATAATATTTTTCCCCCCCCCCTGAAATTCCCCTCGAGAGAGGGGAATACTTTTGTTTAAAAGAGATTTTTAACTATTTTGGATTTATCTAGATACCATACTAGATACCAAATATTAGTTTTTAGATACTAAATTATTTTTTTATTTGAGTTTATTTAAATACTTAGATTTAAATTATCCATAGTATTTTTTACATCAGTTAGATTATTTGGAAACATATGAGCATATGTGTCTAATGTTTCTTTAGTACTAGCATGACCTAAATATTTTGATACAGTTGTTACTGGTTGACCAGTATTTATTAGTAAAGAAGCACAACTATGTCTAAAAGAGTGTAGTGGAATTCTTCGGATATCTGCATTTTTTGCAATTATACCATTAATTCTAGACATCATACCGAAAGTTAATGGTTCATGTTCTCCGAAGATAAACCATTTGTCATTGAAGCCATAGTACTTCTTTTTTCATTGTATAAATTTACTAAATCATTATATAAAACTTTAGTAAGAGGTAAAGTCTAGAAGACCTCTTGCTTCACCACGACGTAATCCACAATAATATAACATTTCATACATTGTTTTATCATTTAGATTAGTAGTACCTGTTATATATTTTTGGAATTCTTCAAAAGTGTAAACATCTTTTTCTACTTTAATCTTTTTGTGGTGATACATAAATGTAATACGTATCATCAAGTGAATTATAGATAATATATTTTTTCTTTCTTAATTCTCTAAATGCTAATGCAACATCTTTTCTACTATCATTACTAAGAGAGTAGATGTCAGTATTTTCAAGCTCATAATTAGTTCTAACTAATAAAGAATTAAGCATACCAGTTACTCCGATAGATAAATCTTTAGAAATTATAAAATCATCCATATTATCTTTCTTAAATAATCTCATATTCTTTACCTCTTTTCTTGCTATCGTCCGATATTAAGGACAATTCAAACATAACATCGTTCAAAAATATTGTCAATGCAAATTGACCGAAAAACGAGACATTTAAACAAAAACGTGGTAAAATAAAATTATTGAGAGAAAAAAGGGGAGAAAGAAGTGTTATTATGAACTCAGAAGAACTTAAAATTTTAATTGAATCAGCAAGAGAGGTTAAAGGTATTTCACAAAGAGAACTTGCTAAATTAACAGGTATTAGTAGAAGTACTTTAAATGATTTAATTAATGGCAAAATAAAAAAAGTAGATATTGATGATCTACGTAAAATTGCAGAAACTTTAGATATGTCATTACAAAAGCTATTAAAAGCTTCTGGTTATGATGAAATGTCTTTATATTTTTATGCTCATAAAAATAAAGATAAATATGCTGATAAATCTAGTAAAGATTTAAAAGAATTAATTGAACAATATAAAGAATCAGAAACTGATTTATTACAATTTGATTTTACTAAAAGAAAAAATGCTAGAAAAGCAGCATTTATAATTTTTGATGTAGTGGAACACTTGACTTTACTTAAAGATAAAAAAAGTGAATATACATTAGAACAAGCAGTAGAAGAATTAAATAAAGCACAAGAATTACTTAATCCAATTATGGATAAGTATGATTATAAAAAATTACCAAAGAAAGATTAGTTAAGAGGTGTTGCGATGCGAATAGGAATAGATATAGATGATACTATGACTAACATAAAAGATAAACTCACAAATGCTGCAATGCAGTATGCTAAAAGTTTAAATAAAGATGTACAAAATATAGATTATAATATTGTTGATATATATAACAATGGAAATATTTATCAAAAATTATTTAATTTTAATTATGAAGAATTAAAGTATTTTTTAGGAACAATACAAGAAGGAATAACTGATAATGCTATTCCAAGAGAAAATTGTGTTGAAGTAATAAATAAGTTACATAATGATGGCAATGAAATATATATTATTACTGCAAGAGATAAAGAATTTCATAAAGATCCATATTTACAAAGTAAGGAATGGCTTGAAAAAAATTCAATTTACTATGATAAATTAATTGTTAATGCCAGAGATAAAGGACAAGCATGTATAGAAAATAATATTGACTTATTAATTAATGATAGTATAAGTAATTGCTTAAATGTTGATAATTTGGGAATTGATACTATAATTATTGGAAATAAAAATGATAGAGGAATAAAAAACATTAATAATTGGCAAGAAATATATGAATATATAAAAAATAATAATATAATTAAGATTATTCAATATCAAGAAAAGTATAAAGATGAAATATGTTTATTCATTAATGAATGTATGCATAATTTTATAGGTAGGCCCTATAACGAAAGGTTAGATGTATCTAATATAGAAGAATATTACATAAAAAATAATGGTAACTTTTGGCTAGCAATAGATGTAAAAAATGATAAAATAGTTGGAAGTATTGCTGTTGAAAATAGAGATAAATATGGAATACTAAAAAGATTTTATGTAGATAAGGAATATCAAAAATTAGGAATAGGGAATCGCCTTTATAAAATATTTTATAATTATGTAAAAGAACAAACTAAAATAGAAGAAATAAATCTTGCTTGTGGTAAAGTTTTAAAAGACGCACATAAATTTTACATTAAAAATAATTTTAAACAAGTTGAAAGTTTACCCATAAAAATGCATTATGCAGATGATGATGATTTTTTTGTAAAGAAAGTAGATAGAGGAGAATAGAAATGGTGGTTAAAAAAGTTTTCAACAAAAATGAAAATAAAATATTATTAATGTTAGCCTTTTTTAGTATTTCTATTGGATTATGGAATAATTTTAGGCAATTATGGTTAGAAGATAACTCATTTTCTGTTTCAAATATTAGTAATATCATAAGCCTAGGTACATTAATAAGTGTAATAGCAATAGCATTAATTGGAAAATATGTAAAATTAAATAAATTAAAAAACACATTATCAATTGTTCTTATTTTAAAATTTTTTAATATGTTGTTCTTATATATTTTAAATAATTCAAATTTATTATTGCTAATCAATATCTTGATAATAATTGATATTGTCACAGAATACATAACCATAACAAGTATTTATCCGTTAATAACAACACTTACTAAAAATGGTACTATATATAGCAAGAGAAGATTAACAGAATATTTGTTTAGGGACATCGGAATATTATTTGGTGGTATTTTTATTGGAAAGACTATTTCTGGAATTTTAATTAATTATAATGTTTGTTTAATAATTTCAAATATATTTCTATTAATTTCTATTTTTATAATAATGACAATGAGAATAGATACAAGTAATGAAATAAGTAAAGACAAAACTTCTTGTTTAAAAATTGTATTAAAAAGTAAAATTATGTATTTATATTTAATATATACATTGATTGGTACTATTGCTATGTCAACTGCATTGGGTTTAAAAATGTTAACATTAACAAATTATTTTAATTTTAGTGATAATATGGCAACAGTATATTTATTAGTAATTGGATTATTAGCAGATGTATTTGGAATAATTGCTTTAAAATATCTAACACCAAAAAATGATTACCTAACGATAACATTAAAATTTGGAATAAGGTTTTTAGGATATATTTTAGCCTTCTTTTCTAATAATTTATTTATTACTATAATAGCAATATCTTGGTCAATTTTTATATCTACAGCATATGAAAATATTTGTGATGCGGTATATATAAATAGACTTGAAAATAGATATCAATTAAGTTTTTCAAATATGTGTCATATTATAAGATTTTTAGGAGAATCAATAGGGGTGTTTCTTTGTGGAATGATGTATGAGATTGGATTAAAATATATGTTTGGATTGTCAGCATTGTTTATGCTGTTTCAAATTAGTATAGCTTATTATTTAATAAGTCTAAGGAAGAAAGAGGCTGTTATTAATGAGTAGAATTACATTAATAACAAAATTCAAAGAAAAAGAACTAAATAAAATAAATAATCAACTAAAGAATATTGATTATCATATGTGTAAAGTACCTTATGGGATTGATGATGAATTGAGAAATGAAATTGATAATCTACCATATCATTTTACAATATTTGCTACTGATAAACAAAATGAAAGTAGGTTATTAAATATTGCTAGTGATATAAAAATGAATAAAATAAAATTAAAAATTAACGATATAAGAATAATGAATGGGCGAAATAATAGTTTTGTATTATACTTTTCCATAGAAGAAAATAAAGATATAAAAGAATTACAAAAAAATTCTTTTTACAAATTCCTGGAGAGAATTATGATCCAGATAAATTTACTTTTCATATGACATTACATATTGATAAAGATGAAAAATTAGTTAATAAAATAAAAGAAGAGATAGAATTTAATTTTAAGCCATTTAGGCTTGTATTTGATGAATTAGTTTTATATGACTATCCTGGAGATATGATTAAAGAAATTAGTATAAAGGAGTAAAATAAGAAAAAATGACACAGTGACACTATAGATGAGAGTAGGATATGCATAATCAATGTGTCACAGTGCCATTTGATAATAAAAATAATGAAATATGTGATATAATAGTATGTATAAAAAGAAGCGCTAGTACAGGCTTATGTTTATAAGTTTTTGTATTGACGTTTTTTTTAGTAGTAAGGAGGTGCTTTGACTGAAAAAAGAAGATGTACTTAAATTAAAAAGTGAACCATCAATCGTAACTTATATACAATTGTTGCAATCTAATATAGCTAGAATGAGTAGCCATAGTGGTATTATAAAAGCTTCTATATGTGTAGTTTATACTATATTAATAACGATATTAATTGGAATAAATAAAATAAATCATTTTTGGTGGATAGCTATATTTATTACATTGATTGGTTCAATAATAGATGCATATTATTTGGCGATGGAAAAAATCTATGTGAAAAAATATAATGATTTTATTGCCAAACTTAATAAAGGCGATGTTAACGAATTTGAAGTCTATGATATGAAACCTAGAAATACTGATTTAAAAAATGAATTATTGGCTATGACTATAACTTCAATGACTTCATTTTCTGTATATGGCTTTTATTCATTATTTATCATAATTAGTATTTTAATAAAATTTGTTTAAGGAGGAATTTATGAAAAGACAAGTATTTTATAGTTTTCATTATAAAAATGATGTAAGGAGAGTTTCACAAGTTAGAAATATTGGCGCACTTGAGGATAATAAACCTGTATCTGATAATGAATGGGAAGAAGTTAAAAGAAAAGGCGATGACAACATAAAAAAATGGATAAACGATAATATGAACTACCGCAGTTGTGTTATAGTTATGGTTGGAGAAGAAACTGCAAATAGAAAATGGGTTAAATATGAAATAGAAAAAGCATGGAATGATGGCAAAGGAGTTTTAGGAATTTATATTCATAATTTAAAAGATCCAGTAACAGGAAAATGCTCGCAAGGTAAAAATCCTTTTAGTTCATTTACTATAAAAAAAGATAATAAATCATTAGCAGATATTGTAAAATGTTATAATCCAAATCCTAATGATGCATACAATGACATAAAAGATAATCTTGAAAAATGGGTTGAAGAAGCTATAAAAATAAGAAATAATTATTAGGAATATTATTATTTAAGTAAAATTGCATAGGTTAAATATTTATTTATTGAATACTACAATTTTAGTATCTATAAGTATTATAAAGATAAATCATATGTTACAAATGCGATTTAATATGCTATAATTAAATCGTGAAAGGAACGACATATACAAAAATATGCATAAGGTATGGACAATATTATTAAATTATGATATATTATTAGCACATAAGTGATTATGTTGTGCAAAAATGCATATACTAATAATGCCTTATGGCAATAAAAAAGCTAGTGATTCCCACTATAAGAGGAACCTAAAAAAGAAGCGATTCCGGCTTTTAACAGGAACTTAAAAAAGCGGCGATTCCGGCCATAACAGTGAACTAAAAAAAGAAACTAGAGAGCACACTCTAGTTTTATTATGCTTTTTGGTATATAATGCTTATTGAAGGTGATATCATGAAAGAGTCTTTAATTTTAGTTAGGTTAGATACGGAATATTGCAACTATTTAAGAAAATTTGACGATAAAGTTCCTTATAATTATAACGAAAAAGAATTAAGACCATTTGTTGGTGTATTATTTGAAGTAAATAATTGTAAGTATTTTGCACCTTTATCTAGCCCTAAACCAAAACATTTAAAATTAAAATCTAAATTAGATTTTTTAAAGATAGATAATGGTAAGTTGGGTGCAATTAATTTTAATAATATGTTGCCTGTTACTGAAAATAATATTATCAAATTAGATTTGAATAAAGAATGTTTAACTAAATTAGAAGAAAAATATACAAAATTATTAAAAGAACAAATCTATTGGTTAAATCGTAATGATGAAAAGTTATATGGGAGATCTAAAAAACTATATGATAAATATATAAATGGTGCATTGGATTCGAGTATTGCTGAAAGATGTTGTAATTTTAAATTATTAGAAGAAAAATGTGTTGAATATAATAATGTGGCAGTATAGATTTCTAGATACCAAAACTAGATACTAAGCCTCAAAAATAAAGTTATTTTTATAAACTTTGATAAATTTTGATAAAAGAAAAAGCATTATTTTATAAGGCTTTAACAAATCGTTAAATTGTTACGAACTGATAATAATAATTCCCCCTGAAGGAGCCGAAAGGCTCCGCTTTTTGTTTGTTTTATAAGGGTTTTCTATAAATATGGTAGAACGCTACCCATCATCTACCCATCATAACCTATGGTTTATATAAGTTTAATATAGTTTATTCGGAAGACTTTTCATTAAAGTCTTTTTCTAATGTATCAAAGAATTTTGGTACATTTGCAAGATCTTTTTTAAACATATGAGTATAAGTTTCTAGTGTTTCAGTAGTTTCAAAATGACCTAAAAAGTTAGATACAGCAGTTATTGGAGCAGAGCCAGATATTAAGGCTGATGCACACGAATGTCTAAAGTCATGTAATCTGATTCTTCTTACTCCAGCTTTTTCTGCATATTTATCTCTATAGAAGTACATTCTACCTGTAGCCATTGGAACATCATCACCAAGTACAAACCAAGTTTGTTTGAATTTTGCTATTCTTTCATTTGATTTTTTAAGTTCTGCTAAGTCATTTAGTAGGGTAGTTGCGATTGGAATTGTTCTATTTGATGCTTCTGTTTTAGTACTGGATATATACCATTCAGTACTAGCATTTGAATTAGATGGATTTAATACTTGTTGAGAAACAGTTAAAGTTTTATTAATGAAATCTATATGTTTCCATTGTAATCCTCTAGCTTCAGAACGTCGTAATCCACAGTAATATAATAATTCAAAGAAACATTTATATCTTAAGTCATCAACCACTGAAATAAATTTGAAGAATTCTTCAGGTTCATAGAAATCCATTTCTTTTTTTAATGCTCCTGGAGTTTTAAATGGTTCTAATTTATTATAGAATTTTCTTAAATTAAAATCCCATTGTTTTTCAGCAAAGTTGATTACTTGCTTAATAAATTTTTGAATATCAGTTTTATATCTATCACAAAGGTTAGTTTTATTCATTTGTGCTCTCCATTTTTGATATAAATCCCAATTTAAATTTACTAATTCTACATTATCAAGTAAACCCATATATTTAATTCTATCTCTATAAGTTTTTAGAGTAGAGTCTTTTATTTTATTTTTTTGATAATCATAATAGATAGTATAGGCTTCTTTAAATGTCATATGAGGATTTACTTCAACGTCTTTATATTTGTTTAAATATGTTTTTTCAGCTTGTATAGCTTCTTCTTCAGTCATATATGCTTGTGATTGATATTGATGTCTTTTACCATCTAAACCTTTACTATATTGTATGAATACCCAAGATCTTCCATCTTTTGTTATTTTATTTTCTTTAAGTTGTCTTACGGACATTAATTTATTACCTCCTTTATTAATCCGTAAAATATCTACATACATCTATATTTTACCATTATTTTATTTATTTTTAATAATCAATAGATTTTTTTATCATTTTTATCAAGAAAAAAGATAACTATTTCGTTAATAGTTATCTTACTTAATTCTTGCTTAATACTTACTTAAATTAATTTTTATAATACATTTGATTTTT
>OKXB01003343.1_pt1 | contig 10798 bp, 9 predicted proteins | sample 1601731 | NCBI WGS metagenome assembly OKXB01 (sample SAMN04414077, study PRJEB24778) | human gut metagenome | material: faecal | host: Homo sapiens | reverse complement strand
TGGACGTAATGAAGAAAGTGCCAGTCAGAGAGCAGGCTCCTGACGTAAGAAATAAGAATTTTGATGAAGTATGTCTTGGATATAACAAGGAAGAAGCTATGGAAGAGGCAACAAGATGCCTTAACTGTAAGAATGCAAGATGCGTTCAGGGCTGTCCTGTATCTATCGATATCCCAGCATTTATTCATCAGGTAAAAGAAGGAAATATTGAGGAAGCATATAAGATTATTGGTAAGTCAAGTGCACTTCCTGCTGTATGTGGCCGTGTATGTCCACAGGAGACACAGTGTGAAGGTCAGTGTATCAGAGGAATCAAGGGTGAATCAGTATCAATTGGTAAGCTTGAAAGATTTGTTGCTGACTGGGCAAGAGAGAATAATGTTGAGCCAGAGAAGCCAACAGAGAAGAAAGGCAAGAAAGTTGCTGTTATCGGTTCAGGTCCTTCAGGACTTACATGTGCCGGAGACCTTGCAAAAATGGGATATGACGTAACTATATTCGAGGCTTTACATGAGGCTGGTGGTGTATTAGTATATGGTATTCCTGAATTCCGTCTTCCTAAGTCAACAGTAGTTGCCCACGAAGTTGAGAATGTTAAGAAGTTAGGTGTTAAGATTGAGACTAACGTTGTTATTGGTAAGTCAATGACAATTGACCAGTTACTTGAAGATGAAGGCTTTGATGCAGTATTCATCGGTTCTGGTGCAGGTCTTCCAAGATTCATGGGTATCCCAGGCGAGAATGCTAACGAAGTATTCTCAGCTAATGAGTACCTTACAAGAAGTAATCTTATGAAAGCTTTCAAGGATGAGTATGATACTCCAATAGCAAGATTTAAGAAGGTTGCTATCGTTGGTGGTGGTAATGTTGCTATGGATGCTGCAAGAACAGCATTAAGACTTGGAGCAGAAACTCATATCGTATACAGAAGAAGTGAGGAGGAGCTTCCAGCAAGAGCTGAGGAAGTACATCACGCTAAGGAAGAAGGAATTATATTTGACCTTCTTACTAATCCGACAGAGATTCTTACAGATGACAAGGGTAATGTTACAGGTATGAAGTGTATTAAGATGGAACTTGGTGAACCTGATGCTTCAGGAAGAAGAAAGCCTGTAGAGATTCCTGGTTCAGAGTTTGTTATGGAATTAGATGCAGTTATCATGTCACTTGGTACTTCACCTAACCCACTTATATCTTCAACAACTAAGGGGCTTGACATCAACAAGAGAAAATGTATCGTAGCAGAAGAAGAAACTGGTAAAACATCTAAGGAAGGTGTATATGCCGGTGGAGATGCTGTTACAGGTGCAGCTACAGTTATTCTTGCCATGGGAGCAGGAAAGGCTGGAGCTAAGGGAATTGATGAATTCCTTTCTAACAACTAATCAGAATATAGTAAACCCGCTGTGTCTGTTAATTACACAGCGGGTTTTATTGATTATAAGAATTAATTAAACATTTTTTCAACGAACTGTTCTGAAAAATTCTCGGCTTCTTCATCTGAGAGTTCAGTAAATTGTACGGTTAACTGTTCTTTAACATAAGCTGTACGGTTAAAATATTTCATTTCTTCCTGAATATCTCCAGTGTAAGAATTCTCAATATCTTCTTTAGTTATGTTGTCTTCCAGCCAGTTAAGTACATCGGCGGCTTTCTTATCCTCAGTTTCAGCCTTGGCTTTAATTTTGTTAGAGTATTTCAAAGACCAGACACCGATTGCAATGAATCCGATAAATAACAGACCAAGAACAATATTAATAAAAAGGAATGAAGGTGCATCTTTAGTTATTATCTTAATGATACCGATATCATTAAGAATCATAAGAATGATTCCGATTCCTCCACATACAAAGAATGTGATGGCAGAAGATAAGTTATCCTTGTACTTGTCAGTGCTGCTTTCATACAGGCTTCCACCTGTAAGAAGAGAGTCATTCCCGTTATTATCCTGAATGTTGTCATTAGTTATGTCAGTTGCGTTTTCAGACATAATATTCCTCCTTGTTATAGAACTTAACCATAAGTCCTTTATTGTTCAGATATTATAAAATATAATTGTGAAAAAATAAAGAACATCTGGATTAATGTGGTAAAATACGAAAGAAAGATATTACAGATTAGTAAGATTAAGGAGATTGATATGAAAACACTTATAGTGACAGGGGGAAGTCTTGATATAAGCTGGGCAAAGGATTTTGTCAGGACAATAAATGCTGAATACATAATTGCAGCTGACAGTGGCCTTAAATATATTGATGAACTCGGACTTGTGCCGGATATGATACTGGGGGATTATGACTCAGTAGAAGATGGACTGCTTGATAAGTATAAAAGTATAGATATTAAGACTTATCCTAAAGAAAAGGATTATACAGATACGCATATTGCTATTATAAATGCATTGAAAGCCGGAGCGTCAGTCATATATATACTTGGGGCGACAGGTACAAGGATGGATCACACATTTACCAATATATGCAATATGAAGGCTGCACTTGACAGTGGCGTACCATGTTTTATATGTGACAGTCACAATAAAATATATCTTATAAATGACAAGATGGGAGAAGTGAAAGTGTCCAAAACAGGACAGTATGGTGATTATGTATCATTTGTTCCACTATCTGAAGAAACAATTATAAGTCTTGCAGGGTTTAAATATGTGCTTGATGATTATATACTTCATCAGGGTTTAAGCATATGCCAGAGTAATGAAATTAAAGAAAATGTGGCGGTTATAAATATAAAAAAAGGATTTGTGATTGTATTTGAAACAAAGGACTAAAAATACTTGTAATTATTGGCAGATTGTAATAAAATTAACAAAGAGTTGCGCAATAGCAACGTAAAAAACAAGGGAGGTCTCGTAATGAGTAATACAACACAGGCATTATCAAGGATTGAAGCAATACTTGATGATAGCAGCTTTGTTGAAATCGGTGCTGGTGTGACTGCCAGATCTACAGATTTTAACATTCAGGAAAAGAAGGCTCCATCCGATGGTGTTATTACAGGATACGGAGTTATTAATGGTAATCTTGTGTATGTATACAGCCAGGATGCAACTGTTCTTAATGGTTCTATCGGTGAGATGCATGCTAAGAAGATTTCAGCACTTTATGATTATGCTATGAAGATGGGAGCTCCTGTGATAGGTCTTATTGACTGCGCAGGTTTAAGACTTCAGGAAGCAACAGATGCTCTTGAAGGTTTCGGTACAATTTATAAGAAGATGTCTATTGCATCAGGTGTTATTCCACAGATTACAGCAGTTTACGGTAACTGTGGCGGTGGACTTGCAATTCTTTCTTCATTATCTGATTTTACATTTATGGAAGATAGCAAGGCCAAGCTTTTTGTTAACAGCCCTAATGCATTAGATGGTAATAATGAATCAAAGCTTGACTCAGCGTCAGCTAAGTTCCAGGCAGAAGCAGGAGTTGTTGATTTTACAGGAGATGAGGAGACTATTGCTAATGGTGTAAGACAGTTAGTTTCTATGCTTCCTGCTAACAACGAAGAGGATGCTGCAGTTTCTGCAACAACAGATGATCTTAACAGAGCATGCCCTGATATGGCAGCAGAGATTGCTGATCCTGCATTAGCTCTTTCAGATATTGCTGATGATAATGTATTTGTTGAAGTTAAGGCTTCATATGCTAAAGAAATGGTTACAGGATTTATTCAGGTAGATGGAATTACTATTGGTGCTGTAGCTAACAGAACAGCTCTTTATGATGAAGAGGGTGAAGTGGCTGAAAAGTTTGAACCGGTTCTTACAGTTAAGGGCGCTTACAAGGCAGAGGATTTTGTTAATTTCTGTAATGCATTTGAGATTCCTGTACTTACACTTACTAATGTTAAGGGATTCGAAGCTACAGTGGCAGCTGAGAAGGGAATTGCAATTGCAAGTGCCAAGCTTACATATGCATTTGCTAACGCAGATGTACCTAAGGTTAATGTTATTACAGGTGAGGCTTATGGAAGCGCATATGTTTCTATGAACTCTAAGTCTTTAGGTGCAGACCTTGTCTACGCATGGCCAACAGCTTCTATCGGAATGATGGATTCACAGCTTGCAGCAAAGATTATGTATGCTGATGAGATAGCAGCCGCTTCTGATGTGGCAGCAACTGTTTCAGAGAAAGCAGCTGAATATGCTAAGTTACAGTCAAGTGTTGAGTCAGCAGCAGCAAGAGGTTATGTTGATGCTGTTATTGACCCGGAGAATACAAGACAGTATGTAGCCGCTGCATTTGAAATGTTATTTTCAAAGAGAGAGGTTCGTCCTGATAAGAAGCATGGAACAGTTTAATTAAGAGGTGACAATATGAAGAAGACTAATTTGAAAAGATTCTTATTGTTATTCTGCATGTTAGCCTGCGTATTCAGTATGACAGCCTGTGGTAATGCACAGATTGATACTAATACAGCTAAAGAATCCATTAAAGATAACGAGGTTGCTTATGTTGAGAATTACCTCAAGGACTGGGCAAAGGATATGATTCTTTACCTTGACAGCAATCAGGGCGAAGCAGGAACAGATGCTCTTATTGCAGATGCAGAAGCAGGAATAACCCTTAATGATGTTAACAGTAAGATGTATATTGTTAATCAGCAGGGAATGAATGTTAAAACAATAGGATTATACAATAGCTGGAACAGCACTAAAGATGAACTTGGTGAACTCAAAGAGTCTGTTGATGTTAACAACATTAATGTAAAGGTCAGTGATGAAACAAGTGAATTATGTACTATTTCAGTTAAACTTGAATTCGAAAAGAGAGAATGTACATTTGAATTCGTAATCAATACAGATTACACACTTGAAAGTGGAGCTATTAATCCATCATACACAACAGGTGAGAAGATGGGTAAGGCCGGAATGAATACACTTATTGGTATGGGAACTGTATTTGTAGTTCTTATATTCATTTCATTCATTATTTCTCTGTTCAAGTATATAAGCGTATATGAGAACAGAAAGAAAGAACAGAAAGAAGACACAGCTTCTGTTGGTGTTGATAATGCTATAGCACAGATTGTTTCTAATGAAGAAGAAAATGTTGAGGACGATCTTGAACTTATTGCAGTTATTACTGCAGCAATTGCAGCATCAGAAGGAACATCTACGGATGGTCTTGTTGTCCGCTCAATTAGAAAGGTTAATAATAGGAGGAAATAATCATGAAGAACTATACAATTACAGTTAATGGTAACGTATATGATGTTACTGTAGAAGAAGGAACAGGCAGTGCAGCTCCAGCAGCTAAGGCAGCCGCTCCTAAAGCAGCTCCAAAGGCTGCACCTAAGGCAGCAGCACCAGCAGGTGCTCAGGGAGCAGTTAAAGTTAACGCTCCAATGCCAGGAAAGATTCTTAAGGTTAATGCAACAGCAGGTGCTGCTGTAAAGAAGGGCGATGTATTGGTTGTCCTTGAAGCTATGAAGATGGAGAATGAAATCTGTGCTCCTCAGGATGGCACAATTGCAACTGTTGAGTGTGCAGCTGGTGATTCTGTAGAGTCAGGTAAGGTATTAGTTTCATTAAATTAATTATGATACTGATATAAAGTGACTTACGGAGGTATAAGATGAGTTATATTATAACAACTTTAGGAAACCTCGTTCACCAGAGTGCATTCTTCGGACTTACATGGGGTAATTACCTTATGGTTCTGGTTGCGTTTGTTTTCCTTTATCTTGCAATTAAAAAAGGATATGAACCTCTGCTCTTAGTACCTATTTCTTTTGGTATGCTTCTTGTAAACCTTTATCCTGACATTATGTTAGCAATAGAGGATTCAAGTAACGGTGTAGGTGGTTTGTTACATTATTTCTATTTACTTGATGAATGGAGTATTTTACCATCACTTATTTTCTTAGGTGTTGGTGCTATGACTGATTTTGGTCCATTGATTGCTAACCCGGCAAGTTTCCTGCTTGGTGCAGCAGCACAGTTTGGTATCTTTGCAGCATATCTTATGGCTATTCTTATGGGATTCCCAGATAAGGCAGCAGCAGCTATATCAATTATCGGTGGTGCAGACGGTCCTACTTCAATATTCCTTGCAGGTAAGCTTGGTCAGACTAAATATATGGGACCTATTGCAGTAGCAGCATATTCATATATGTCACTGGTTCCTATTATCCAGCCACCAATTATGAAGCTTTTAACAACTAAGAAGGAAAGAGAAGTTAAGATGGAACAGTTAAGACCTGTTTCTAAGCTTGAGAAGATTCTTTTCCCTATAGTAGTTACTGTAGTAGTAGTACTTATTCTTCCTACAACAGCACCACTTGTTGGTATGCTCATGTTAGGTAACCTTTTCAAGGAAAGTGGAGTTGTTAAGCAGCTTGCAGAGACAGCTTCTAATGCACTTATGTACATAGTTGTTATTATCCTTGGAACATCAGTTGGTGCTACAACAAGTGCAGAAGCATTTCTTAACCTTGATACATTAAAGATTGTTGCATTAGGACTTATTGCATTCGCATTTGGTACTGCAGCAGGTGTGTTATTTGGTAAGATTATGTGTCTTGTTACACATGGTAAGGTTAATCCGCTTATTGGTTCAGCAGGTGTATCTGCGGTTCCTATGGCAGCCAGAGTTTCGCAGAAGGTTGGTTCTGAGGCAGATCCTTCTAACTTCCTTCTGATGCATGCTATGGGACCTAACGTTGCCGGTGTTATTGGTACAGCGGTTGCAGCCGGTACATTTATGGCCATGTTTGGCGTTATGTAAAAGGAGGATATTATGGCAGAACAGGTTAAAAAACCTTTAAAGATTACTGAGACAGTATTGCGTGATGCACATCAGTCTCTTATAGCTACAAGAATGACAACAGAGCAGATGCTTCCTATCGTAGATAAGATGGATAAGGTTGGTTATCATTCAGTAGAGTGCTGGGGAGGAGCTACATTTGATGCTTCACTCAGATTCCTTAAGGAAGATCCATGGGAAAGACTTCGTAAGCTTAGAGATGGATTTAAGAATACTAAGCTTCAGATGCTTTTCAGAGGACAGAATATATTAGGTTACAATCATTACGCAGATGATGTAGTTGAGTACTTTGTTCAGAAGTCAATTGCTAACGGTATTGATATTATCCGTATTTTCGATTGCTTTAATGATTTAAGAAACTTAGAGACAGCTGTTAAGGCTGCCAAGAAGGAAAAAGGACATGCTCAGATTGCTCTTTCTTATACATTAGGTGATGCTTATACACTTGATTACTGGAAAGAGACAGCTAAGAGAATTGAAGACATGGGTGCAGATTCTATCTGTATCAAGGATATGGCTGGACTTTTACTTCCATACAAGGCTACAGAACTTGTACAGGCATTAAAGGATGGTTCATCTCTTCCTATCCAGATGCATACACATTATACATCTGGTGTAGCTTCAATGACATACTTAAAAGCAGTAGAAGCAGGTGCTGATATTATTGATACAGCTATGTCACCATTCTCAATGGGAACATCACAGCCAGCTACAGAGGTTATGGTAGAGACATTTAAGGGTACACAGTATGATACAGGACTTGACCAGAATCTTCTTGCTGAGATAGCTGATTACTTCCAGCCAATGCGTGAGGAAGCATTAAAGAGCGGACTTATGAATACTAAGGTTCTTGGAGTTAATATTAAGACATTACTTTATCAGGTTCCAGGTGGAATGCTTTCTAACCTTGTATCACAGCTTAAGGAAGCTGGTGCAGAGGACAAGTACAGAGAAGTATTAGAGGAAATTCCAAGAGTTCGTAAAGATTATGGTGAACCACCTCTTGTTACTCCTTCATCACAGATTGTTGGTACTCAGGCTGTTCTTAATGTATTACAGGGTGAGAGATACAAGATGATTACTAAGGAATCTAAGAAGGTTCTTGCTGGTGAATTTGGTCAGACAATCAAGCCATTCAATCCAGAAGTTCAGAAGAAGGCTATCGGTGATACAAAGCCTATTACATGCCGTCCAGCTGACTTGATTGAACCACAGCTTGAGAAATTCAAGAATGATCCAATTGTACAGCAGTACAAGCAGCAGGATGAGGATGTGCTTTCATATGCATTATTCCCACAGGTTGCGACAGAGTTCTTCAAGTATAGAGAAGCTCAGCAGACAAAGGTTGATCCTACAAAGGCAGATACAGCTAATAAGGCTTATCCAGTCTAATAATTAATATAATAGACCGTCATGTGCGCAAAAGCGTATGTGGCGGTCTTTTTTTGCAGGCAGCAAGCCTGCAATCCAGAATGTTTCTCTTGATATAAATTCATTTTGCATGTAAAATTAAACAGTATAATTAAGCAAAAGGAGCACGATTGTGATTAAGTTAGAACGATTTGAAGTCATGAATATGAATAATGCCATCAGAGGTGCAAGAAATCCATTGAACAGCTGGGCAAGAATGGACAGTTACTTTGATGAGGAAGGAAAATTTGTTTTTGGTCCTAATGATCTTGACCTTGCCAAGAGATTATGTAAGGCAGGCTCAGACCACAGAAAGTTCATAAGACAGATATTTGTTACAGTCGATATAACAGCACCACTTTACTGGTGGAAGGAATACGATACATATAAGGTTGGAACAGTTGCCAATTCAACAAGTACAATGCACAAGATTCACAGCAAGCCTTTTGAGATGTCTGATTTCAGTACAGACCATATGACTGATGCCACACTTGATATGATGCAGAAGAATATTGATTTTCTGGAAGGAATCAGAACACAGTTTGTAGAGACTAAGGACAAAGCATTATGGTACAGCATGATACAGCTTCTCCCTGAAAGTTATAACCAGATGAGAACATGTACTCTCAATTATGAGAATCTTGTTGGAATATATTATTCTAGAAAGGGTCATAAGCTTGCAGAGTGGCATACCTTCTGTGACTGGGTAAAAGAACTGCCATATTTTGAAGAGCTTTTTATAGATAATGAATGATTTAGAACAACATACAGATATATTAAGTCTCATAAGAGTGAGAATGTCAGGACTTAGCAAGGGACATAAAAGAATAGCAGAGTATATTCTGGCTAATTATGAAAAATGTGCATTCCTTACTGCGGCAAAGCTGGGAGAAGTTGTTGGAGTAAGTGAGTCTACGGCAGTGAGATTTCCGGCAGCATTGGGGTTTTCAGGGTACCCGGAGTTCCAGAAAGCGTTAGAAGACATTTTGCAAGAAAAAATTCACTCATTCGACAGAATAGATGTACTTAATTCACACATGACAACCAATATGGTCGTGAATAATGTTATGTCAATGGATGCAAGAAAGATAGAACATACATTAAAGTCACTGGATACAGCGTCGTTTGATATAGCTGTTGAAGATATAATGGCGGCAGACAGTGTATACATAATTGGTGCAAGAGCGTGTGAACCTCTTGCTGAATTCTTAGGATATTATCTGCGCATGATTAAGAAGAACATACAGGTTATAAAGACTGGTAATTCCAATGAACTATTTGAACAGATGATGTACATAGGTGAAGGTGATGTTGCAATAGGTATCAGCTTTCCCAGATATTCAATGCGAACGCTTAAAGCAATGGAATTTGCCAATAACAGGAAGGCGAGAGTTATTGCCATAACAGATTCAGTACACTCACCAATGAATATGTATTCATCATGCAATCTGTTTGCAAGAAGTGATATGGCGTCAATAGTTGATTCACTTGTTGCACCAATGAGTCTTATTAATGCTTTAATAGTATCAATATGCCTTAAGAATAGTGAACAGGTAGTAGAGAATATTGAGAAGATTAACACGTTTGTTGATAATTTCGAGTATTCAGGCAATGATGAGATTAATATGTTAGATGAAAATGTTGTCAATGAATTAAGAAAATGTATGGATAATGCAGCTATTGATGATGAAAAGTAAGAGAGAGCGATAATGAGCAATGTTATAATAATTGGCGGTGGAGCAGCAGGAATGATGGCTGCGATAACTGCTGCCAGAAACAATAATAAGGTTACACTTATTGAAAAGAATGAAAAGCTTGGAAAGAAGCTTTTTATTACAGGAAAAGGCAGATGTAATTTTACTAATGCCGGGGATGAAGAAGATATATTTAACAGCATAGTTACCAATAAAAAGTTCATGTACAGCAGTTTAAGAGGGTTTTCTAACTATGACTGTATGGGATTTTTTGATGAGCTGGGACTTAAATTCAAGATTGAGCGAGGTAACAGGGTATTCCCGGAGTCAGACCACTCGTCTGATGTTATAGGTGCGCTTTCAAGGCAGATGAAAAAACTTGGCGTAAATGTGCTTCTTAATACACAGGTTGTAGCTGTGAATGAGGAAAATGGCGAATTTGCAGGTGTTGTTGTAAAAGATGCATCAGGACAGAAGGAGATTAAAGGTGATGCGTGCGTTATTGCAACAGGTGGTAATTCATATTCATCTACAGGTTCTACAGGGGATGGATATAAAATGGCAAAAGATATTGGTCATACAATTATACCAATAAAACCATCATTGGTTCCGATGGAAGTCTACGAAAAAGAAGAATGTAAGAGACTTCAGGGATTAAGCTTAAGGAATGTTGGGATAAAAATAATAGATACAGATAGAAAAAAAATAATATATGAAGACTTTGGTGAAATGATATTTACACACTTTGGAATTTCAGGCCCAACAATTTTAAGTGGTTCTGCACATTTAGTAAAATATAAAGATATAGAATATCTTTTGAGAAAAAAATATATAAATATAAGCATTGATTTAAAACCAGCACTTACAGAAGAACAATTAGATGATAGAATTTTAAGAGATTTTAATACTTTT
>OKXB01003337.1_pt1 | contig 10843 bp, 5 predicted proteins | sample 1601731 | NCBI WGS metagenome assembly OKXB01 (sample SAMN04414077, study PRJEB24778) | human gut metagenome | material: faecal | host: Homo sapiens | reverse complement strand
GAAAGACAAATCTAAAAAATCAACCTATTCCACAACCTTTGGTGTTGACCCCAAAGAAGCCCGCTAAGCGTTTGCTTAAGCGGGCTTGAAAGTGGTGCTCAAGGAGGGACTCGAACCCTCATGCCGTGAAGCATACGAACCTGAATCGTACGTGTCTACCAATTTCACCACTTGAGCTTTTTAAAGTTTTAAATCTTGGTTTTGCGCGCCGCGATGTCAAGCAATTCCGTATTCTTTTTGACTTGCCCGCATTCAATAGTTAATTTATCTGTTTGTTATGTATATTAAATTGCCACTTTTCTTTGTAGCGTTTTTAATTTCTACATTTTCCGCATTCGCAGCCGAATTTGCAAAATCAAAACCTCTTGCGGATAAATCTATCGTATGCGTACTCAGAGCTCAATATCCCGTAGACCACCACAATACCGCCAATATTTTCCAAAGGGGAGAAATTAACCAAAATTCTTGGCATAAACTTGCAAAAGACGGCTCTCGGCTTCTTAAAATCGACTTCGACGCAAAAGGGAATCCGTCGCAAACTATACTGCTCGAACTCCCCAAAGGCATAATACGCGACCTCGAAGCCTCGTACGACGCCTCGCATATTCTCTTTTCCATGCGAAAATCCTTTGAAGACTCCTATCACATCTATGAGATGGACTTGAAGTCCCGCAAAATAAAGCAGCTAACCCGCCTTGCGGAAGTCTCGGACATCGACCCAATTTATCTTCCTGACGGAGATATCGCATTCGCGTCCACGCGCGCCGCTAAATATTGCGGATGCAACAGGCATATAATGTGCAACCTCTATAAAATGTCGCCGGAGGGCGCCAACATAACCCAAATAGGCAATTCGATAGAGTTTGAGGGAACCCCGTCCATCACCCGCGACGGGAAAATCCTCTACACGCGGTGGGAATACGTTGACCGCAATTTTTCCGGAGCCCAAGGCCTCTGGACTTGCAATCCAGACGGCACCCGCCATGCCCTATACTGGGGTCAAGAGACTAAAAACCCAGCGCTCAACGGCATTCAGATTCCAAATTCAAACAAAGTTGTCGCAATACTGTCATCATGCCACGATATCGCATGGGGAGCGCTGGCTATTATCGACAAAAATATCGGCGTGGAGGGCGAAAAATCCGTAGTTAAAATTTTTCCGGAGAGCGCGAGAAAGCTTATCGACAAGCCCGGCGATAAATACGCAGACTCAATGAAGGCGGTGAAAATCAAATACGAGGACCCCGAACCAATTTCTGAGAAATTCATATTGTCATCAAGGCAGGCGTCAGAGAAATCGCAAACAATGAACCTGTATCTTACAGATATTGAAAGCGGCACGGACGTTCTCGTAGGGAAATCCACGGAAGGAATGGGTCTGTTCGACGCAAAGCTTCTCGCAAGGCGCACACCCCCTATGACCGCCGCCCCGCAACGCTCATACGACACTTCGGAAAAGGCTCTCGCGTATGTAAGCAACGTTTACGAGGGAACGCACTTAAAGGGTGTAAAAAGGGGAGATATAAAATATCTGCGCATAGTCGAGAATCCTCCAAAACTCTATTGGAGCGGCGGATACTGGGAAAACGAAGGCTCGCAAGCTCCGGCAATGAATTACGATTACGACGATAAAATAATACTCGGAACAGTCCCGGTCGAGGAAGACGGTTCCGCGCTATTCACCATTCCCGCCAACACGCCGATTTCCATCCAGCCGTTGGATAAAGACGGGGCAGCCATCCAATGGATGCGCAGCTGGCTGACAGGGATGCCGGGCGAGATCGTCTCCTGCGTCGGTTGCCATGAGGACCAAAACAGCATACCCATTCCCAAACGCACGATTGCTTCGGCCAAGCAGGCACGCCGGCTGGAAACACCGGAAGGAGGTGTCCGCCCGTTCACGTTCCGCCTGGAAGTGCAACCGGTATTGGACCGCTGCGTCTCTTGCCACAACGGGAAAAATGCCGAACCGGACTTCCGCAAGGATCAAATGGTCACATATAAGAGAGGTATCTTGACGAAAATCAACAAGCAGTACGACCAGAGCTATCTGAACCTGCACCCATACGTGTACCGCCAGGGACCGGAATCAGACATCTATGTCCTCAAGCCGGCCGAGTTTCACGCGAGCAACAGCGACCTGATCCGCATCCTGCAAGCCGGACACCACGGCGTAGAGGTTCCGGAAGAGGACATGCGGACGCTCTATGCCTGGATCGATCTCAACGCGCCTTATTATGGGGCTTTCACCCAAATAGACCTGAAGCCTCAATCTCCCAAAGGTCAGGTGGAACGCCGTATGGAGCTGGCCGAGAAATACAGCGGTGTACGGGTTGACTGGCAAAAAGAGATTGCCGACTACGCCGACTGGCTGAAAGAAAACAAAAAGGCAGACGGCATTACCGGAGCAACGACCGGCGAAACAGTCGAAATAAAGAAGCCGACCAAACCGGTCCGCCCGGTCAAGGTAAAGGGATTCCCGTTCGACACGCAGACGGCGACTGCCCGGCAAGCTGCCAAAGACGAAACGACCCGCCGCCTCACCATCACTCCGGATGTACATATCGACCTGGTATGGATTCCCGCCGGCAGCTTTGTGATGGGTAACAACCGAACTCCCTCCGCTTCGCCAGCATTCAAGGCAAACGTGAAGGAAGGCTTCTGGATGAGCACGACCGAAATCACGAACGAGCAGTTCCGCGCACTTTTCCCGGAACACGACAGCCGGTACATCGGACAGACTTGGAAAGATCATACTACCCCCGGCTATGCAGCCAACCGACCAAAACAGCCTGTCGTGCGCGTCAGTTGGGACGAAGCGAATGCTTTCTGCCAAAAGATCAGCGAAATATCAGGCAATACAGTTTCTCTGCCTACCGAAACACAATGGGAATGGGCAGCACGCTCGGGAAGCGCAGATGATTTCTGGTTCGGATCGACGGAGAGCGACTTCGGTGCTTTCGAAAACTTGGCAGACAGTACGACTGTCGATCTGGCGGTAACAGGCGTAGATCCGAAACCGATGCGGGCAAACGATCCCATGCGCAAGTTCTGGGATTTCCTACCGAAAATCCTGAACGTAAACGACCACCAACTGATCAGTTGCCCTGTTGCCTCTTACCAGCCCAATCCCTGGGGATTGTACGACATGAACGGGAATGTGGCGGAATGGACAGCCTCCGATTACATTCCTTATCCTTTAAAAGAAAAGGCAAACAAAGAGGCTGTCGAAAAGAAAGTCGTACGCGGCGGCTCTTGGCGTGAACGTCCTAAATACTCCACATCGGCCGTCCGCAAAGCCTACCTGCCTTGGCAGCGGCCGATGAACGTCGGCTTTAGGATTATTGTCGAAGATATGTAAAGGCGAAAGCCCTATTCCCGCACTTGACGCGGGATCGCATGAGAACCGGACCTTATAAAACCTGTTCTTTTGCGACCCCGCGTCAAGCGCGGGGACAAGGGATTTTGGAACTTTACAAAACTTCAAGAAAGCTGCGTCCATTGCCGGCGCGATTCACACAGATGCGGACAGGGATGCGCTCTGTCATTTCCTGCACATGCGAGATGACTCCGATCTTGCGTCCCTGTGTCCGCAAACTTTCCAAAGCATCCATTGCCACACGAAGCGTCTCGGCATCCAAAGAACCGAAACCTTCGTCAATGAAAAGGCTTTCAACCCGCATCCGGTTGGATGAGAGGGAAGACAGGCCAAGCGCCAATGCCAACGAAACAAGGAACGATTCGCCCCCTGAAAGGCTATGGACGGTACGCACCTCATCGCACATATCCCGGTCGATCACCTGCAAGGCTAGTGTTTCGGGAACCCGTTCCAGCCGATAGCGCCTTGTCAATTCACGCAGTTGCACATTGGCATAGTTCAACAGTATATCGAGCGTATATCCTTGCGCTATACGACGGAACTTGGCGCCGTCGGCAGAACCGGCCAGTTCGTTCAGCTTCGCCCAACGTTCGCTTTCCGTACGCCGGACATTCAATTCTTCCTGCAGACCGGAAACTTTCGCCTTGTTCTCCGTCTGAGTACGAAGCCGGAAAGCAAGTTCCGTCTTTTCCTGTGTGTACCGGGACAAGATAACTTCGAGTGGCTCTCCACCCGAAGAATCTAAATAATCAGCTGTCCATTTGTCTAAAGCCGCCTTTCTCCGGAGCAGGTCGGCAGAGGCCTCGGTCAGGTCTTTTGCAATCTGGTCGGCAATGCCGCGTGTCTGGTCGGCGATGCCGGATTGCTCAGTCTGGGTGGCCGACAGTTTTTTCAAACGCTCTTTCAGTTCTTCCATTCGCCGGATGTACTCCTGTTCTACGCTATCTGCAGATCGGCCATTCAAAAGTTTCTTTCGTTCTGCCTGCAAAGAGGAAAAAGCGGCACGGTTCTTTTCGTGGAGCTGTCCGGATTCTTCGGCTTGCTTTTCGAGAGAAGGAAGGAAGGAGGCGAGAGATTCGCATTCGGCTTTTTGGGCGCTTTCCTGCCGTTCCAGTTGATGGAGTTTCTCGGTATTCTCATGCCACTGACGGGCGAAGTCTGTCAATGTTTTACGGAAAGTTTCCGGATTCCGCAACCAAGCTTTCTGCCACTCGCCATTACCGAACAGGAGGTCGGCAGCCGAAAGGGACTGAGTCAACTGAACGGATTGTTCTTTTACGATAGTTTCTTCCCGCTCTTGCCGGCTAACGGAGAGCTGCTGCTTGCCGATCATATCCTTACAAGCGGCTTCACTGTCTGCAAGCTCTTTATGGAGTTGGAGCAACTGCTGTTGCAGACGAGCGAGATGACGAGTATGGGCGATGTAGGTCTCTTTTTTATTCGATAAATCCTGCAATTGAAGAGTAAGGGTAGAAACAGGGGCGACAGGGGCTTGATTGACAAAAGGATGATGCGTGCTCCCACAAACCGGACAAGGTTGTCCATCCTGCAACCTGCCACGTAAATCCTTTATGTTGCCGGAAGCCTCCAAACGTGCCTGTTCGATAAGCAGTTGTTCCCGTTCCTGGCGAAGTTTCTCGATCTGTTTGTCCAAAGCCGATGCGTCGACCGCTTTCAGTTTTTCTTCCAGGCTCCGGTAGTCCTCTTCTGCCTGCTTCAACGCCTGCTGCTTGTTTGCACTGGTCTGTTGCAGACCGGCAAGTTGTTTATTCAACGCCACAACCTCCTGCCGGAGCATTTCGATCGAACGGTTTGCCGCCTCCACTCCTGAACGGGCAGCCGATGCAGCATCCAAATGCAGCAACAAGGCCGAAAGCTGCTCCGCAATACTTTCCTTCTCCTTATAACGCTCACGCCAAGCGGTCAGACGGGCAATCTCCTCCATCCCCAGCTTTTGCCGGAGGATGGCAGCCTGATATTTCTTTTCGGCCTCTCCCTTACGAAGCGTTACATTCTTTAACTGTTGCTCCGAGTGTGACAGATCGCGGATGGCCGCATCCAACTGGATGTCCAGTTTACGCGCCTGCAAGATCTCCTGTTGAAGGGATTTGAAACGAGCCTCAGACTGTTGCTGTTCCTCCACTCCCTTTTCGTATTCATGGCGAGCGACCGTCAACAATTCCGTTGCGTGCACCAACTTATCGGCCGCCTCTTTTTGTTGTCTCTGGCGGATGGTTATCTGCTGTTCGATAGAACGGACGGCCTCTTGAAGGGCCTGTTGCTCCGCTTTCGCTTTCTCGACTCGCTGCAACTCCTTTTCCGTTCCGGCAAGGCGAATGCGCAAGTCGTTTTCTTCCTCATCCGTCAATAGCTCGATACCCTGTATTCGCGTTTGGATCAAGTCGAAGGCTTCTTTCGCCCGCGCATTCCTTTCAAATATCTGGCGAGAAATGGCGGAATAGAGTTCGGTTCCGGTCAACTTCTCCAATAAGGAAGCTTTTTCTCCCTGCTCGGCTTTCAGGAAAGTGGAAAAATCGTTCTGCGCCAGCAATACGGAACGCGTAAACTGTTCGAAAGTCAAGCCAATCAAATCGATAATACGGGCTTGCAAATCGGAACGCGTCCCTTGCTCTTCCTCCTCCTTGTCGAGGTTATACAGAGCCAAACGCGGATTCTGCAACCGTCCGTTTTCCTTGTCGCGTGCCCGCGCCACCGACCAGCGTGTCCGGTAGCGGTGTCCGTTCAAGGCCATGAAATCCACTTCTGCAAAACCGGAGGATGTTCCCCGCCGCAGCAAGAAACGAGGATCGCTCTGCGACAATTGTTCATTACTGACATCCTGAAGCTTGACATTATTTTCTTTCGCCTGGTCGGTACGAGGCGTACGGGCGAACAGAGCTAAGCACATCGTATCCAAAAGGGTGGACTTACCTGCTCCCGTAGGCCCGGAAATAGCAAATATCCCGGCTGAAAGTAATGGCTCCACCGTAAAATCTATTTCAAAATCACCTTCCAACGAGGCCAGGTTACGACCTCGTATCGCTAATATCTTCATAGGGAAACCTCCCGCATTACATCGTTAAACATCTTTTCCAACTCTTCCGGCAAATCTCCCCCGAAACGGTTCGTAAAGGTATGGCGAAGCATATCCAGCGGAGCGATCTTTTGTAAATCCGTATAAGAGAAAGGACGAGAATCTTCCTCTCCCTCCTTTTTCGGATAAAAAGGGATGATGGAAGTCAGGCGTACAGCCTTATCCGCCAGCGCCTCCTCCACCCGATGCCGAAATCCCGGATCTGGCTCCGTCAGCAGTACCTGCACCTCCAGATAAGGCCATAGGCTGCGATCGGCTCCCTCTTTCGCCAACGGTAGGTTGGAAAGCGACAAAAGGACTTCGGCAGGCGACGCCGGTTCCGCCGGAATCCGATGCAGGGCGGTTCGGAGTGGGATGGGCACTGCTTCGAGATCCGACAGGCATCCGTTTTCGAGGGTAAAGGCAACAACCTGATGGTGATAATGCTGTTCGGAGAAAGACATCGGAAGCGGGCTGCCGGCATAGCGTACAGACTCGCGTCCCCCTACCCGTTGCGCCTTGTGGATGTGACCGAGGGCCGTATAGGCCAAGTCCTCGTTAAAGGCTTCTACCGATATAGATTCAAGTCCTCCCATGATAGTCCGTTCGCTCCGATCGTCTTCCGACAGTTCAGCACCAGTCGCATGCAAGTGTCCCATCGCAAGCAGGGCCTCGCCCGGTTGCCTTTGGCTGTCGGCATAGTCATAGAGCTGGCGATACATTCGGGTAACGCCCTCCACATAGGTATCTTTCCCTTCTTTCGAAGCGGGATAATCTCCCTGACGAAGATAGGGAACAGCCAGACAGATCGCTTCCCGTTTTCCTTCCTTATTATATAAGGGAATCAGAAGCGAATCGAAATCGATCTTGCACAGGTCGGTTCGCGGGACAGCCCCTACAATTGACGTATTCAGTTCTTCCAACAGGGGTATCGGCGCCTCCAGGCGGGCTGCCGAATCATGATTACCTGCGATAATCACGATCTGCAATTGTGGGTTACGCCGGTTCGCTTCCCGCAAAAAACGGAAAAAACGGCGTTGGGCGGCTGCCGACGGATTGGCAACATCAAAAACATCGCCTGCTATCAGCAGGACATCAGTCTGCCGCAGCGTCAATATATCGATCAACCACGAAAGAAATGCCTCATGTTCCTCATCACGGTCATACCCGAAAAAGGTTTGCCCAAGATGCCAGTCGGCAGTATGGATTATTTTCAATGACATGTTTTTCCAGATTTAACAAATATGAATCTGATCTTATTTTGGGGATAAAGGTAATGAAACAAACGAACAAAGACAATAAGGGGAGCCTGTGTCAAGCGCGGGAACGAGAGAAATAGATGACGAATCAAATTATTGTCCTATCTTTGTGCCGTCAATAAACAGGGGAACTTTATGAATTGGTTACAAGAGGCCTTTTTAGAGCCTACGATGGTGCAGGCAGTCATCATTATTTCACTGGTCTCTGCACTTGGATTGTATTTAGGACGGATCAAGATATTCGGGATCTCACTGGGTATCACATTCGTATTCTTTGCCGGTATCTTGGCCGGGCATTTAGGGATCGTCGTGAATAAGGATATGCTGTATTTTGCTCAAAGTTTCGGCTTGATCCTTTTCGTCTATGCATTAGGGTTACAGGTTGGTCCCGGTTTCTTCTCTTCGCTGAAGAAGGGAGGGGTAGCTATGAACATGATGGGGTTAGGCGTTATCCTGCTCGGACTCATTATGACAGTCGGTCTGCACTGGGTAACAGGAGTTTCCCTTTCCAATATGGTCGGTTTGCTTTGCGGGGCCGTTACCAACACGCCTGCTTTGGGAGCCGCCCAACAGGCTTTGTTGCAGATAGATCCGGCCAATACCAAAGGGGTGACGGACATGGCTTTGGCGTGTGCCGTCGCTTATCCGCTCGGCGTAGTGGGCGTGATCTTGGCGATTATTATCCTGAGAGCCTTGTTTGCCGACAAGAAACAGAAAGACTTAAAGGAACAACGCGACACGACTACCTATGTCGCCGAGTTTCATGTAAGCAATCCGGCTATCTACGAAAAGAGCATCAAGGACGTAATGAAGCTGACGGACAGGCATTTCGTTATTTCACGTGTATGGAGAAACGGTAAAGTAAGCATTCCGACTTCGGACACCTTACTTCACGAGCATGATCACCTTTTGATCATCTCCGTTAAATCGGATGTCGAAAATATTAAAGTCCTTTTCGGCGAGCAGGAGAATGTAGATTGGAACAAGGCGGATATCGACTGGAATGCCATTGACAGCCAACTGATCTCGCGCCGCATCGCGGTGACACGCAATCGGGTGAACGGTGTGAAATTAGGCTCTCTCCGCCTTCGTAACCTCTACGGTATCAATATTACGCGTGTGAACCGTGCCGGTATAGACCTGCTGGCCTCTCCCGACCTGCGCCTGCAAATCGGTGACCGGTTGACTATCGTGGGAGAAGCGAATTCGGTAAACACAGTCGGAAAGATTTTAGGGGATGAGATCAAGCGGTTAAACAATCCGAACCTCTTGGCTGTCTTCATTGGTATATCGCTGGGGATGCTGTTAGGAGCATTGCCGATCACGTTACCGGGGATGAGTACGCCAGTCAAATTAGGGATCGCCGGAGGCCCGATCATCGTCGGAATCCTGATGGGCGCATTCGGCCCTCGTTTCCACCTGACAACCTACACGACAATGAGTGCCAACCTGATGCTTCGTCAACTGGGGATCATTATTTATTTAGCGGGATTGGGGATCGATTCGGGTGTACATTTCTTCGAAACGGTTTTTCGGGCAGAAGGATTGCTTTGGATCGGGCTTGGATTTCTGCTGACGATCGTGCCGGTGCTGATCGTCGGTTTCATAGCTTCGCAATTTTTCAAACTCGATTATGCGCACAACGTGGGTATGCTCTGCGGGAGCATGGCAAACCCGATGGCACTGAGCTATGCCAACACGACTGTCGATGGCGACGAACCCTCCGTTTCTTATGCCACCGTCTATCCGCTTTCAATGTTTATCCGCGTGATTTCAGCACAATTGGTGCTGATGTTATTCACCTGATCGATCAGGCTTTGGAACACTTGACCAGTACCTTTTCTCCATCCACCAAGGTAGTTGCAAAGAGATAGACATGGCCTCCGTCGGTGATCTTCGTCCGCTTACGCAGTTCTTCTACGGAGAGAGGAAAATTGCGCACGGTTATATTTGCTTGGGGGATTGTCTTTGATAGTCCTTTACAGAGTTTTCCGGTAAAAGACAGCACTTCGTCCACTCGGAATCTACGACCGGGAAAGTCGGAAACTAAATGGTCCGATGTATATAGATGGCTGTTCACCTGCAACTTCTTCACTCCCGTCCGGACGGCAATCTGCTTAAATGCGCCGGCTTTTAAAACCGAGGCATTCGGTTCATACAAATACGTACCGACCTGACCGGCAGGAACCAATACGGCGCTACGTTCTTCTTCTAATGTAAAAGAGAAAGATTGCATTCCATCCAGTCCGAAATTGATGCACCGGACTGACGGTTCTCTGCCATCAGTCTCTCGTTCCACCACAAAAAGCAGTTCCTTGCATTCGTTCCTAACCGAAAGGACATGCACGGATGTCGTCCCCGGCAACAGCTCCAAAGTCATTTGTATATCTGCCATCGGCGAAAGCTTTGCAATGACGCGCGGGGAACGTTTCAGAAGCTCCGGCAACAGTCCGGGCAGGTTAGGTTCACAATCCTGCAAAGCAAAAACCCGCTTGTTGGATTCTCCTCGGCGTGCAGGATCGATATAGAAAGCATCGACCTCCGGAAGGGTATCAACAACTTGGGCGGCATCAGCATTTATGATCGTTATATTGTTGGCCTCCAAGACAGAAAAATTATGTTTCGCGGCTTCACAATAAACAGGAAAACGTTCTATATAAGTCAAATGTTTCGCCTTGCGGGAAAGAAAATAGCTATCGATTCCCAGTCCTCCCGTCAGGTCGCAAATGGTCCAACTTTCACCAATCAGTTCCTGTTTATAAGCTGCTGTCTGTTCAGATGAACACTGTTCCGCCGCAATCTTAGCCGGAAAAACCAATTGTCCGTTCTCAAACCACGACGGCAACTTCTCCCGGATCTGCCTTCGGACAGCAATCTGATCGACTAAAAAGGGAATATCCATTCCGGGATACTTGGCAGCGGAAAGCAACAGGCGGGTTAAATCGTCTGTTGCATGGTCTTTGATAAACTGTATGTGTGAAGTTGTCAGTTCCATATCGGCACTAAATCAGTGACGACATAGAAAAAGAGGGTGTGTCGTGATATTTGGTGGACACATCCTCTTTTCTGCGGAAAGCGAGGGATTCGAACCCCCGGTACAGTTGCCCGTACACCGCATTTCGAGTGCGGCCC